>Ga0268277_1000617_pt1 | contig 27725 bp, 21 predicted proteins | sample saktaG_5_FD_190132 | JGI IMG/M metagenome (GOLD analysis project Ga0268277, IMG submission 190132) | Saline water microbial communities from Sakinaw Lake, British Columbia, Canada - sak_2010_1_5_50m | ecosystem: Environmental > Aquatic > Non-marine Saline and Alkaline > Saline ... | reverse complement strand
CTTCTTCAATATTTTTTTCAAAACTTGGATCTTCATATAGCCTTACTTCAAAACCTTTTAATGCCAGATGCCCACTAAAGGCAAAACCTCCATTTCCCGCTCCTAAAATAGCAATTTTTTTCATCATAAAATACGCTCCTTTCAAATTTAATTTAATGGTTATCTCCCAAAAACTAACTATTTAACAAAACATATTTAAGCAGCAAAATTAACTCTGTAGGTTCTTTGAAAACTAATTAGCGATAAACATTTAGGTAATATTCATTACCATCAACTCCTTAGATATAAGTATCATGAAGCAACCCCTGGCTTGGTAACCTATGTACAAATACTACCCTACGGAAGATAGAGTAAGATAAATTGTTCCATAGAAAAAGGTAAATATTCATAAAATTCATTTTTAACAGGCTGTCTTTAATCCTGCCAACTGAACATTTCTTTCATGAATATGTTCATCCATTCCATTTACAGGAGAGCAAATTAATACCACATTGTTTTTTATGAAAAGGAAGAATAACATTTGTCGCCTCTTAAAAACTTTCTACGTATTGGAACCTTATTCCGATAGTAGAAAAAAAAATAGGGGATGAATTAAATTCACCCCCTATTATCTATCTAGCTTTGGGCTTCTACCCTAATATAATATTTATACGTATTATTTCATACATTATATATTATCACATAAATTCTAAAAATTCTACTTTTTTTTAAAAATAATTTAAAATATTTTTCGATAGTAATCAGAAGTAGTATAACGTAAGGATAAAATTGAAGATAGGTAGCTAGTTCTTGAAGGGGGGCGGACAAATCCCCCCCTTGTTTTTTATTTAAATCTATTTTTTAGTAATTGTTTTTAAATAGTAAAATTTATTATTAATTTATTTTATTTTTCTAAAAACTTAAAGGAGAAATTATCTCCTCTCCAAATTTTGTTTTTGATTCTTTTAATCTTGTTATTTGAGCCTTTAGCTCTTCATTAAATGCCTCGGGCATTTCAACATTTTCAAATATCTTGCTGATCCGGTCCATCTTCTCTAAGTACTTTGTCGCCCTTAGGGAAAACCGTTGAAGGTATTCGGCCTTGGTGTAATCTTTATTCAGTTCGCGGATGAATAATCTTTTTAAATCTTCGTATTTGGGTATTCGACCAACGGGGGTTTCGAGGGCTTCAAATTCGTGGTGGACTCTCCCTTCGACCCAGAGAACCTATACCTTCTTATCGATCTTACTAAAGAAATAATTTTTACACTTCTTTTCATCCAAACCTATAGCAGAGACAAAGTACCCTGGTGACCAGACAATATTCTCTTTCCAACATACCTTGGATAGCCAGGAAAACTTTTCCCTTAGTCCACTTGATGTTTGAGCTTTTATTCTACTTATTACCTCGGATACTTTGTATTTGGGTGGTATTATCATCACCATATGGATGTAATCTACATGGATATTGTATTCGATAATCTCGCATCCGGAGAAACTTCATATAATTTTGGGAAAAGTTTTCTTAAGTACCCCCGTAAGCCAGGATTTAGGATATGGCGGCGATACTTAGGTATCCATACAATATGATATTCGGTGCGATATGTACTATGCCCTGATAGTCTTATTTCTATAAATACATTGTAACATATCGCCGCCTATTCATTCATCCACGGGCAAGCCCATGGTATTCTGCCCTTTGGGTAATAATTGTACCACCCAGCACACAAGCTAATCTTTATTTAAACAAAGTCTGTTTGCAAGCATGGCTATTCAGCATACTCCTAAATATTATAATTTACATTCTGCAAATAAGAATGGATTTACTTTCTCTTGTATTAATTCCACACCAAGTCCAGGCCGGTTTGAAATAGGCATATAACTATTTTTAATATCTAATTCAGGTGCATGGTCTACAATACCCAAATGTTCCGATGGTACAGAATATGGATAAACTTCTTGAATTACAAAATTCGATATACATGCATCTAATTGTAGGGCAGCAGCAGTAGATACAGGACTCCCGCAAACATGGGGCTGAATTCTCATGTTATATATTTCAGCCATTGCGGCAATTTTCTTAGCCTCCATAATTCCTCCGGTATTGCAAATATCAGGCTGGAGTATATCTGCTGCATGGTTTTCCATGACTCTGCGAAAGCCATAACGTGTGTATAATCGTTCACCTACAGCAATTGAAATGTTAACATGTTCAGAGACTTTTTTTAAAGCTTCTACATTAAATGGATCTACTGGTTCCTCAAAGAAAAAGGGGTTATACTTTTCCAACTTTTGACCTAGACGTATAATGGCGTCTGTCGTTAGTTCGGCACTCATATCCAGCATAAGATCAATGTCAGGGCCAATTGCATCTCGAACAGCCTTTACACTATCAATTGCTCTCCTCTCTGCATCGTTATCTATGGAGCGAAGAGAGACATGTTTAATAACATTTCCATAGTGCCCTAAAGCTGGGATTGAAAGGGGATAAAACTTAAGTGCTGTATAACCATCTTTAACTACCCGCTCTGCTGCATGTGCGTATTCCTCGGGCTTAGTACATTTGTTTGACCAACCATTTGCATAAACACGCACTTTATCCCTGAACTTACCCCCAAGCATTTCGTAAATTGGTATTCCTAAACTCTTACCTTTAATGTCCCAAAGTGCTGTCTCGATTGCGCTAATACCAGCAAATATGATTGGCCCTCCACCTTTAGCCCAGAAAGTATGATCGTACATTTCGCTCCAGATTGCTTCAATGCAAAATGGATTTTTACCTAATAGGATATTATTTGCAAGATCTTTGATCATTCCTGCTGCAGCTGTCGCACCTAAACCATATGCAATACCCGCTTCACCCACACCGACAATCCCTTCATCAGTAAAGACTTGTACTAGGACAGGATGCCATCCTTTCTCTTGTACCAAATAAACCTTGACTCCAGTTACCTTCATTGATTTACCTCCTTATAAAATTAGTATTGTATTAAATTAGTAACCAATGTCACTGTTTGGCCTGTAAAATTTATAGTTAATTATTCTAAACAAAAACTGTTTGTTTTCTCAGTTATAAAAACCTTATGAATTACAAAATCCTGAAGAACATACTGTGGCAAAATACATTACAGCTGAATGGCGCTTTCATTTGAGATTCATTTTTTAAAATTAAAATTGCCTCTCCTGACCAGATTATAAACATTTTCCCCTAATTTAGAATTTATAAAGATACATATTCTCTATTTTATTTTGGATATATACATCACATTAAAATCGCAGAGATTGGTGCCAGTATTTCCGGTAATAACAACATCACCGATTTTCGAGAACGCCCAATATGTGGCATTATTGCATAGCGCTTCATAGAGATCGACACCTTTTTCGCGAGCGATGCGGTAGACTTGGGAGTCGGTTATGTCACTGCGATTCCGGAAGTACCGACTGTTCCTTCCAAATCTATAGATAACATACAAATTTCCTATGTCTTTGCCGTCGTGATCCTTAATCTCATTACCTATACCTATTAACTATATATTCATAAAAACCACTAAACACTCCCAAAAACTTCTACTGTATTAAATATAAACACAACACGGCTACTATATAGTATCCTTGGTTCCCTTATATTGGTAAAATATTTTTAAAGTCTAAATCCGTCTATTTCTAAACTACCCCTTTATTGATATAGGAAAGTATTTCTTCTTTATTTAAATTAGCCAGACCCATGTCTTCCAAGGTAAGTCCTTTCCCCCAGTAATCTTCATCCAACATCGCGCCAGTTAATTCAATCATTGATTCGGTAACTGGAGTAGAAACACCCAACAATTTTCCCAATTGTACTAACGGAATAAATGAATAACAAATATCTTCATTTAAAACCCGTTCCATAGCTTCACGGGAAGAGTATCGATCAAAATGCTCTGATTTTCGGTAAACTTTATCAAGTGTTTTGCCTTTATATCCATATGATCTATCCGCCATTTCTAGTGATGTTTCTACTTTATCAATACCAAATTTTTCAGCTATTTTACCCCTTTCTCTATCAAAGGCTTCGGCTAACCTGGAGCCCATCAGGGTAGTTTCTCCATAGAATTTACAAGCTTTATACCTATCAAACATATACCCCAGAATCGGTAAAGAAAATTGAACATGCACACATGGATTACCACCGAGAACAATGTTGGTATAAAGAACATTTGGAACTTCTTCAATTTGGGTATAGTAATTTTTCAAAAACTTAACTGTTTCTTTTGAATCTTCCCCGGGAAGAGTAGTAACTGGTATGCTTCGTTTAAAATTATATATCCTTACTTTGTTCGGTTCTACTCTTTGGCTTAGGTACGGCATAATTAATGCTTCTGCTATCTTGATCCCTTTAGATTTTATTATATCTTTATATTTCTTATAAACTCTGAGACAAGCCCAGTAACCCGTATTAAATAAAACAATCTGTCCAGCCTTTAAATAAGGAGAAATGGTTTCAAAAAAATATTCATGATGCATGGCAGGAACAGATACCATGATAACATCTGCTTCTCCGATTACCTCGCTAGGATCAGTACTCACTTTATTTAGTTTTGCAAAACCTGTTTTGCCTGAAGTTGTTTTTGAGTCATCTGTTATTTCTATTCCACCATATTCCTGAAAAGGGTTAATGCCATTCTTGAACTTCTCCAGTTCAAAAATATTTACATGAATATTGCCCTTCAACGCACAATCTGCAGCTATTGCTGTTCCAGCAGCTCCTGAACCAATAACGGTTAATTTATACATTTAGATCATCCTTTCTTTTTAATATTAAAGGCATGCTACCTTTAATATATTGTTTTTTAATTATTTCTAAAGATTATTCTGTTTCAGCTAAAACTTTATCCATTAATTCTTGACCAATGCCTCTTTTATCTCTGACCATACATTTTCTCGTATTTTTTTAGCAAAGTTGGCTAATTCTTCATCTGTAAAAGTTATTACTTCTATGCAGTTATCTTTTAGAAGTTGCATATAATCCTGTTCTTCTTCCTCGGCTACAACAAAACGTTTTTTTCTTATTTGTTCTTACTCTTTATGATCATCACCTTCTTCCTTTTGATTCACCAAATAAAACAAAGAGAAAAATATGCAGAAAGATTCTAATGTATAAATCATATTTTTAATATATTTTATTATGGAGTTTACTATTTGTAGTTGAGATATATTTGAGTTTTATTCTACCTTGTATCTCTAATTCCTTCATAATCTTTAATACCTTCTTATGTTTTAGTATTACTTTTTCTCTTCTTAATTGTGTGTTTATTCTTCGGTAGCCATAGTAAGGGTATTACCGGGAGATGTCCTCTATTTTCTCTCTAATTCTTAATTTTTTTGCTTTTTATTTATATTCTTTTTTGGTTGTTAATAAAGGGTAGATCTTTTGATACCTATTAATCTACAGTCTCTTTATTCCTCTTGCTGGTTATTTTATTACATAACAAGTCTTATTTTTCTCCTAAATGTGTCTTTTTGAAAAATCCAATGAACAAATTCATACGGTCCTTTCCCCATATGAAAAAAGTCAAACTTTGCTTTATCTATATCTTCAACAGCTTTTTTGGAAATGATAAAACCAGCATTTATTGGAAATGTTGAGGTAAACAGTAGAGCTGAGGTTTTTTTATACCTTTTTTTAGGTTCCAGGCTGGTACTTAACCAAACCATTTAAAATACAACTCTGCAAGGTGATATCATTTCTTATTTTCTTTTTACTTCTTCAATTGGCTTACCGGAAATGTAAGGATTTAAGTCTAATGCCCTTTCGTGTTAAGGTCTTTCTTTTATCCCTTAAGACCTTTCTACGTATTGGAATCTTATTCCAATAATAAAAATAGATAATAGGGAATGAATTAAATTCACCCCCTATTATCTATTGACCATGGGTCTTTAACATAATATTTACATATTTAAACTTATATTGTACAATGTATCATTAATATACCACATATATACCACATAAATTTTAAAAATACAATCTTTTTTTTGAAAATGTTTTTTAAGAATCAAAACCGGACTGTTTTTTAATGATTTAAAGTTTAAAAGTGGACTAACCCAAAATAGTTAAAAAGATGTAATCTAGAACTAAATTTTAAAGAGAAAAGAGGTTCTAAATTATGTCCAAACAATTACACAAAAACTTTACCAATGATCAAGTTAAATCACTTTTAAAAAGCTATCTGGATAAAAAAATCAAGATTAGCTATATTTTGCAAATGCTTAAAATCAAAAGAAGTAGATTCTTTGAATTGTTAGCAAAATATCGTAAAGATCCGGATAGCTTTTCTATCCAGTATGAAAGGAAAGCCATTAATCGAAAAATAGATCCGGATATCGAGAAAAATATCGTAAAAGAACTAAAGCTCGAAAAGGATTTAATCAAAGCAAAAGATGTCCCGATTAAGTATTACAACTACAGTTACATCAAAGATCTTTTAGAACAAACATATAATCAGAAGGTATCTTTACCTACCATAATCGACCGGGCCAAAAGAAATAATTTTTATTTTTTAAGGCCGAAGAGAAAGGCCCATGATAGAGAAGTAATAACTAATTATCCGGGAGAACTTATCCAACACGATTCTTCTCATCATTTGTTTGCTCCTTATGCTGCCAGAAAATGGTATCTGATTACCTCAATAGATGATTACAGCAGGTTAATCCTGTATGCTGTCCTGGTGGAAAGAGAGACCACCTGGGAACATATCCTGGCCTTAGAAGATGTTCTGTTAAAATATGGATTCCCTCTGGCCTATTATGTAGATAGCCATTCTATATTCAGATTTGTGCAAGGTAGAGATTCCTTCTGGAAAAATCACTACAAGCTTACTGATGAGGCCAATCCGCAGTGGAAACAGGTTTTAGATGATTTTAGGGTAAAGGTAACCTATGCGCTATCTCCGCAGGCCAAGGGTAAGATCGAAAGACCTTATAGGTGGATTCAGGACCGATTAGTAAGGACCTGTTACAGAGAGAATATCAGGGATATCAAAAAAGCTCAATTAATCTTGAATTACTTTATTAGAAAATATAATTATCATTTAGTACATTCTACCACCGGGGAAATACCCTATATCAGATTTCAAAGAGCAATAAGAGAAAAGAGAACTTTGTTTAGAGAATTTGCGATAATACCTCCATTCTTATCAACCAAGGATATCTTCTGCTTAAGAGTCGATAGAATGGTAAATTCTTATCGTAAAATCTCAATAAATAATTTAGAATTAAGAGTACCCAAAGCACCACTACATGAGAGGATACAACTTCGGATTGTACCGGATAAAGAATCCGGTGTATCGGAAGTAAGATTCTGGCATAGAGATAATTTTTTAGGTAGTCAGAGAGTTAAAAATAGTGAGTTTAATTTAGTCCACTTTTGAAATTTAATTAACACACTAACTTTTTTTATTTTTTTATTGTAACTTTAAACTATTATAAAAAATCTTATAATATTATTTTTCAGAATTTACAAATAACCATTCAGTCTACTTATACTTTTTGTTTTTATAGTAACAGCATCTATCTTTATAACTACACGACAAACAGACATCAATTGATCTTTCCATATAACTATTTTTCTCATCTGTATTAAATAAAATTATAGATGAAATTGTTTTTAGAGGAATCATTAAATAATTATCAGTTAACGAAACTCCTATTTTGGCAGCATCTATTTTCTTAAATATTATCTTTTGCAAATCAATAGAAAGTTTGTTTCCGGAAAACATAATTTTATGAGAATATAATTTTATTTCTTTAGCTTTTCTAATAATATCATTTTGCATAAATGTAGAAGCATATTCAACAAAATAACTAGCCATAGCATCTAAAATCAAAGCATCTAAAATTTTATTACTTTTTAATAATAAATGTATCTTATCTTGTATAAGCTTGCCCTGCGGTTACAATATAAAAACAGTAATAAGAATAATTTTCACTAGTATCATCTATTTTTTTTATCCATTTTTCTTTTTTATTGATTTTACAAAAATTTGAGATACTTAAAATTTTATCAGAATACTTTTTACTATTATTTATATTTTCTTCCACTAAATCGATTATTTTTTTATTCTTAACATTTTTTTCGGAAGGATAACCCATCCTTATTAAAATTTCCTCTTTAATAGGTTTTACTTTTATATTTCTAACTAATTTCATTAATATTAATACCTTACTTTAAAAATTCATATTATTAATAAACGTTTTGTAAAATTCTTTATAAGAAGTTAAATTAATATTTTCCATTTTTTCAGCATATTTATTACACTCATTTCTAAAATATTTAGACAATAATGCCTTAATTGCTCCTGCCCCTGCTGCATTACCAATACATTTTATTTTATTCAAATCTATTTTAGGAATTAGATCAATACTTATTGCATTTTCAATATCTATATAATTTCCAAAAGCACCGGCTATCAAAATTTCGTCTAAATCTGTTATTTCCAAATCCATTTCTTTTAAAAGTAATTTTATAGCTGTTGAAATAGCTGATTTAGCCATTTGAAATTCTCTGACATCTTTTTGGGTAATATAAATAATTTTATTTTGCTTTTCATATATTTTAAAACACTTAATATTATTTTTTTTAAAAATTCTTTCTTTGAATTTATCAGTGAAACCACCTTTTTTATCTATAGCTCCAATTTGGATTAAACCTGATACTATATCTATAAGACCTGAACCGCAAATACCTTGAGGAATGGTATCCCCGATCACTTTTACCTCAAAGGTTATGGGATCAAATCTTTCTATAGCACCTACCTGTCCCCGCATTCCTAATTCTATTCTGCTGCCTTCAAAAGCAGGACCAGCAGCAGAAGAAGTACAAATAATATGCCCTTTGCTCCCTAAAACAATCTCTCCATTTGTACCAATGTCAATAATTAAAAAATTTTTATTAGTTTTATATACTTCGCTAGAAATTAAATCAGAAACAATATCTGCACCGATAAAACCTGAGACATTAGGAAGAACATATATATATCCTTCCTCATTCATTTTTATTTTTCCTTCTTTTGCCTTTATCTTTTTAAATCTCGTAAAAATGGGCAAATAAGGATATTCCCCTAAACTTTCTATGGGCACATCCATAAATATATGGGTCATACAGGTATTTCCGACTATAGAACATGCATATATTTTATCATATAAAATATTTTGTGATTTACATAAATCTAAAATTATTTTGTTTAAAGCATTAATTACAGATAAATTTAGTTTTTCTAATCCTTTCTCTCTTTGAGAATATTCTATTCTACTTATTACATCATCACCGTAAATTATTTGCGGGTTAAGCATTGCCTTTACATCTCTTTTTTCTCCGCTTTTTAAATCTATTAAATATCCAACTATAGTAGTTGTTCCAATATCAAATGCTACTCCATAGCAACTACTTTTTCTATATTCATCTATATCAATAATCTCTTCTTCGCAATAATATATCACAAATTTCTTACTTACCTTATTTAAATTATTGAATTTTCTTAATGTCCCATCATTAATTTTCTTTATTTTACATTTACAATTTTTTATTATCTCCTCTTCAAAAGATCGAGCATTCTCATCAAACAAATTTTCTTTTAAATTATATACCTTTATTAGAGGGTCTAATTCTCCTAATTTACTATTCTCTTCTGTAAGTATTTTGTATGAACTTATTTTATCTAATGTTTCAACATATACATCACCAAATATTTTAGTGCAACAAGCTAATCTTATATTATTTTCAACATCTTGAATAGGCAGTAAAGAGATTTCATTATTTGTTATCTTATTTGTTTTACCTTTAATAATTTTAACTTTACATTTCCCACATTTACCTTTACCACCACAACTTGAATTTATATCAATACCTGTCTTTATCGCAGCATTATATACTGTTTCTCCATAATTTAAATAGGTATATAATTCTTCTTTTACAAAATAAACTTTTACTCTCATTCCAAACTCCTTAAATATTAAATATTATTATAATATTTTGTATTTTGCTAGTATATCTACTACTCTATCCATTTCCCATTCGGCTCCGATAGTAAATCTAATAAATTGATCTCCTAAACCGGAGAATTCGTCTTTCTCCCAACCTGGCAAAGTATAAATATTGTTTTCCTTTAGATATTTCCAAACTCTTTCGGTTTCCTTCTTGTTATTAAACTCCACTAAAACAAAATTGGATTTAGAATTATAAGCGAAAAATCCCAACTCATTTATTTGTTTTATAAATTTATTTCTTGTTTTCTTTATTTTTCTCCAAATTTCTTGATAATAATCTAAATATTTTAATACTTTTTCCGCCGCTTTTTCCGCCATTATATTCACCCTAAAATAATGACCAAAAGCAGCTAATTTTTTTATATTCTGAGAATTAGAAATAGCAAAACCCAAGCGCAACCCGGCTAAGCCAAAACTTTTAGAAAAACTTCGGGAGATAATTAAATTTGGGTATTTATCTATTAGGTCTATTACTGTCTTTCCCAAATACTCGTAGTTACATTCATCTACTATTACCATCCCTTTTGCTCTTTGTAATATATCTATTATTTTATCTCTGGGGATTTCGCTACCAGTGGGATTATTAGGATTGCATATCCAAACCAGAGAAGCCTTATCTAATTGTTGAGCAGAATAGTTAATATTATATTCTCTATCCTGCAAGCAATTAACCAAAACCCTGGGCAAATCTGATCTATCAGCGCAGACATCATATTGATAATAAGTTGGAGTAGGAATAAGAACCTTCCCTCTATAAGACCGAGTAATTATATCAATTACTTCATCCGAACCATTGGCTGGAAAGATATTCTCCGTCTTTAACCCCACATATTCGGCTAAAACTTGTCGAAGTTCATTATATTCCTCTCCAGAAGGATATTGATTAATATTTTTTAGCTCTTTTGCTAACTCTCCTATCATTCCTTCCGGTAAAGGATATCTAAAACAAGAATAAGTTAAATCTATTTTTTCTTTTTTTATTGGTTTCATCTTTATTTATTTTCCTTTCTAAATATTTTTCTATTTTTACTAAAGATATAGGTTTATTTTTTAAATAATTTTTTTTAAATATCTATTGCTATAATATTTATTACAAATTTTAAAGGATATTATGCTATTCATCATATTGATATATATTGTTTTTCTTTTGTAAAATGATTCAATATTACAAACTCATCACTTCTTTAATAGCCTGAATAAATCTTTTGTTCTCATAAGCTGTTCCTATAGTAACCCGAATAATATTTGGACAGCCCCAAGTCTTTCCCTGTCGAACAATTACCCCTTTTCTTAATAATTTTTCAAAAATAGGCCCACTATCTTCTTTTAAATCAATAAAAACAAAATTTGCCTCTGTAGGAAGACAAAAAAGTCTTAATTCCTTTAGCTCTTTATATAGATATTTTTTACCTTTTTGATTTGATTTCAGTACTTTCTTATAATGTTCCTCATCATCTAAAGAAGCTAAAGCCGCTACTTGTGCTAACCGATTGGTAGTAAAGGGATTTACTACTCTTCTTAAATCTCTTATTAACTCTGATTTGGCTATACCATAACCTATCCGAACCCCTGCTATCCCTGCTATTTTAGAGAAAGTACGTATAATAATTACATTCTTTCCCTTTAAGACATAAGAGAGGCTGTCAGGATAATTTTTATCTTCCACATAATCATAATACGCTTCATCAAAGACCACAATTACATCTAGGGGAACCTTTTCCATAAAGTCGGCTACTTCCTCGTCCTCTACTATCGTCCCAGTGGGATTATTAGGATTACATAAAAATATAAGTTTGGTTTTCTCATTAATTCTTCGGGCAATCTCCTTTAAATCAAAACGAAAATTTTTAAGTTTAACTGAAATTAATTTCCCTCCCATAATTTTGGTTATCGTATTATAAGCAGGAAAAGTAATTTCTCCGATAATTACTTCATCACCTTCATTGATAAAGGCCATCCCAATAAGACCAATAATATTATCTCCACCATTACCAATAATTATCATCTCTTTATCAAGGTTTAATTTATGAGCTATTTTTTCTCTTAATGCTCTACTCGAACCTTCAGGATAAAGATTGATATTTTCTACTTCTTTTTTTATAGCCTCTACCGCTAAAGGAGAAGGACCAACTGAGGTTTCATTGGAGGCTAATTTTACAACTTCTTTTAAACCTAATTCTCTTTTTACATCTTCAATTGGCTTACCTGGGATATATGGTTTTAAGTCTAATATCCCTTTTCGTACCAAGGACTTTTCTTTTTTCATTTGTTAGATTCTCCTTTTAATATTTATATTCTATTTTTCATAAAATCCATTATATCTTTTTGAACAAACAACCGACATATAATATTAATAAAGATTATAAATCAAAAATAGGTAGACCAATTACTTCCTGTATATCAGTGGAAAAGGCGATAAATCACTAAATCTTAAAAGCAATACACCTATATTAGGATTTCTATCTTTAAAACTATTAGCAATATTCATTACTTCTTTCTTAAAATATCCAAATCTAAGATTGTTCTTGTACTGCCCATGAAACAAGTAAAAAATTCTTTAGAAAGTCTATTTTTTAAAGTAGCAATTATGCCCATTTCCTTATTTTTCCCCATAAGCTTTAAAATAAGAGGTATTAATAATAAAAAAAGGGAGGGCAGGTACATTAACTTCTTTTGATAGAATTTCTTAAATAATTGAAAAATCTATAAGACATTACTACTACACGTACTCTATCTTCTTCTAATTCCTTTACTACATCAATAGCTCTTTTTACATTAGTATATGATTATTATTTTTATATCTAGCAGTTGGACAAGGATAATCATTAAGTTTTTTATAACTTTTAATTTTACTGGAAAATCATATGCATTAACATTACCAACATTTTCAAGTATTATAGGTTGGAAATTTAATTGATCTAATGAAGGTCAATTTCTATTACTTACCCATAATATCCTTTATTTCCTTTAATTCCATGAGACACCTCTTATGTTTATCTACTGCAATAGAATAATTTCTCTATTACCTTTTTTACTTTATGCTTACTAATCAAAAATTCGGATTTAAAAATCCTTTTCTCTTTTTCTTATAATCTCTTCTATTCTCTCTTTAATTTTAGGTGAAACAGGTTCGGGAGTATACTCTTTAAGGATTTTCTTTGCCCCTATATTCAATTTATCGAAAAGAGTTTTTTTGCCACCATCAACCCAGGCATGGTACCTTTGTCTATCTAAATATTTGGGATACCATATTTTTTTAAAATTTTTTAAAGTAGACTCTTCTATGAGAAAGTTACCACCCGGTCCTACTTTGTCAATTACATCTACTGCCAATGTTTCTGTATTCACCTCGATCCCCTTTAGTATCTGCTTAACTTCTCCAATAATTTCATCATTTAATAGAATAGATTCGTAAGAAGAGGCCATCCCCGATTCAAGATATCCGGCATCATGGATTAAGTTTGCTCCGCTTAAGCCCCCCATAAGGCAAGACATGGCTATCTCGGCCCCGGCCTGCTGGTCAAGAACTTTAGCATCACTAATTCCACCGATACTAAAAGTAGGAAGATTATAATGTCTTGCCAAATCACAGGCTGCAGCATCCGTAAGAAGAGTCTCAGGTGCTGCATATGCGTCTATCGTAGTAGACATATCCATTACATCAAAACCTACACCATAGATAAAAGGAGCTCCCTTTTGCTTTAGTTGATGCATTACCAACCCACTTAAAACTTCAGCATTTCCCATAGCTAACATTCCAGCTAAAGTAACTGGACCTGTTGCACCAGCCAAAACTGCTGGAGTATAAGTTACGGGAATATTTTTCTCAGCAGCTAAAAGTAATTTTTGCAATGCAGACTCACTATGTCTTAAAGGAGAACTAGGTTCAGTATAAAGAATCAAAAACGGATATTTCTGAACTTCTTCAGAATTTCCAGCTACCACTGCAGCAATTTCTAAAATGTCTTCAACTCCACATTTGTCATATGCTGTAAAAATTATAGGTTTTTTAGTATTTAACACCATAGCCTCAAAGTGATGTCTGTCTGATACTACAGGGGGGACATCAGAAGCACTGCACATAGACATTACAAAATCAATGTTGGGAAGATAATCGCAAAATAAACTTAGTTTAGCTATATCCTCTTTTACTGCTGGCCTTCTTTTACCGGTGAACAAATCAATAATGTTAGGGCAATTTCCACCTGTTCCAAAATAAATCTTACCCTCCTCAAGAAAAAGAGAAGGTTTTTTATCTTGATTATATATGGTTATCTTTGATGGTACTCCAGACAATGCTTCTTCAACTAAACGAGGGGGTATCCTTACTATGTTACCTTCCACAACATTTGAGCCTGCCTTCTTTAAAAGAGCTATAGCTTCCTGGTCAAAAACTTTAACCCCGGTTTTCTCTAAAATTTTTAGGCTAGCTAAATGAATCTCTTTAATCTGCTTACGAGATAATACTTTAAAACAAATTTCACTTCCGATTTCTTGCGGCATTCTTATCGCCTACCTTTCTTTAATTTTTGACACAAATATATTCCAGAATCTCCAACACTGCAGACTAAATTTCCTGACATTTTTTTTAAAGAGGAGTTTAAGCTGCAATGTCTTTAAAACTTTCTAATTATTATTAGTCTTCATTTTTTTATTTTCTCTGTAAATTCTGCAAAGTGATTACAATCATCATTTCTTTTGTAATAGGTTATAAGATTAAATCCTCCGAAGGAATAATGAAATTTACATACAAGGCATATCTTGCAATTTTGCTATAAACCTGGTCAGACTCTATGACAGGCAACAAAATGGCTTTCACTAATCTCTTTAAGTACTGGTTTTTCATTTCTGCATATAGACATAGTCCGAGGACAACGAGGATGAAATCTACACCCAGTTGGAGGATTTATCAAACTCGGTACTCGACCTTTAAGAATTATCTTTTTCCTTTTTCTATCTGGGTCCGGTATGGGAACAGCAGATAACAGCGCTTGTGTATAGGGATGTAAAGGTTTAGAGAACAACTCTTTAGCCTTAGATAGTTCAAGTAACTGCCCTGCGTACATCACTCCTATCCGGCTGCTTATATACCTTATTACACTCAAATCATGAGAAATGAATAAATAGGTAAGTGAATGATCAATTTGAATTTTTTTTAGGAGATTGAGAATTTTTGCTTGAACTGAGACATCGAGTGCAGAAGTAGGTTCATCGAAGATTAATAAAATCGGATTTAAAGCAAGAGCTCGTGCGATTCCTATTCGTTGCCGCTGTCCACCACTGAATTCATGTGGATATCGATATAAGTGCTCCTCTTGAAGACCCACTTTCTCCAGTAATTCCAACACTCGTTTTCGAAGCCCTATACCTCTTGTTATTCCATGGATAATAAAAGGTTCTTCAACTGTCTTCAGAATAGTCCTTCTGGGATTTAGTGATAAAAAAGGATCCTGATAGACCATTTGTATATTTTGCCTAACTTTCTTCATCTCTCTTACATTTAAAGAGAGTAAATCATTCCCATTGAAGAAAATTTTACCAGAAGTAGGCTCGATAAGTCTTAATATAGTTCTGGCCAGCGTAGATTTCCCGCATCCAGATTCTCCAATTAAACCAAAGGTTTCAAACCTTTCTAGGGACAAATTTACGTTATCGACAGCATGAACAAATTCTGCCTTATGACTAAAAATTCCCCTTCTTCTTACCGGAAAAAACTTACAAAAATTTTCAACCTTTAAAATTAAGTTAGCTATTTAAATTACCTCCTGTTTTTTTTCCTCTTCGCTTATGGATAAGAAGAAGATATCTAATTTTTTAAATTTCTTTTATTTATATAGAAAACAAGCACAAAAGTGAGAACTCCCTACAGGATATTCGTCAGGGTGTTTTTTACGACATATGTCCATTACATAGGGACAACGAGGGTAAAAACGACATCCAGCAGGAGGGTTAATAAGCTTTGGTATTTCCCCTTTTATTTCCTGCAAAATATCTTGATTTCCATTGATTTTCGGAATCGTCTTCAAAAGCCCTTGAGTATAAGGATGTTTTGAATCTTTAAATATAGAGCGAACCCCTCCTTTCTCTACTATTACTCCCGCATGCATAACCGCCACTTGATCGCAAACCTCAGCAACCACTCCCAAGTTATGGGTTATTAAAAGTATTGCTGTACCTAATCTCTCCTGAAGTCCAAGCATAAGTTCTAAAATTTGGGCCTGTATGGTCACATCCAATGCGGTGGTAGGTTCATCAGCTATAAGTAGATCAGGATTGCAGGATAGAGCTATTGCTATCATTATTCTCTGTTGCATTCCTCCCGACAACTCACAAGGGTACTGGTTAAATACTTTTCTCGGATCCGGCATGTCTACCATTTCAAGCATTTCAATTGTGCGTTTACGAGCCTCTTGATTATTAATTTTATTGTGAATTTTGATAGTTTCCTCTATTTGGTGGCCAACTGTGTAAACAGGATTCAAAGAGGTAGTGGGTTCCTGAAATATCATTGCTATTTCATTTCCCCTTATTTTTTGCATATCGTATTCGGAGAGCTTTAAAAGATCTTGTCCCTTAAAATAAATTTTGCCATCCACAATTTTGCCAGGTGGCCAAGAAATAAGACGCAAAATCGAAAGAGCTGTCACGGATTTCCCACATCCCGTCTCTCCAACAAGTCCAACTACCTCTCCTTTCTCAAGTGTAATATTTATGCCATCCAAGGCTTCAACCAAACCCTCATAGGTATAGAAGTAAGTTTTAAGGTTTTTAATCACTAAAAGTTTTCTCTTGGACGATTTATCCAAAATGTTTTACCTCCTAAGATTGGGATCAAGAATATCTCTTAACCCATCTCCCAACAAGTTAAATCCCAGAACCACAATTAAAATCATAAGACCGGGGAAAGTTGCATACCACCAACTCTCTCTAAGATAATGACTCCCTATTGTTATCATCGCACCCAACTCTGGAATTGGAGGTTGAGCACCAAGGCCGATAAAACTCAAAGCTGCACACCACATTATAGTACGTCCAAAATCTAAAGATGCACAAACTAACACAGGAGCTAAACAGTTGGGAAAAACATGGATAAATATTATTCTCAATTTGCCAGCTCCAAGAGCCCTTATCGCTTCTATATATGGCATTTCTCTAATACTCAATGCCTGTGATCTTATTAATCTAGCATAAATTGGCCACCACACAATTGAAAGCGCAATAACTGCATTTGTGATTCCCCGTCCCAAAACAGCGGTAATAGCCATGGCCATAACTATCCATGGAAAGGAAAGGAATATATCAGCGATACGCATTAAAATGTCATCTACTATTCCTCCCGCATAAGCTGAAACAATTCCTATTGTACTTCCAACTAGTATAGCAATAATAGTAATGGTAAAACCTGCTTTAAGTGAAATACGTGATCCATAGACAACGCGGCTAAAAATATCTCTACCACATTCATCTGTACCAAAAAAATGTTGACTGTTTGGTGGCTGAAGAAATCCAGGAGGATTTATCTCATATGGATCATAGGGAGCAATAGATGGAGCAAATATAACTATCAATATAAACCCTAAAACTATACCGATCCCGATCATAGTGAGAGGACTCTGGCGTATTATATGTAGGGAATGCTTTGCCTCTTTTAGAGCCGGTTTTATATTTTCCTTCCACACTTTTTTCTACTCCTTTCTACACACCACTTTTAGTGCAACTTTATTCTGGGATCAATAATCACATAAAGTATATCTGTCGCAATGTTAACTGTAGCATAGATAAAAGCGACCACAAGAACAAATCCCATTATGGCGTTATAATCCAAATACATTATCGATTGCTGAGCGTAAAGCCCTATCCCTGGCCAGCTGAAAGTTATTTCTGTAAGAATAGTACCAGACATAAGCTGTCCAAACAGCATCCCTGCCATCGTCACTACAGGAATAAGTGAATTTCTAAGAGCATGATATCTAATAACAGCTTTCTCAGAAAGCCCTTTAGTCTTAGCTGTTTGTATATAATTCTGATGAAGCACCTCTAACATACTGGATCTTGTCATCCTGGAAATAAGAGCTATGTAGCAGAATCCAAGAGTAAAAGTAGGTAGTATTAGATGGTATAAACTATCTTTAAATGCTACCCAATTTCCAGTTAAAATGCTGTCTAAAAGGTAAAGCCTGGTAATTGGAGTTGGGCTGTCTACAAAGGGGGAAATCCTCCCACCCCCTGGTAATATATTAAAAGTTCCGTAAAACAAAATTAACAGCATAAAGCCTAACCAAAAGATGGGTATAGAAACTCCTATTAGAGAAAAAATTCTCCCCGCATGATCTATCGGTTGATCCTTTCTTACTGCGGATATTATCCCTAAATAAATCCCAAAAAATATACATACTATCATAGCCCCTATAGTAAGTTCAATCGTAGCCGGAAAATAAGTAAGAAGATCTTCCAATACTGCTCCCTTTGTGCGTATAGAAACACCTAAATCTTTATGCAAAATTTTGTTTAGATACATCCCGTACTGAACTATTAAAGGTTTATCCATCCCCATTTTTTCGTGAAAGGATATGCGTTGTTCTTGTGTAGCCATTGGTCCTAATGCCAGAGTTATAGGATCACCGGGAATAACATGAGAAAGAAAAAAAGTAAGCATCGTAACCCCTATGAGCACAGCGATAAGAAATATCAACTTTTTTAATATATATTGCCAAATCTTCAAATTAAAATCCTTATACTTTTCATTTTCAGAATTTTTAGAATAACGGGCAAGGGGATGTTAATCCTTCCCCCTTGCCCGACTAACATTATGTTAAATCTCCTATTTCTTAATTCTTATCCATTGCGTCAAAACGAATAAATAGAAGCGAAGGCCAGCTAAAACCCTTTATATTTTCTCGAGCTGCAATTAGTTCTGCTGCCTGATAGAGCGGAACATAAATCGCTTTAGAGATAGCCAGTTCATCCGTTTCATCGTAAAGTTTGTAGCGCTCCGGTGTATTTGGAAGAGTCCTAGCCACCTCCATATTATTTATTGCTTTTTCATCGTCCCAGAAACAACAAGTCCATCCCGTATTGTCACGAGGTTGGTTATAGAACCAACCGGCCGTCTCCTCTGGATCGGGTTTCGAAGATCTCCAATCTCTAAGAGCTATACCGTAATCACCCTTTGAGCATATTTCAAGTTGTGTGACAAAAGCAAGTGACTCCGGTAGAACATTTATCCCAATTTTTTTTAGGTAGCTCTGAATATAGACTGCCCCTTGCTGAAAAGTAATTCTTCTGTCGGTAGAAAAGAGCAATTTAGTGGTAAACCCATCAGGATACTTACTCTTTGCCATAAACTCTTTAGCTTTCTCTAAATCGTAACTATACTGAAAACGTTCCGGGTTATGTCCATAACATGCACTAGATATCATCCCATGAGGCAGTTCAGCATGTCCTCTTTCTACGTAATCAATCAATTCCTGATAATTTATAGCATATGCCATTGCTTTACGAACATTCTCATCGTTAAAGGGCGGCTTACTCACATCAAAAGTTAAGTAAACGATTCTCGAGGGTATATTCTCATGTATTTTAATGTTAGGGTTTTTTTCTAATGCAACAAAATCATCACTTGAAAGCTTTTTCACCAAGTCAATATCTCCTTTTTCAAGCCAAAGCCGTCCAGTAGATGAATCTTTAAATTTCTGAAAAATAAGTTTATCAACATGAGGTGTACGTTTGCCGCTGATGCCTTCGTCACCACCGAAATAATCTTTATTCTTCTCAAATACAAGTTTTTGTCCTTTAGTCCAACTCACTAATTTAAAAGGTCCTGTTCCGCACTCATGGTAAGCCATCCACTTTTCAGCATAAGGATCATCACTAGTAGCATGCTCCTTAACATATGTGGGACTCATTATGGAATAGACCATATTTATACTCAGATCAGCAGAAAACCAAGTAGGATATGGCTTTATAAGATTAAATCTCACTGTATACTCATCAACCACTTCTACGCTATTTTTATCAGCGATTGTCATCCAGGCACCGGTAGCAACCTTCCCTATATTAGTCAGACGGTCAAAAGTAAATTTAACCGCTTCCGCATTAAAAGGAGTTCCATCGTGAAACTTTACCCCTTTCCGCAAATAAAAAGTATATGTTTTGTAATCTTCGCTCACTTCCCAGGAAGTTGCTAACAGAGGTTTTATATTTAAATCGTCATCTCTTGTAAGCAGTTGGTCATATAAGCCAAATACAGTCTGAAGAGATTCATGTTGCGCGCCTACTGCAGGATCTATTTGAAAATCGCTTGCTCGGCCATAAACTAATGTTTTCTCTTCTGCACTTATGTTAGAGGTGCCAAACAACAACAAAAGAAAGATACCTACAAACACAATACATAATAGTTTCTTTTTCATTTTTTTCCTCCTTAAAAATTTATTTACTTTTCAATATTGCTCATTCTTCCCTATAAGCTTCTAAAAGAGAAGCTTATTTTTGGAAAAGCTTTTTTATTCGGCAGTTAACGATCAACATGTTTTCACCTCCTTCTGACCTTATTTTTAGCTTCTCCCTCGCAAAAGATTTAGTTCCATTATTTATTATTAGAGCTTTTCTCAAGCAGCTTTTTGAAAATCTTATGTTATTTTTATGAACACTTCAAAATAGAGTAGATCACCAGTTCCTCTTTTAAAAATCATTACTTCTTTCATATTACAACTTTTCTTATTCTTCTAGTCCACAATAAATATTATATTAATAGATATCACTCTTACAAAGAAATGCTATCTATTCTTGGTTATCTTTAATCTCCTTAACCACACTACACATAAAACATCTATTTGAGGTAGTACTGCTGATAGTATCTCCTTTTTTATCATCGGTTAGACTATTGATATTATAACTCATGTTAAATTCGCCCCATCCCCAGGGGATGCGAACCACCCCGGGATGAACAATATCTGAAACCTTCGCTTTCATCTTTATTTGACCATTGGGTGTTTTAATTATTACAGTATCTCCATCAGAAATATTTCTTATTTTTGCATCTTCCGGATGAATATCTATAAAAGGCTCAGGTTCACGTTTAAATAAGTAAGGAATATTTCTTAACTGAGAGTGAACAAAGTTGATTGACCTTGCTCCGCTAATTCCAATGAGTGGGAAGTTATCTTTTTCATTATAAAAGCTCGGCTGATTTTTTTCATCCTCCTCAAAATTGGGAATTGGCGGATAGCCATGCTCTTTGAAGATTTCTGAATAAATCTCTACTTTCCCCGAACGTGTATTAAATCCATTTTTTCTATATTTTTCACGCCTTGTCTCCCCAAAAGTAATTCCTTTTTGATTCTTGCGTAGCATTTCAACGGTAATACCGGCAGGCTCCAACTGATAATCAATTGCTTCTTCAACAGTATTCCAAGGAAACTCGTCTCTATAACCCATCTTTTTAGCCAGCTCAAAGATAATCTTCCAATCTGGCCAGCTATTCCCAATACATTCAATTAACTTATTTTGGAGCATAATACGATTTCCTATCATAGAACTAAAATTTAGTTGTGTCTTTTCAAATGAAGTTACTGCTGGTAAAATAATATCAGCATATTTTGCTGTTTGAGTCATAAATAAATCAACTACAACAACAAAATCAAGTTTCTCTAATGCTTGTTGAACTCTTTTCGTATTTGCCATAGTTACTATTGTATTAGCTCCCTGCACAATAAGTGCCTTTATAGGATAGGGCTTTTCATTAAGAATTGAATTGACTAACATTAGAAGCGTATGGATTCCTCCTGGATTTTTAGGAAAATCATTAAGAAGAGGGTATTCAAAACCTACAGACTTAGTATCATCTAGAAGTCTCTCGTTAAGCCGAATATCTTTAAATGGTATAGGTTGAGGTATACGATCTCCCCCTTTTTTATCTATATTTCCCGTTAATGCTCTTAAAATGCAAATGGCTCTCATACTTTGAGAGGTATTTAGATGCATCTCTACTCCGTTACCCTCACTTAAACAGGCGGGTTTTGTAGTTGCATATAATCGGGCAGCTTCTCTTATTTTCTCTGCATCCAACCAGATTTTCTCTGCTATCTTTTCAGGCACATATTCCTTAGCAGCTTCTTTCAGCTCATCAAATCCAACGGTCCATTCTTTTACGAAATCCGAATCATAAAGATTTTCTGAAATTATTACATAAATCATTGACATTGCCAGCCAGCCATCACAACCTGGTTTTATTTGCAGCCAAATATCAGCCAAGGATGCTAGTTTGGTTTTTATAGGGTCTATGACAATCAGTTTGGCACCCTGCTCTTTAGCGTAAAGAATCCTATTATATGAAGAAGGGCTTGTATTTCTATTATTCTTCCCCCAAATAATTATACACTTGGAATTTTTATAATCAGCGGATGTCATTGCTCCATAGGTAAAGACATGAGCCATTTCTCGTGTCCAGTAACAAACAGAACCATCTCCAATGACATTAGGAGAACCAAAGGCATGCATCAATCTTATGGCATACTGCCAAGTAGCTCCCCAATCCGGTGCCTGACCTCTCAGCCAGGATACAGATTCAGCTCCATACTTCTGTTTAAAAAGATTTAACTTACTTGCAATAATATCCAGTGCTTCTTCCCACGATACCTCTTCCCAAACAATTTTACCATTTATTTCTTTCTTTATTAAAGGAGATTTTAATCGCTTAGACGAATAAACAATTTCAGGTGCCGCTCTTACCTTTGGACAAAAATAATTTTCCTCCATTGAAGGAGTACTCGTTTTTCTTTCTACCGATACTATTTTATTATTCTTTAAAGAAACCTCAACCGGACAACATGCTGAACATAAGCGACATGTTGTATATTTTTTCTCCATAAAACGCTTCTCCTTTATCCCTGTTTTTGATTATTGAAATTAATTTCCCTCCCATAATTTTAGTTATATTTTCATAAACAGGAAAAATAATTTTTCCTGTAATCATTTCACCCATTCATTAATCAGGACAGTCTCTTTTATCTTTAAGAGACTAAGGGCTGTTCAGCCAATGGTTGCTACTGCCAAGCTATTAATTCATGCCAGGCGCACTAGACTCCCACGTCTTTACAGGCATAGTGCTTATGTTAACAGACTATCGTCTGTCAGAGTTTACTAAAAACTGACTCTCATCCCTATCTTTATAGGTTGAGAGTTCTCGCTAGATTAAATAATATCCCCATCTTTTTCTACGGTGTATTTTTCAATTATTTCTTCATTTACTTCTACCCCTAAACCTGGACCCTCTGGTACTTTTACATAACCATCTTTCTCTACATATATCGGCTCAAAAAGCATTGCATCTCTACTCTCAGGGATCCATGAAGGCGGGTGGTAAGGAAACTCAATATAAGGCGAATCAATAGACCCTTCCAGCTGTAATGTTGCTGCTAAAGCTAACCCAGGGCCCCAGAAATGAGGAATGCAAGTTTTTCCATATGATTTTGCTAAAAATGCAATCCTTCTAACTTCTGCTAAACCTCCAGCAAACATTATATCAGGCTGAATTATATCTAGTGCACCTTTCTCCAAAATATTTTTATATGATTGCCAACGACACGCTGCTCCTCCACCAGCAATAGCAATATTAACATCTTTACAAAGTTGAGCGCTTAAATCTGGATTATAGAGATGTTGAAGGGGTTCTTCTAAAACAATTACATCAAGTTCTTCCAAAGCATTTGCTAATTTAATCGCATCGTTTAAGCTAAATTCAAAAGGACTTCCCCAACCTTTTGTCGCATCAATCATTATTTCAATTTCTTCTCCCACTGCCTCTCTGACTCCTTCTACCGCTTCAACAATTTTCTTCCATTCTGAACCACCCCATTGAGATGCAATATGAAGTTTAACTGCTTTAAAGCCAACACTACAAACTTTTTTAACAAATTCCCCCCACTCTTTTGGCGTCAATAACGGATAAGGTTCAAGAAGAGATGCATATGCTTTTACTTTATTTTTAGTAGCACCAAATATTTTATAAAGAGGTAAATTAGCTTTCTTCCCAATAATATCCCATAAAGCCATTTCTGCAGAACAAGGTAATGGATTCATTTGTATTCCGGGTGGTTGTTCAATAAAAGATTTTGTAAAGCTATTTACATAAAATGGGTCTTTAATTTTATTTATCAATAAAGGTTTTAACACTTTATTAGCATATCTTGTCCATCCTGCAGACATATCAGGATGGTAAATAGTTTGTGCACCATAACCAGTAATACCTTCATCAGTACTTATTTTTGAAAAAATAAAACTGAAATCTCTATTTTCCACATTGCCCATATCAGGATTTGCATTTCTAATTGGCTTATTTAACGGCATAATTACTATACGACTTTCAAAATTAACTATCTCCATTTTTATCTCCTTTTATTAAATGTTAAAATTATGCATACCAAAAATCTCATAACACCGTCAATTCTCATATCTTTAAAGATATGGTACGTTTTAAACTAAAGCTGTGCTTTTCCTGTTTCTTCCTTTTCTTGTGATTCTACAAATTTTGGATCACTCTTAGTTTATTCCACTGTAGATAAAAAATATCTTTTTTCACTTTCCCGAGTTTACATAATTAATAATTTCCTCTTTACTCATTCCACTAAAACCCATACGATCAAGATTTCTTCCTACTTCACGATAATCTTCCTTATTAAGAGTTGAAGCTAGCCAAATGAGGGAATCTATCGTGGGAGTTGGAACATTTGAGATTTTTCCCAAAGAAGAAGTAAATACTAAACCAGCTGGCACATCTTCAGAAATATAACGATTTTTCAAGCTCTTAGGGGCGCCTGATCCACGTCCGCCATGAGCTCGGCTATGTGTTACAAATTCATAAAAGGTTTTACGTTTTTCAGTAGGATAAAATTCATTAAGTAAGTCTAAGGTAGATTTAAGTTCAATGCCTAATGCTTTACCAACTGCTACCTTTTCTTCATCAACTTTTTCTAAAACACGACATACCGATTCAGTCATTCCGTGCCAATAAAATTCAAAATCGCCTTTAGTATATTCTATCCAGCCAGCATTAAGTATTGCAGTACCACAATGAAGAACCGTGTTTATATTAGCTAATCCTATTTCTAATACATTTTTTGCTGGACTAATTTGCGGAATAAATTCTTTTAAAACCTTCATTACGTTTAATGTATCAAGGGCAGGTAAACAAGCAGTGGGCATAATAGCTTTTTCAAAATAAATAGCTACCTTATTTGATCCAATTTTGCGAGTACCATAAAGCAAAGAAGCGGTACCAACCAATTTAACATCTTTACTAACACCCTTTTCTTTCATTATTTTTTTTGCTAAAATTTCACCGAAATTACCTGGCCAAAAAACTATAATCTGTCCATCTTCTAAATATGGTAGAGCTGCTTCAAACATGGCCATCTGTGCAAAAGCAGGCACAACTATCATCACTACTTTTACTCCTGCTAAAACAGATGCAATATCTGTTGAGGCTAAAGCAACTTTACCAAACCCATTTATCGTTCCGGAAACTTCTATTCCGCCTTTATTTTTAACTTCTTCAATATTTTTTTCAAAACTTGGATCTTCATATAGCCTTACTTCAAAACCTTTTAATGCCAGATGCCCACTAAAGGCAAAACCTCCATTTCCCGCTCCTAAAATAGCAATTTTTTTCATCATCATAAAATATGCTCCTTTCAAATTTAATATAACATTTATTTTTCTTTCATTAAATCAACTGTTTTATTTATTTGTACTAATTTTGGTAGTGTTTACAACTTCGTATAAAATAAAATTGGTCATGTGTGTGATCTTTCCTATATAATTAGGAAGAAAAACAGTACACATGACCAAAAACGAGCGAATCGCGAGCTACAATTACATGCATACTGTAACATTCACGAGAAAACATTGCTGATATATCAAGGAACTTTATATATCCGGAAGAACCTGCTATGGTTAAGGTAAATATTCATAAAAATTCATTTTTATCAGGCTTTAAAGCTTTATTAACTTAGCCCAAATAGTAGACTGCCTTTAATCTTGCTAACTGAACAGTTCTTTCATGAATAAGTTTATCTATTCCATTTCCAGTAGAGCAAATTAATACCACATTGTTTTTTTGAAAAGGAAGAATAACATTTTTCATCTCTTAAAACCTTTCTACATAATGGAAGCTTATTCCGATAATACAAATAGATGATAGGGAATGAATTAAATTCACCCCCTATCATCTATTAGCTTTAGGCTTTTAATATAATATTTATAGGTATTACTTCTATGTGTATTATAATATACCACATAAATTCTGAAGATTCTACTTTTTTTAAAAGTTTTTTTTATAATGTTTATATATTTCGCCTCAACAATAATTACCCTATTCCGGGAATTTCTAATTTCTTTTCTAATGTGTTAAGCATTTTAGTAACTATAGACATTATTAAAGGAGTCTTATTCCATGAAACGTCATAAATGGAGCCGTAATAAAATTAAAGATTATGCTAGAGGATTTATCCGGCCAAATAAAGATAGGAAAGCTTTGTAACAAATACCATATTTCCCAAGCCCTCTATTATCGCTGGAGAGATCAACTCCTCCAATACGGTCACCAGGCCTTTGAGACGAAGAATATCACTAAGAAAAAAAACGCCTGAAAGATGAAAACCTTAACTTAAAACAGATCATCAGTGATCTGACCATTGAGTTAAAAAAAAGCGAGTATCTATGATGAAACGAAAAAAATCCTTATCGGTTACAAAAAGAAATGCAACGATTCTGGCCAGCTTAAAAGATTTAAAGGCCGAACATTCCCCCTTTTTTTTGGGGGGGGGATCGCCGTTGTGGGATTATCTCTATTACCGGCAAGGTATTAAGGTAAATAAGAAGCGAATCTACCAGCTAATGAAAGAAAACGGCCTTTTGGTGACTAAGGTCAACAAATATAGAGCAAAACGAAGGATTTCTCGTCCCAAACCGAAGGAAGCTTATCCCAACCAGATCTGGGGTACGGATATGACCAAGATCAAGATTGACTCCTGGAACTGCTATTAGCTGATCATCGTTTTGGACTGTTACACCAAGCAGATTGTCGGTTATAAACTTTCCTTGCAATCTAAAAGCAAGGATTGACAAGAGGCCTTAAATCAGGCGATCAATCATTGTTTCCCCAAAGGTATCAAGGAAAGTATAAAAATGCCGCTTTACCTGGTGTCTGATAATGGGTGTCAGCTGACATTCTTACCCTATATGCGAGCTTGTGCTAACTTGGGAATCAAGCAGATCATAACCTGTTGGTCCAATCCTAAAGTGAATGCCGATAGCGAAAGGGTCATCAGAACTTTAAAGGAAAATTTGGTCTGGCCCTGCGATTGGGAGCATCCGTTTCATTTTCAAAGAGCACTCAAAAGATGGGTGGATAACTATCATAATGATTTTCCACATCAGGCATTAAATTATCATACCCTTTGCGAATATTATCAAAAATATGTTAAAAATAAATAGAAAATACTAATTTAAAATGCATGCTCTTAATGGGGAGCATTACACGCACTTGATACCCGCGGGCAAGCCCGTGGTATTCTGCCCTTCGGGTTAATAAAATGGATCAACTGGTTCCTCAAAGAAAAAGGGGTTATACTTTTCCAACTTTTGACCTAGACGTATAATGGCGTCTGTCGTTAGTTCGGCACTCATATCCAGCATAAGATCAATGTCAGGGCCAATTGCATCTCGAA
>Ga0268277_1000616_pt1 | contig 27725 bp, 26 predicted proteins | sample saktaG_5_FD_190132 | JGI IMG/M metagenome (GOLD analysis project Ga0268277, IMG submission 190132) | Saline water microbial communities from Sakinaw Lake, British Columbia, Canada - sak_2010_1_5_50m | ecosystem: Environmental > Aquatic > Non-marine Saline and Alkaline > Saline ... | reverse complement strand
AATCCTGCCTGACTTGTCTCCGGGACTGCACAGGATAAGAGTGCCCGTTGTTTCTCCGGGCAGAATGGGCGAAGAGTTTGAGGTTGATAAAATATATTATTCAAACGAGTTTATTGTAAAGTAGGATATTGATTGAACAGAAAATATGTTTTCTAAATAAGAAAACAAGGGGCAACACGAGCTTTGCTCCTTTTTGAACTATTGAATTTTTTTTCGTTATCTGTTAGCATTAAACACAGTGTTTTGATAAAGGGAATCTGATCTTTTTATTAAAAGAGTTGAAATTTACTAATTAGAATAACTTTAAAGAAATTATGGCAGTACCAAAGCAGAAACATACAAAATCTAGACGGAACAGAAGAAGAATGCATATCTTTTTAGAGAAGCCTTCTTTGGTTAAGTGTCCCAAATGTGGAAAGCTTAAGCTTCCTCATGTTGTTTGTGAAAATTGCGGATATTACAAAGGCAGAGAAATTATCGATGTCCTCAAAGACTTAACTAAGAAGGAAAGGAAGAAAAAAGAAAAAGAATTAGCCATGAAAGAAGGTGAACAAGGGAAGACAAAACCCTTGAGCATGGAAGAATTATCTAAGAAATAGAAATTAGTTAATAGAAAATGGAAAATAGTAATAGAGAATAGAAAATGGAAAATGGTTTATTTATTTCTAATTTCTAAAAACCATAGCCAATTTCTAATTTCTAACAACCAATCTCTAACTTTATTATGGCTTCTCGTCATCTTTCACGTTCAATCGCAATGCAGTCGCTCTATGAATGGGACTTTTATGGGAAAAGGCCCGAGGATTTAGATGAAATTGTTAAGAAAAATATCAAAGAGTTTGGGGTTGGATTGAAGGATGATGAATTCGTTTGGAAACTAATTAAAGGAGTCGTAAAACATCTTCCTCAAATTGACAAGATAATTGAAAAGGCTGCTCCCGAATGGCCCATAAGTCAAATTACCATTATTGATAGGAATGTTTTAAGAATAGGCCTCTACGAGCTGCTTTACGAGGATAAAGAAGAAGTTCCTCCAAAGGTTGCCATTAACGAAGCCATTGAACTGGCTAAAAGTTTTGGAGGCGAAAGTTCAGGGAGGTTCATCAACGGAGTTTTGGGAACGGTATATAAAGAAATACCAGGGCTTGAGAAAGCAAGCGTGTCTTTAAAATCTACGGAGACGATTGAAGAAATTTTGACTGCCGCTGTAGTTTTCTGTAAAAAAAATGATGCTTACCAAATTGTTCTTATCCGTGATATCTTTGGCTATTGGACATTTCCCAAGGGTCATATAGAAAAAGAAGAAAGTTTAAATCAGGCAATCATAAGAGAGATTGGAGAGGAAGTAGGATTGAAGGAAGTGAAAATAGTAAAAAAGTTAGGAGAAAGAGAATACATAGCAAAGGATCCCAAGGAAGGACGTATTAAGAGAAAAGTTACTGATTTTTTAGTGGAAGTTTTCGGGAGTACAGAATTAAAAGTTGAGAAAAGTCCGGGGATAAAAGATGCAAAATGGTTTGATTTAGATGAAATACTGGAATTGAAACGGTACAAAGATGCTGAAAAAACACTTCTACAGGCAATTGATTACTTAAAGGGAATAATAAAGAACCAAGCCACAGATAAATAAAATAAACAGGAATGTGAAAAATTTCACCCAACTTGAGAAAAAATTGAACATTGAATTTAAAAATAAAGATCTTTTGGCTCAGGCGTTTTGTCATCGTTCCTTTCTGAATGAAAATTCTGATTTTGGATTAGGGAATAACGAGAGGTTGGAATTTTTAGGGGACGCAGTATTGGAGTTGGTGGTAACCGAACATCTTTACCAAAACTATCCCGAAAAACCTGAAGGGGAATTAACCAATTGGAGAGCGGCTTTAGTAAATGCAAAAATGCTTTCAGAAGTTGCCAAGGAAGCAGGCTTTAATGATTTTCTTTTGCTGTCCAAGGGCGAATTAAAAGAATCAGGAAAGGCGCGTCAGTATATCTTAGCCGATACCTTTGAAGCTTTTACAGGAGCCCTTTATTTAGATTTAGGGTATGAGAGTTCAAAGAATTTCATTAAGAAATATTTAATGAAAAAACTCTCTCACATTATAGAGACCAAACTTTACAAAGACGCTAAATCCCACTTTCAGGAGAAAGCTCAAGAGAAAGAGGGAGTTACTCCTAATTACAAAGTGCTGAAGGAGTGGGGACCGGATCATGTCAAGCAGTTTACCGTTGGAATATTCCTCGGGGAAGATTTGATAGCAAAAGGTGATGGATCTTCTAAGCAAGAGGCAGAAGAAAAATCGGCAAAACTTGCATTAAAAGTCAAGAATTGGTAAATTATTAAATATTGTAAAAATATGCTTACTATCCGTTATTTTCGTACAGGGAAAAAAGGTCAGCCTTTTTTCAAAATAGTTGTCACAGACAAAAGAAAACCTCCAAAGAGCGGGCGTTTTGTTGAAGAGGTTGGTTTTTTTAACCCTCTCACTAAAGAAAAAAACTTGAAAAAAAAACGAATTGAACACTGGCTTTCAATAGGAGCAAAACCTTCCGATACGGTTTACAATCTTCTAATTAAAGAAAAGATAATTGAAGGTAAGAAGATCGACGTCCATAAGAAAGCAAAAGAGAAAAAAACAACCGATGCTGCAAAAGAAGAACCTAAAAAACAAAAACTAGTTGAGCAGGAAGTAAGTCAGAATAAGGCAGAAGATTTGGAGAAAGTTGAAGATAAAGAAAAGCCAGAGAAAGAATTGGAGAAGGCGGAAGAAATATCAGAAGAGAAAAAAGAAAAAGTTGAAGACGAAAAAAAAGAAGTAGAAGAAAAAAAGCCGGAAGAGGGGTCTAAAATCGAGAAAGAAGAGCCAAAAGAACAGCAAAAAACCCCAGAAGTTCAAGATGAGCAAAAAGTAGTTGAAGAAGAGGGAAGCAAGAAATCAAAAAAGATTGATGAAAAGTAAATAAGAAAAATTAGACAAAAGAGGCTGTAATTTTAGATTACAGTCTCTTTTTAATAGTTTTTACCTTTTGATTAAAGCAGTTTTTTGATAAAATAAATCAATGAGAATTAAGGCTTTTGCAAAGATCAATCTTAATCTTAAGATTTTAAATAAATTGCCCAACGGCTATCACGAAATTCATTCGATATTTCAGGCAGTTGATATTTACGATATGATTTCAATTTTCAAAGAACAAAAAGATTTCCATTTAACAGGTTCAATTGTTTGTTCTCTTCGGGAAAACTTAATAAGCAAGGCAAAACGGGCATTGGAACTTTTTGTCGGCAGGAGTCTTCCTTGCAGAATACATTTGATTAAAAATATTCCCGTAAGTGCTGGATTGGGAGGAGGTTCCAGTGATGCGGCAGCAACTTTAATCGGTTTAAATAAGTTGTATGGGTTGAATTTAAGCTTAAAACAACTTGTAAAGATAGCGTTGCGTGTCGGGAGCGATGTACCGTTCTTTATATCAAATATAGGCACTGCTTTGGTTAAGGGAACCGGAGAGGAAGTGGAATCAGTCCGGAGAAAACTTTCTCCTTTCTATGTCTTGGCCAGACTGCATAAAAGAATAAGTACTTCTGAAATGTATTCTTTGTTTGACGAACACGGCAAGACGTTTTCTGAATTGATTCAGGAAATTTGTCCGGACGTTAAAAAGATTTATTCCTATTTTTGTCCAGTATCTAATGAATGCGGGATTTCAGGAAGCGGACCGACAATGTTTGCAGGGTTTAATTCATATAGCGAAGCCTTAAAAAGGATAGAAGGATTCGGTTTTGAAAAGTTTAAAGGAGACTTCTTTATTTGTAAACCTTCTCAAAAGACATATGTGATTCAATAAGGCTTTTGTTGACATTCTTTTTAAAAAAGAGTAGAATGCTAATCAGTAGCAGTATAGCTCAATGTTCTCCCGGCTGGAAAGAATTCAGTTGGAAGGTCAAAGGTCGAGCTACTGATAAACCGATATAACTAAAGATATTTAGATTATGGCAGACAAGAAAACAAGCGACAAAGAATTTCTTGAATTCATTGTTACAAACTTAGTTGACCATCCTGAAGATGTGAAGGTCGAGAGGACCGTAGACGAAATGGGTGTTTTACTTTCTTTGAAGGTGCACGCTGAAGACATGGGTCAGATTGTAGGCAGAGGCGGTGCTACCGCAAAAGCAATTCGAAGTTTAGTTCGAATTGTAGGCCTCAAGAACCATGCCCGGGTCAATCTTAAGATTGAAGAACCCGAAGGCGGTCGTGCCGTTAGAAGGGAAGAAAAACCTTCTCGGGATTCCCAAGAAGAAGAGTTGGAAGATTTAAAGCTATAAGTCCGATTTATTGGGAAACAGGAATCCTTGTGATTTTTGAAAGCTGTTCCGCTTATTGTTCGGAGCAGCTTTTTGTAAACTTTTAGCTGAATGTTTGGTAAAATAAAGATAGTAGTTTTTAGATATTTAAATCAATATGATTTGTTTTGATATCATTACAATCTTTCCTAAAATATTTGACTCTTATCTTAAAGAAAGCTTAATAAAGAAAGCCCGAGAAAAGAAGCTTATCCAGGTTAAGATTCACAACCTAAGGAACTGGACAAAGGATAAGCATAAAACGGTAGACGATCGTCCTTTTGGAGGAGGGTACGGCATGGTAATGAAAATTGAACCTATTTTCAGGGCAATCAAGGATATTGAGAATAAAAAGATTGATTCCAGGAAAAGGAAAATAATTCTTTTTAGTCCCAGAGGGGAAAAATTCAATCAGAGAATGGCTTTTAGGTTCTCAAGGCTTGAACAGATAATAATGATTTGCGGAAGATATGAGGGAATAGACGAGAGGGTTGAAAAATATATCGCTGACAAGTCAATATCAATAGGAGATTATGATCTCATGGGCGGGGAGATGCCTGCCATGATAACATTGGAAGTAGTTTCAAGATTAATCCCCGAAGTGATAGGAAAGCCGGGATTGTTAAAAGAAAGAATTACTAAAAGCAAGGGATTTGTTGAATATCCCCAATATACCAGGCCTGAGGTTTTTATTCCCGGCAGTGTTTTTAAAAAGAACGTTAAGCCAAAAAAATGGAAGGTTCCAAAAACCTTGCTTTCGGGTAATCATAAAGAGATTGAGAGATGGAGGCAAAAACACGGAAAAATTATTGAAAATTAAAAAAGTTGTGTTAAGATAGATTCATGTTGGGTAGGTGGCAGAGTGGTCAAATGCACGTGGCTGTAAACCACGCGCCTTCGGGCTACGGGGGTTCGAATCCCTCCCTGCCCACACTTCAAAAACTTTCGGTTTCTTCAGTGTAAACTTTTTGAATAAGAATTTATCCTGGGTTTACATTGAGCGAAGCGAAATGCCAGGATAGCTCAGGTGGTTAGAGCACATCATTGGTAATGATGAGGTCGTGAGTTCAATTCTCACTCCTGGCTCATTAAAATTTAATTGTTAAAAATTATGGCAAAAAAGAAAACACTTACAAAACTACAATGTTCTCAGTGTAAAGAGATTAATTACTTCACAAATAAGACTAAAGCAGTAGAGGAAAAGTTAGAATTGAAGAAATTTTGCAAACGGTGTAAAAAACATACAGTACATAAAGAACTAAAGAAGAAATAACTAAGATTTTTTAAGAAAATTTTCGGTTTCTCCTGTGCAAGAAAACAGTGAGGTGAAGCCGAGCGTTAGAAACCGTAGGTTTCTAAGAGAAGGGGGGTCGGGGGAAACCGTGTGATCATAGGGGCGTAGCTCAACTGGTAGAGCACTTGTCTCCAAAACAAGAGGTTGTTGGTTCGAAGCCAGCCGTCCCTGCCAGTATTACTATTTAATCTTAAAAGTATAATATATTAATATGATTCAAAAGATATTAAGCAAGAAAGTCATTATAATATTTGTTGTTTTTTTTGTTCTTTTGTTAATCTTCTGGAACTCTGGCCGTAATAACAAAAACCATGATTTGGATTTAGTTGAAGTTGTTCGAGGTGATATTTTTCGGGAAGTTTCAGAAACAGGGCAGGTTAGAAAAGGGGAACAAATACAGCTTGGATTTAAAAGTTCCGGGAGAATGGAAAAGATATATGTTGAGGTTGGTGATGAAGTCAAAGCAGGCCAGACTTTAGCAAAGATTGAAACTAAAGATCTTGCGATAAGACTTCAAGAAGCAAAAGCTGATCTGAAAATATATCAGGTAAGGTTAGATGACTTGATGCAGGGCGCATCCGAAGAGGAAATTCAGAAAGTCCGAACAGCAGTTTTAAATGCTGAAGTATCTCTGGAAAATGCTAATAAAAATCTGGAAAGCATTAATACTCAAACAGAAGAGAATCTAAATGCAGCTTATGAAGACGCCTTAAACGGATCTGATACTGCCTACCTTAAAGCATATAACGCTCAAATCTTTGTAAACTATTTACAGAGAACATATTTTACAAACAACGATCAAGGAGGGATTAAGGTGAAAGATAACGAGAAAAAGATTGAAGGGTGGGTTTCTAGTATGAAATCATTTCTTGATATAGCAAAAGAAAGTTCAGAGCACGAGGACATTGACTCTCTTTTATCTGAAACCATTGACGGACTCTCTAATATATACAATTCCTTGGAAGTGATTCGTGCGATATGTCAGGAAGATACTTATCGAAATTCTGTTTCTTCTGCCGATAAAACCTCTCTTGATACTTACAAGACAAACATCAACGGATCCTTAACCAATACGAGCAATTATCGGCAGACAGTTTTTTCTACAAAAACAACCAATAAGTTAAGTATTAATACTGCAGAGGCGTCTGTTTCTACAGCTCGAGGAGTGTTGAATTCTGCTGAAGATGAATTCTCTCTCATCACTGCTCCTCCCCAAGAGAACGATATCAATTTGTCTCAAGCCCAGATAGAGAAAGTCCAAATCCAAATTCGCTTTTTAGAAAATCAGATTCAGGATTCTTATCTCATCTCTCCCTTGGAAGGACAGATAGCTCAGATTAATAAAAGAGAAGGAGAAATGGTTTCACCTTCTCCAGGACAGGAAATGATAGTTTTACTTCCAAAAACTCCTTTTAAAGTAAAGGCAGATATTTACGAAGAGGATGTTGTTGAAATATCTCTCAATGATTCTGTTGACATTTCCTTGATAGCTTTCCCCGAAGTGTTGTTTAAGGGTAAAGTGATTTCAATTGATCCTGCCGAGAAGATTATAGACGGTATTGTGTGTTATGAAATAAGTATTGGTTTTGAAAGTGCGCCTGAAATAGTTAAATCAGGTATGACAGCTGACATATTAATTAGAACGGATTCAAGGAAAAACGTACTATTTATTCCTGAGGAAGCAATAGAGGAGAAGGACGGAAGAAAAATAGTTATGATTTTGGAAAATGAAATTATTAAAGAAAGGGAAATAGAAACGGGACTTTTAAGCACGGATCGTACTATTGAGGTTATTTCAGGACTTTCAGAAGGTGAAAAAGTGATTTTACCATGACCCAAAAAGAGTTGGTACTCAGTTTAAAAAATGTAAGCAAGGTTTACCAATTAGGTAAAGTAGAACTTGTTGCTCTTAAAGGAATCGACCTCGATATTCATCGAGGCGATTTTGTAACTATTATGGGTCCTTCAGGTTCAGGAAAATCTACACTTTTAAATTTAATAGGGTGCTTGGATTCTCCCACGAAAGGAAAAGTATTTTTAAAAGGCAAAGATATTTCTTTGATGTCAGAAAGTCAGCTTTCTCAATTTAGAGGCAAGACTATTGGATTTGTCTTTCAGGAATTCAATCTATTGCCTCAGCTTAATGCCTTGGAAAATGTAGCTCTTCCCATGGTCTTTCAAGAGGTTTCCCAAGAGAAGAGAAGGAAAAAAGCAGAGGAACTCTTAACTTTAGTTGATTTAGGTGAAAGAATACTTCATCAGCCGGCTGAACTTTCCGGCGGAGAGTGTCAGAGAGTTGCCATTGCCAGATCTTTTGCCAATAGCCCTGAAATAATTATAGCCGATGAGCCCACCGGAAACCTTGATTCAACTACAGGGAAAAAAGTAATGGAAATTTTAACCGATTTCCATAAAAAAGAAGGCAAGACAATGATTGTTGTCACTCACGATCCTAATATTGCAGATTACAGCGAAATAATAGTTAATATTAAGGACGGTCAAATAGTCGCTAACCATAAGCAGACTTCTAAAATCTTATGGGACAGATAGAGGAATATTTTAAAATAGCTTTAAGAAATCTAAGGACCAGGTCTTTAAGGAGTTGGCTGACTATTCTAGGCATTGTTATTGGTATTTTCTTGATTATTAGTTTACTTTCTTTAAGTGAGGGGGTTAAAGAAGCTATTAATGAGCAAATGGAGGCAATGGGTGGTGACATGATTATGGTTATGCCCGGGAGCGAAGAAAATTTAATGGGAATGATGGTGGGCGGAGAAGTGTTAGAAAAACAAGATATTCTTGCTATAGAAAAAACAAAAGGAGTTGAGGATGTTTTGATTATGTCTTATAGAGGGATTGTAGCCAGATATAAAGAAGAGGCAAAAATGGTACTTTTAACTGGACTGCCCTGGGATCAAGGATTGGAAATTTTGGAAAGGTTTCAGGGTTGGAGTTTATCTGAAGGCCGATGGCCTATTCCTGGAAAAAGGGAAGTTGCAGTTGGCAAGCAATGGGTCATTGATATATTTAAAGAAAAAGTCAAAGTAGATCAAGAAATAGTTATGAAAGGGAAAAAGTTCAAAGTAGTAGGGATATTGAATTCTCTTGGTAATAAATCAGATGATAGTAATATTTATTTAGACATAGGTCTTTATCAGGATTTAACTGGAGAAAAAAAGGGTTCAGCCAGAGTAGCTATGGTAAAAATTGAAGAAGGATTGTCTGCTGATGAAGTAGCAGAAGATATAAAAGAGAGTCTTCGAGAGACAAGAAAGAGAAGATTTGGAGAAGATACGGCTGATTTTGCAGTTGTCACTTCTGAAAAAATGATTGGGGTAACAAACAATATTTTGGGCATTATTCAATCTGCTATTATACTTTTTGCCAGCATTGCTATTCTTGTTGGTGGAATCGGTATAACCAATACAATGTTTACTTCTATTCGGGAAAGAACAAGAGAAATAGGCATTATGAAGGCAATCGGAGCCAAGAATTCAGCTGTTCTGACAATTTTCTTAATTGAAGCTGGAATAATTGGCTTGGCTGGAGGTACTGGAGGCATAGTATTAGGAGTTATCTGTGCAAAAATTATTGAATTATATACTCAAGCTAATCCTTTGTTTTACTTTTCTATTTCTATATCGCCAAATTTAATTTTATTCGGTTTAGCATTTTCACTTTCAGTTGGCTGTATCTCTGGATTTTTCCCGGCCAGAAGAGCAGCAAGAATGAAACCAGTGGAAGCTTTGAGGAGATTTGAATAATTTATTCATAATAAAATAATATGTATTTATCTATTTTAATTGCCGGTTTTGGAGGAGGAGTAATCAGAGGATTAGTCGGCTATATTAAACATCAATATTCTTACAAGAATGTTGGGTTTAACGTGCCTTATTTTTTTGCAATGGCTTTTGTTTCAGGTATTGTTGGCTTACTATGCGCTATGGCGGTAAGAGAGTCTGGAATTACCCTGGAAGGCGCTTTCAGTCCGGCACTGGGTTTTATTACAGGTTATGCAGGAGGGGATTTTATTGAAAACATTTACAAGATAATAATTAAAAAATCTTCGCTCTATTCCGTTGAAGAATTAAAATGATTTTTTGATGTGCTTTGAGTTTCTTAGGTTTAAGAACTAATTTTTTTTAATGAACTTGATTGATTCTTTAATTAAACAAGGATGGTTAAAAACTCCGAGAATAATCGAAGCTTTTAGGAATATAAAGAGAGTGGATTTTTTGCCTGACAACATCAAAAATCTTGACGAGTTGAATGAAGCTTTGCCAATAGGATTCGACCAGACTATTTCCCAGCCTCTGGTGGTTGCATTTATGCTGGAACTTCTCCAGCCGCAAATTGGAGATAAGATTCTAGACGTCGGATCGGGCTCCGGATGGACAACGGCTCTTCTTTCAGAAATCGTAGGGGAGAAAGGTAGGGTAATAGCGATAGAGACAATTCCGGAGCTAAAAGAATTTGGAGAAAAGAACGTTTGCAAGTATAATTTTATTAATAAAGGAATTGTTGAATTTATTTGTGGTGACGGTTCAAAGGGTTATCCTAACATCTCCTCTTATCCCGAACTTGCCGAAGGGTTTGATAAAATTTTGTGTTCGGCTGCAATTCAGGGAGAAATTCCTTCTGCGTGGAAAAAACAAATTAAAGAAGGGGGAAGAATAGTTATCCCGATAGGTTCCTCGATTTGTTGTTTAGTAAAGAAGGGAGAAGATTTTAATAAAAAGGAATTCCCGGGTTTTGCTTTTGTGCCTTTGGTTTAAGAATGAAATTTAATTTAGAAACAATTAAAAAGAAAATAAGGAAAATACTTATTTTTTCAATTTGTTTGCTCGTTTTAGCAGGTTTTCTGCTTTGGCAAGGAATTTACCTGCCGAAAAGTTCTGAAAATCGTGACCAGTTTTTTTTGGTAAAAAAGGGAAGTGATCTTTTTGAGATCTCTCGGAATTTGAAGATGGACGGACTGATTAAAAGTAATTTTTATTTTAATTTTTATGTTTTGGCAAAAGGAAAAACAGGAAATCTTCAGTCCGGAGAGTATTTGTTAAGTCCTTCAATGAGTATTAAAGAAATTGCCCAAAATATTATTGAAGGTCAAGCTTCAATAGAAAGGACTATTACCATCGTAGAGGGATGGAACATTAGGGATATTGCCTGGTATTTTGAAAACGAAGGGATGTTTCAAGCAGAAGAATTGATGGAAGTTGCGGGATTTCCTACAATTAATTATTCTTTACTTGACAGTGACCTTCCTCGACCAAAAGATTTCAGCGATAAGTTTGAATTTTTAAAAGAAAAACCAAAAAGTGTAGGGCTAGAGGGATATCTTTTCCCTGACACTTACAGGATTTACAGAAAAGATGGAATCGAAGATATTATAGAAAAGGTTTTGGAAAATTTTGAAAGAAAAATCGATGCTGATATCAGAGAAGAAATAAAGAATCAGGAGAAATCAGTTTTTGAAATAATTACCATGGCTTCTTTAATCGAAAAAGAAGTTAGAACTTTTGATGATAAAAAAAGGGTTTCAGGCATTCTTTGGAAAAGGATAAACGGTAACGTTCCTCTGCAGGTTGATGCTACAATATCATATATCACCGGTAAGAGAACTACAAAGATTTCAAAAGATGAAACGGAAATCGATTCGTTTTATAATACCTATAAATACAAAGGACTTCCTTTAGGACCCATCTGCAATCCAGGCATCGAAAGCATCAAAGCAGCTCTTTATCCCGAGAAAAATGGTTTTTGGTACTATCTATCCACTCCCGAGGGAGAAACTTTTTTCAGTAAAACTTTAGAAGAACACAATGCCAATAAATCAAAGTATCTTAAATAGGACCATAGCGACTAGTTATTCCTTTCTTGTTATAGGTATAACTGTTGTGGTGGTTATATTATTCTTGTTTCATCAAATGTCTGTAATTTACAGCGATTTTAATAAATTGCAAAAAGAAAATAATTCTTCAAAAGAGGAAACATTTATGAATGAAAATTTATTGAATAAAAAAATAGCGATGGTAATTTCTTTTAGAGATTTTAAGGATATTGAATATTTTATTCCAAGAGATATTTTTATTAATAAGAAAGCCGAGGTTTTAACAGTAAGCTCTAAAAAAGGAATAGCGATTGGAGACGATGGGGGAGAAGCAAACGTAGATATTGAAGCTTCTGAGTTCAAAGTAGAAGCGTTTGATGCTGTAATCTTTATTGGAGGGTCCGGCATGTCAAAGAAATTGGATGATGCTGAATTTCAAAGAATAGCAAAGGATGCTGTTGAAAATGATAAAATTCTGGGGGCAATTTGCATTGCTCCTGCCCTGCTTGCTAAGGCGGGGGTTCTGAACGGAAAAGAAGCTACGGTTTGGTCTTCCTATTTGGAAAGAGAACCGGTTAATATATTAAAAAGAAACGGGGCAATATATAAAGAAGAATCGGTGGTTGTTGATGGAAAGATTGTTACAGCAAACGGTCCTGAGGCTGCAAAAGAATGGGCTGGGACATTAATTGGAGTGATAGCATCCCAGTAAACTCTTGACAGAAAAATAGATTTATATATAATGGGAACTAGCCGTAGATAAGGGGCAATTTGTTTTTTAACAGAAAGTAAGACCTCTTAAGGCAAAGGTTAAATTTTAATTGATTTCTTTTGTCTGCGGTTGCAGACATTTTATTTTTATGGCTCTGACAAAAGAAAAAAAACAAAAAGTCGTCAAAGACTTGGAAGAGAAGATTGAAAAGCAAAAATCAATGGTTTTTGCTGATTTTTCCGGCGTTAAGGTAAAAGATCTTTCGGAGTTGAGGAAGGAAATGAGAAATAAAGATTGCGAATTTAAAGCGGCAAAAAAGACTCTTTTGAAAGTTGCGTTTGATAATAAGAAGATAGAGGTTCCTCAGGGACTCGAGGGGGAAATTGCAGTTGGATTTGGATATAAAGATCCTTTTGCGCCCTTTAAGATTTTAAATGATTTTTCCAAGAGAAATGAGGTTTTGAAAATTTTAGGTGCGATGGTGATGTCTCCTTCCGGTTCTATGGATTTCTTTGAAAGTGAAAAGGTAATAACTATAGCGGAATTGCCTACCAAAGATGAATTAATAGCAAAAATGATATGGAGCTTAAAATCTCCTCTCTCAGGATTTGTTAATGTTCTACAAGGGAATTTAAGAGGATTAGTCTTGGTACTATCTCAAATTAACCCCGTTAAATAAAATCTTTCAGATTTTAATTTGCGGAACAAATTATTTAATGGGGTAAAGGTCACAAAATAAAAAAGAATTTATATTCTTAAAATTATGGTAGAAGAAAAAAAAGAAGAGCAAAAACCTAAAGAAGAAGAAACCAAACAAGAAGTTAAGAAAGAAGAAAAAACAGAAAAACCCGAAACTAAAGTTAAAGAAGAAAAAGTAGAAAAAGCAGAACCAAAGGAAAAGGAAGAAGAAAAAATTGAAGTTCCCGAGAAATTCAAAAAAATGGTTAAAGATATTGAAAATCTTTCAGTTTTAGAATTGGCGGAACTCGTTAAGGTTTTAGAAAAGAAGTTTGGGGTTTCTTCAGCTGTTCCTGTTGCCGCAGTTGCCGCTAATGGAGGGAACGGAGCAGAACAGGATGGAGCAGATGAGGGGAAAAGTGAGTTTAACATTGAGCTCAAAGAAGTTGGAGCAAAGAAAATTGAAGTAATAAAAGCAGTTCGAGATGTAACCGGAAAAGGATTAAAGGAATCTAAAGACCTGGTTGACGCCGCAGGTTCAGAAGCTCAAATTATAAAGGAAAGTGTGAAGAAAGAAGAAGCTGAAGAGATAAAGAAGAAATTTGAAGAAGCTGGAGCAAAAGTAGAGTTAAAGTAATCTCCAGACCTGACAATTTTTAAAGCAGTACTATTTTGAAAAGTAGTACTGTTTTGATTTTAGAAATTTGAAAGAAGAAATAAAAGGACAAAGAAAAGAGTTGGAAATTCCAGGAAAGAAGATTAATCTCTTAGGAAATTAACCTCGATTATTTGCTGAGAAGAATTCTAAAACTAGTGAACTAAGAATTAGTTTAAAAAGAAAAATCAAACTTAGAAGAGAAGTAGAGAAAGAAATAGGAAAAATAGAAGAAGAAAAGACAGAAGCAGATAAAAACTTTCTGGAAGAAATTACTAGTACAATATATTATCTTTACAAAAAGCGCAGATGTTCATCCTAATACCCCAAGAGTGCAAAATTAGGCGGCTCGTACGCTATTGACAAATTTCTATTTATATTATATAATACACCATAGAATATTGTTTTAAAAACAAAATAAAGAAAGAAAGGAGAGAAAAGAATAATGAAAAAGGTTATATCAGTTTTTTTATTAGTTTTGTTCTTGATAAGTTTTTTTGCTTCGATAGCTTCTGCTCAGCAAAAAGAGAATACTATTGCCTATAAAGTTATTTTTGGGAGCGATGGTTTGAAACTAGTCTCTATCTCTATTAATCTATCTAATCTCGAAATAAAATTAGGCAGCAAATCAAGTAGTATAAAAATATTTGTTTCTAAAACTCATTATAAGGATCCTACCTTGGGAAGAGTAGAAAATATGACTGAGCTTTGGAAAATATTATTTTATATTAACGAAGAATTTGCTTTTGAATTATTGCCAGGAGAAAAAAGAGATGTTTACTTGGATATTGGTGATTACTCAATAATGGCAGAAGCATATGTACAGACGGTTTTTGGAGAGAGATTAGTAGGAGTATTTAATCGTCAGAATAAACTTAATTTGGAAATTGATGGAAAGATGTCCTCGGGAGAATATGCTAACTACGGATGGAATCTTTTGCTCAAAGAAAGTAAGTTTAAGAAGCCTTAAAGAAAGTAGGTTTGGAAATCTTATTAGAATAAAAAGAGCAGGTTGATACTTGCTCTTTTTTATATAAAAACCATTAATTAAAGAGAAATTTCAACGGTAACCTTATAAACGTTTGCTGCGTTGAGCAAGTATATAATTTTGCCGTTTTGAGAAACTGTAAAATCTAAAAGATTATTAAATTTTTCACTTTGATATTGTTTCACGAGTTCTCCATGTTTTGTCATTATGACAACTCTTTTATTAGGAGGGTCTAAAAGGTAGATATAAGGCAGGTTGTTGCTTGCGAAAATTTTCGTTGGATTTTCGAAATAAGGAAATATTTTAAGATTGAAACTCTCTCTAAAGTATCCTCCATAATATCTTTCAATTTCTGATTCTTCGTTAATGATCCAGACGTCACCGTCAATAGTTATTGCTTTTGCTCTTAAAGGCTTCCTTTTTGTTTTAGGATTTAGCCAATTTTCTCCAGTTATTTTTTCAGTCTCTTTAATTTGGTACTTTACTATCTCTCCGTTAGTTGAATCAAGGAAATATACATTTGAGCCGTAAACGGCAGAGTCTTTGAAATTTAATTCCGGAAACCCGATTCTTTCTAATTGAAATTCTTTAAACGGATCTTCTGTTTTTTGAGGAAAGTACTGTATTAAGAGATTGGGTTCAGATAACATCAGAATGGAATCAGAAGAACGGTCAGCAAGCTTAATATTTCTATTGGTGGTAATAGTTTCTTTTTCTCCGTCTAAAAGATTAAAGTTGTAAATATTTGCAGAAAAAGAATTAAAGAAATAAAGAGAGGGGGAGGTGCTGTTGAAGTAATTAAATAGTACAATTCTTTGAGGGCGAAGGTTTATCTCTTGTATTGGTATTTCCAATATTAATTCTGGTTCAGGAATTTTCTCTAATTTATTCAAGGGAGTTAAGGACTCTTCTATGGATTTTTTAATTTCTTGAGCTTGTATTTTAATCAAGGGATCCTTTGAATTTACTAAGGGTGCTATTTTAGACCATGCGGACTGTAATACAAGATTTGCTCCTTCTTCGTCATTGAAAATTAAAAGATTTTCTGCCTGAGATTTTTGTGACTTTACTTGTTCTAAGATTTCATTTACTTCTTTAAATTCTTTTTCTCTTTCATCTTTGAAGATGAGGAAAGCAAAAGATAAAAGCAAGATTAAAAATAAAACAGAAGCCAGTTTACTTTTATAAAGTTTGTTTATTCTTATTGAGGGGACGGTTATTTTCTTGATGAGATTTGAAATTTTAGGAGCCTTGATAGAAGGGATTTTAATGGAAGGAATCTTTAATTTTGGTATTTTCAGACGAGGAACTTTTAAAATCTTTGGAATAAGCTTTCTTATTGACATAACTCCTTGCAGGCGAGGGGGGATAAATTTTAAAGATAATTTACTTTTCTTCTTAGTTATTCCGTCTAAAACAATCAAAAGGGCTGATCCGGAGACTCCCGACAATTCTTCTCTTTTTGAATTTAAAATCTTATTTAGTTTTTTTTCATTTTTTAATTTAACGAGCTCTCCGATTATTCCCTGTTCTCTAAAGTATTCAAAAATTTCTTTTGTCAAAATTATAATCTTATCATTAGGCATTAATTTTCCGCTGATTGTGTTCTCAAATATTTTTAAGGGATATATTTCTGTTTCTTTTAATTCCGATTCTTGACCGATATCCATCACTCTCTCGCCCCTCAAAAGCAAGATTTTTACCTCTCCTGTCTGGGCAAAGCTTATCCTTGAAGGAGATCGTTCTTTGTTTCCCGAGATGGGACTTTCGCTACCGAGAAATTTACTGGAAGAGATTGATAGAATTGCAAAATTCAAATTTCCCAGCCAGTTTACGTTTCCCTTTTTTGTTGATTTGCTTAAAAATTCATTAGCTTTTTTTAGAGCTTGTCTTAATGCCGATTCAGGTGTTTTCTGAAAGTCGTAGTAGTATTCTTGTTTTATTGTTTGGGCTAATTCTTCTAAAAATTTATCGTCTTGGGGCAAAGCGTTTGATAGCTTGCCTGCCATATACAAATTTCCGAGTCTCTTCTCAGATATGTTCTCAGGTTCGTAGATGAAACTATCGACTATGCTATCTTTTGTTTTCGGATTAAAATGAAATTCAAATACTTGCATATCTTTGTTATTATCTTATTATAATCATAGAAGACAAGAAAATAAAGTTTTTTGATGTATTTTGTCTTTTTGGGCGTGTAGCTCAGTTGGTTAGAGCGCACGGTTCACATCCGTGAGGTCTGTGGTTCGAATCCGCACACGCCCACCACTTTTCTCTCTTTTTGGAGATTTCTTGCTTTTAAAGAGCTTTTTTTGTGCTACAATTAAATAATATGATTCAAAATGTGGTAGTTTTATATTTCAAATGGCACTATTTTGAAAGAACTGGGTTTATAATAAAGGCTTGGCGTAACTTTTTGGTCTTCAACCTGAATTATTTTTCAATAAGCTTATTGATAAAAACCCTCTTTGCTCCTTGGAAGAAATATCTTTGGTCTTACGGCCGCGGTTTTGATTTTGGAGTATATTTTCAAACCTTCTTATCTAATTTAATCTCAAGAATTATCGGAGCTTTTATAAGAATAATTTTTATAATAATAGGAATTGCCACTGAAATTTTAATATTTGTATTTGGTCTAGTTTTTATAATCTTTTGGTTAACCTTGCCTCTCTTGCTTTTTTTGGGATTGGCGTTTAGCTTTAAATTATTATTTTAATTATGTTTAAGTTTGATTTGGAAAAATCTAAAATATTTCAAGCAATTCGCTGGAGAATGCATCCTGTTTTTGGCAATTGTCACTTTCTGAAACGTATTTTTATAATAATTTTTGTCATATTCTTATTTCTGTTTATTGTAGGATTTTTTAACGATGGACTGAATGATGATTCTCTCAGGTCACTACTTGGTTTTTGCATTCTTAATTTGGTTTTAGGAGTTCTTTTTTCTTTGCTGGAAACCTTTTTTAGTTCGGAATTGACTCAACCAGATATTGAAAAAACCCCAAAAGATTTTTTAGAGTTAACTTCTTCGGATCAAGAAAACTATAACCTAGCTTCTCTTTTAAGTTTTCCTTCTGCAAGAGCCGTATTTTATTCTATAAAATGGGCGAAAACTTATGGTTCATCGGAGGTTGATTCATATTCAGTATTCTACTTTCTTTTGAAGCAAAATGCAGAATTAAACTTTATCTTTTTTAGAATTCTTTTAAACCCAAAGGATTTAAAAAAAGCTTTATTGAAATACTTGAAGGAAAAGATAAAGAAAGGGGTTGCTGGGCAAGGGGAAAAACAACTTTCTCTTTCAGACGATTTTTACAATTCATTGACAGAAGCCCTCAACATTGCTGCTGAAAAGAATCATTCTAGAATTGAAATAGGTGATTTAATTTCAGGACTGGCAAAGCATAATTCTTTTTTCAAGGAACTTTTAATAAACAGCAAGCTTAAGCCGGAAGATATTAAGAATTTAGCTTCATGGATAGAAAATCTGAAAACAGAGATAAGAGAGGAAAAGAAATGGTGGGAGTACAAGAATCTGGCAAGAAGGGGGACGATGGGTAAAGGATTTTCTTCCGGATATACCGTTACATTGGACAGTTTTTCAATTGACTGGTCCGAGATTTTAAGAAAAAGTAACTTTTATCCGATTTTCGGGCACAAACAGGAATTGGAAATGGTTGAGAGAATATTGTCTCGTCAACAGATCAATAATGTTCTTCTTGTGGGAAAACCCGGTACGGGGAAAAAGAGTATCGTTACTCAATTTGCCCGGAGAAGCTTTCTTGGCGAAAGCCTGCCGGAGATAAACTATAAAAGGGTGGTGGAACTTGATTTGCCCGGCTTAATTTCTCGAATTCAGGATACAGAAGAGCTTGAATCTGCTTTAGATAATATTTTTAAAGAAGCTGTTTTTTCAGGAAATGTAATTTTGGTAATTCCCAATATTCATGACTATATTGGCATTACGGTAAAACCCGGAGTTGTTGACATCTCGGGCATTCTTTATTCGTATTTAGATTTACCTAATTTTCAGATAGTTGGTACTGCAAGTTTTGCTGGGTTCCGTCAAAACATTGAGAGAAAACCTGCAATTTTAAATTTCTTTGAGAAGGTTAGAGTTTCAGAAGTATCTCCGCAGGACACCTTGGCAATTTTAGAAGGATTAGTGCCTGCTATGGAAAGAAAGTACAGGAAATACATATCTTATCCTGCCTTGAGAGATATAATAGAATATGCTGATCGTTATCTTCCCGCACTTCCTTTTCCTAAGAAAGCACAGGACATTTTAAATGAGTCGGTGGTTTTGATTTCAAGAAGCGGCGAGAAGGTATTAATGCCAAAGCATATTTCTAAAATAGTTTCAGACAAAAGCAAAATTCCTGTAGGGGAGATGGAGTCAAAAGAAAAAGAAATTTTGCTGAATCTTGAAAGTTTAATTCATAAAAAGATTATTAATCAAGATTCGGCCGTAAAAGAGATATCTGCCGCTCTAAGAAGGGCCAGAACCGAAGTCAAGACAAGAAATGCTCCTATGGGCAGCTTTCTGTTCTTGGGTCCTACCGGTGTAGGCAAGACCGAGACGTCAAAAGCATTAGCCGAAATTTATTTCGGTTCCAAGGAAAACATGATTAGGTTAGATATGTCGGAATTTCAACAATTAAAAGATGTTTCAAGGATAATTGGCTCAAAAGAAGAGGATGGTTTTTTAACAACAAAAGTAAGGGAAAATCCTTTTTCTTTGGTTTTGCTTGATGAAGTTGAGAAAACTTATCCGGATATTCTAAATTTGTTTTTGCAGATATTGGATGAGGGATACGTAACTGACGGTCTGGACAGAAAAGTTGATTTCAGAAATACTATTATTATAGCGACATCCAATGCGGGGTATAAGATAATTTTGGATTCAATAGCAAAGAAAATAGAATGGAATTTGGTTAAAAAGACGCTTCTAGACTCTTTATTCGACGAAGGCATATTTCGTCCAGAACTCATAAATAGATTTGATGCGGTCATTGTTTTTAGCCCTTTAAGCCGGGATAATTTACTTGATATTTGTCATCTTCAACTGCAAGGGTTAGAAAAGAATCTTTTGAAAAAGGATATTGAGTTTATTATCACCGAACCCCTTAAAGATGAAATAGTAAAATTAAGCTATAATCCCCAATACGGGGCAAGGGAAATGAAAAGAGTGATTCAGGACAAAATAGAGAATGTTTTAGCAGAAGCTTTGCTGGAAGGCAAAATTGAAAGGGGAAGTAAGATAAAAATTGATGCTCGTAGTTTTGAAGTAATAGTGCTTTAGACTTGACTTTTGAGAAGAAATCTATTATAATCTTAATAGTAAAATGTTTAATACTCTTGCGCTAAAACTGAAAAAACTTGTTATTCCTTGCTCTGAAAACAATTATCGTCCCGGGATTTTAGAGAGCAGAGTTTTAGTTTGTTATATTGTGTTCCTTCTTGTCTTGAAGGTATTTTTTATTTCCTTTATAGTCTATCTTCCTAAAACTAGTTTTTTTGCAGATATTTCCCAATCTCTTTTAGTAGAATTGACGAATGAAAAAAGGGAATCACTTGGGCTTAGTTCTTTGGAGAATAACGAGGCTCTCCAAGAAGCAGCCTATTTAAAGGCTCAAGATATGATAGAAAACGGATATTTTTCTCACGAGAGCCCTTCAGGTATTTCTCCTTGGCGCTGGTTTGAAAAAGCGGGGTACAGTTATAGGGCAGCAGGCGAGAACCTGGGCATAGGGTTTTTGGATTCAGAGGAGATATATAAAGCATGGTATGACTCTCCTTCTCACAGGGAAAACCTTTTGAATCCCTTGTATGAAGATATTGGAATAGCCGTTTTAAAGGGAGAATTTCATGGCAATGAAACGACAATAGTAGTCCAGCTTTTTGGATCTGAGAAAGCTGCTTTTGCTGAAACCGAAGAATCTTTTAGAGAAGAAGATTTAAAAGAAGAAACATCAGAAACGCCAGCCGGGGAAGAAGTTGAATCTGAAATTGCACAAGGATCGGAAGAGGAACCGGTTATTGGAGAAGAAGAAAAGGAAGCAGAACAAGAAGTTGCAAAAGCAGAAGACCCAGAAGTTAACGGAAAAACATTAGGTCAGAGTTATTCAGCTCCTTCAGACGAAGAGGCGGGAAAAGGATTGCTTGTCGGCTTTTTGAAGTTTATAGTGAAAGATTACAATAACCTGGTTCAAAGAATTACTTTTTATTCATTGCTTTTTATTACTTTGCTTTTGATTATTAATGTCTTTGTTAAGTTTAATATCCAGCATAAAGATTTAATTGTTAAAGCAGTTTCCTTTTCTATTATTCTGATCATATTTGTTCTTTTAAACAAAGAATTTGTTATTGAGGCTGTTCCTCATGCAATGTTTTTAAATATTTTTTAGAGAGACTGTATGTTAGAGATTAAAAAGGAAAAATTATTTAATCTTTTTTTTAGAGAAAAAGTGAAGAGGCTTTGGAAGCCTTTTTTTGCTTTTTTTATAATAGCCTTTTTGGTTTTAAATTGGAGTGAGATTTCCTGGATGTTTAATTATCAAGTGGTTTCCCGATTTGTTTCAGGATTATTTCAGAGAGAGACCAATGAAGTCGGGTTTGACTTTTCTCAAGATGGAGGCAGTTTAAATCCGGAAGATTTTGAATATTCTGATAAAGAAAACGGTTTGGAGATTTCAAAAATTGATATTGAAGCTCCTTTAATCTTTCCCGGCACTTTAGATGGCGAGAAAATACATGAATATTTAAATGAAGGAGTTGTTTGGTATCCTGATTCCGCATTGCCGGGAAGCGTCGGACAAACGATAATTTTAGGGCACAGCGCTCCTTCGGGATGGCCAAAAATTAAGTATGACTGGGTTTTTACCTATCTGGTTGACTTGGAGAAAGGCGATGAAATCTTTGTTTATTTTAATAACAGGAAATATATTTACGAAGTCAAGGAAAAACTCTTCTTTGAAAAAGGAGAAGAAGTCCCGGAGAGTTCCTTGACAAATTCTGAGAATGTGTTAATATTAATTAGTTGTTGGCCGCCGGGAAAAGATATAAGGAGGATCGGCGTGTCAGCAGAATTAATTAAAAAATAAATAGGGATTAGTAAAGATAGAAATAAATAAAAAGAAAGGAGTGAATAAAGATGAGAAAGATGTTGCTGATACTAGTTATTTTAGTTGCTGCTACATTTCTGACGGGTTGCTATGTATGCATTGATTGTATCTGCCCTCCTATTCAGGAAACGGTTCAGCCACAAGTTTTAGAAACCATCCCCCTCTGCGATTTACTGGAGAAATATGTGAGAGGATGGACACCTGAGGCAATGCTTAGAGAGATGACATTATTACTCTATGCCTTGGTTTCAAAAGCCGACATTGAAGACGCGCTTAATAGGATTGGAGCTTGGGGATGTTGTGTCGATCCTGTTTATTTAGTGAAATTGTTTCACGAATTGGAAGGATACGAGTTAGTCCCGTTTGGATATGTGGTATATCCAAATAATGTAATAGTGAATGTAGTTGTTTGTAAGGTAGGGCAAGAAATTAAAGCTTTCTTACTCAAAAACGAGGCTCTGCAAGAGTTGTCTTGCGACCCGTTTATTACAAAAATAGTTCTTTAGATAGGGACATAGAAAGAGGGGCAAGTCTATAAGATTGCCTCTCTGAATTTTTTACCCTTGACATTTTTAACAAAATAATCTATAATTAACCATTACAAAATATAGTATGATTTTTATGAAAAATATAAAAAATATGTTTAGTACAAAATTAAACAAAAAAGTTTTCCCAGTTCTTTTGGCTGGTTTTCTTTTGGTTGGGCCGGTTTTTACTCCAATAGTTTCGGCCAGCATTATTCCCTGTGATTCTACTTGTGCGGATGAATGCGCCTATGTAGGCCAGACAGAAACTTCAGGGGATTCTTATAGGATTTGTGGTAATTATGATTCCGATTGTTGTTATGAATGGTCTCAATGGTATACAGATACGCCGACTTGTGCTGATGAGTGTGCTTATATTGGTCAAAGAAAATGTTTCGACTCTACTCATTATCAAGTTTGTGGCAACTATGATTCTGATTGCTGTTATGAATGGTCATCTTCTCAAAGTTGTGGAAGCGGTCAGGTTTGTCAGAATGGGACTTGTGTTACCCAAGAAACAAATGATCCGATAACCGGTTCTCTGCATGTTTCTTCTTATTCAGTTTGTCGTGGTGAGAGTATTTCGGTCACTTTAACGGGCCAAGATGATGACGGTGTGGTTCAATTGAAATTGATGGTAGATGACGGAGCAAACACTTATACCTTTGATTGTTCCGGTGCTCAAAGTTGCTCCCATACTTGGAATATTACTAAATCAACAGCTGGTACTTATAAATTAACCGCTAAATTCTTTGGGGAAAAACCGGACGGAGTAACTGAAGTTTATAGTATAGATGATATTTATATAGAATTTAAAGCTTGTCCTATTAACGTTGATATTAAAGCTAATGGATCAGACGGCCCAATCACCATTCCTTATAATTCTTCTGCTAATTTAACTTGGACTTCTTCAAATGCAGATTCTTGTACCGCTTCCGGTGCTTGGTCGGGAACAAAACCGACTTCTGGTTCAGGATCAACAGGGAGCCTCACTTCTTCAAAAACCTATAATATTAATTGTTCGGGCCCTGAAGGCTCGTCTTCTGATTCTGTCACTGTTAATATTTCTGAAAACAATCCGCCAATTGCCGATGCCGGGCCTAATAAAGAAATTTATGAAACCGAATCGATTATTTTAGAAGGTTCCGGTTATGACCCCGATGGAGATTCAATCAGTTATTCTTGGGCTTGTACCGGAGGTACGCTTTCTAATCCAAGCATTGCCCAGCCGGCATTCTACGGTCCCATTGTTTCTTCAAATACGACTTATACCTGTACTCTCACCGTAACCGATTCTCATAATACCAGTGACTCAGATTCGGTTAATATTTTGGTAAAAGAACATCATTGTTTAACCCTTTCTGTCTCACTCTCTGCTAGCCCTAATTCCGGTTGCTCTCCATTGAATAATGTTGATTTAACTGCTTCTGTCTCCGGGACCGCCAGCGGAGAGGTTATTTATTTCTTTGATTGTACAAATGATGGCGTCTGGGAAAAAACAATTACCTCAGGCAATTCTATTTATACAGCTTCCGATATCTGTGACTATTCTTCAGCTGGAAATTATACGGCTAAAATCAGAGTTCAAAGAGAAGGATTATCAGCTGAAAATACAACCCAAATTAATGTTCAAAATTGTTATAGTGCGCCCAGCGTTGACATAAAAGCAAATGGTTATGACGGTCCTATCACTATTTCATATAATGATTCCGCTGAGTTGACTTGGACTTCTCAGAATGCCGATTCCTGTACTGCTTTGGGTGCTTGGTCCGGTTCTAAACCGACTTCTGGTTCAGAAGCAACAGGAAATCTTATTTATTCAAAAACATATACTATTACTTGCTCAGGTTCCGGAGGAAGCGATTCTGACAGTGTTACTATAAATATTGGATCTCAGCCAACCCTTTATGTTGACTTGGAAGCTATTCCTTCTTCGGGTGAAGCTCCCTTAAACAATGTTGATTTGAAAGCAAATGTCTGGGGAACGGCCGGAGGCACTATAAATTATAAATTTGATTGTACTAATAATGGAAGCTGGGATAAGGAAATCTCCGGAACAAGCGAAGATCCCTATACTGCATATGATGTTTGTGATTATCCTATGCCCGGCTATTATACTGCAAAAGTGAGGGCTGAAAGAGATTGGGCCCAGCCCGCTGAAGATACGGTTACTATTTCTGTGAGCCAATCAAATACTGCTCCCGAAGCTGATGCCGGACCCGATAGGGAAGTTTATGAAAATGAAACGGTTACTATTTATGGTTCGGGTTATGATCCGGAAGGAGATTTACTAAGCTATTCCTGGTCATGTTCGGGCGGCTATCTTTCAAACAGATATACTGCTCGTCCTATCTTTACTGCTCCTTCAGTTAGTTCTGACCGCGACTACACCTGTACTTTGACGGTTTCAGACAGCGAAGGTCTCAGCGATTCAGATTCTATGAGAATTTCAGTGAGAAATACTTCTTACGGTTCTTATCCGGATGTCGAAACCGAATATGCAACAAATATTGATGATGACAGAGCCACTTTAAGAGGCTATCTCAGCGATATGGGCGGTTCTGATTCCTGCAAGGTTTGGTTCCAGTGGGGCAGAACTTCGTCTTACGGACAGAGTACTTCTTACAGCAGAAAATATGACACAGGTTCTTTTTCAAAAGAAATATCCGGATTATCTTCAAATACCAGTTATCATTTCAGGGCCGTAGCTGAAAATGATGAAGAGTTGTTTTATGGTGAAGATAGAACATTCTATACTTCCGGAGGCGGAGGTTATAATAATCGTCCCGAAGCTGACGCAGGGTCTGATAAAGAAATTTACGAAGATGAGTCAACTACTTTAAGCGGTTCAGGATATGATCCCGATGGAGGTTCTTTAAGATATTATTGGTCATGTTCGGGCGGCTCTATTTCAGATAGATATATTGCAAGGCCTAGGTTTACCGCTCCTTCAGTGAGCTCTGACCGCTATTTCACCTGTACTTTAACGGTGACAGACGATGAAGGCCTTACTGATTCTGACAATATGAGCGTTCGCGTCAGGGAGAGAGACGATGGAGGAGAAGATGTTTCTTTTGACGTAAGTAAAGCAGTTAAAAATATAACGCAAGGGGATGCTACTTGGTACAACGCTCTTTTTGCAAATCCCGGCGATAAGTTGCTGTTTAGAATAAGGGTTACGTCAGACGGTGAAGATAAAGCATATGACGTCATGGTTGAAGATACTCTTCCTGCAAAAATCATTTACAAAGGAAATTTGAAGGTAGATGATGAATATAAAAGTGGAGACATTAGTGAAGATGCAATTGATATAGGGGATTTAGCGCCTGGAACTTTAAGAACAATTACCTTTGAAGGAGAGGTTGCTTCTAAATACACCTTTCCTTATGGAAGAACCGATCTAATTAACGAAGCAAGAGTATACAACTCTGAAAGTTCTGAAACAGATACCTGTAAAATCATGGTGGACAGAAAAGAGGTTGCCGGAGCAACTATTATTAGCACCGGCATAACAGACAATATATTTAAGTCCTTGATAATTCCTTTACTTGCAGCCTTTGCTCTGGTTTGGCTTTTCAGTGCCAAGCTCATCAGGTTTGATAAATGGGTTGAAGGAAAGAAGATACAGGTGAGAAGTGATAATGCAAGCAGGATTTTAAGAAAGAAAATCGTTCAGATTCAAACAAGAGGTCTTAGAATTTAAATTTTATTTAAAAAATTGATTAAGTGTTAGGATAAAGTCCGCTTTTTTGAAGCGGACTTTATCTAGGAAACATTTTGTGCTATATTGATTAAATGAAACTTACAAAAAAAGATATAATCTATAGTTTGATAATAGGTGAGGTCTCTTCCTGGTTTTTTATTTTTGTTGTAAAAAACCCTTATATTGAAGAGTTTAAAGCAATTGGTCTTTCTCCGGCTGTTATCTGGAGTTTGCCGATTGTTTTCCCAATCATTTTTTTGATTGGTACATTTATAGCTAAACTCCTGTCAAAATTCGTTAAGGTAGTTTACCAGATTGCAAAGTTTGCCGAAGTCGGCGTTATGAATACCTTTATTGATTTCGGTATTTTGAACCTCTTAATCTGGATTACGGGGATAACAAGCGGAATGGCTATAGCTCCTTTGAATGCCTTTTCTTTTCTCTGTGCTACATCTAATTCATATTTCTGGAATAAGTTTTGGACTTTTTCTTCTTCCGGGGATAAAAAAGCATCAGGAAAAGAATTTACCCAATTTCTTATAATTTCTGCAATTGGGATAGCGATAAATACGGGAATCGTTGTTTTGGGAACAAGCTTGATTCTTCCTTGGTTTTCTCTTTCGGCCGGGGCTTGGGCAAATGTTATGAAACTTCTTGCCACATTCGTCTCAATGGTTTGGAATTTTCTTGGTTACAAGTTTATAGTTTTTAAAAGGTAAACATGGCTAACCTAGTATTATACAGAAAATATAGGCCTAAAACTTTCTCTGAAGTTATAGGGCAGGAACATGTTGTTCGTACCTTGACCAATGCAATCTCAATGAGTATGGTTTCCCATGCTTACTTGTTTTCCGGTCCCAGAGGTTCCGGGAAAACCAGTGTTGCCCGCCTTTTGGCTAAAACAATAAATTGTGAAAACCGTAAAGGTTCAGAACCATGCAATAAGTGTTCTTCTTGCGTGCAAATTAATGAAGGCAGGGCAATTGATTTAGTTGAAATTGACGCAGCTTCAAACAGAGGGATTGATGATATAAGGGACTTGAGGGAAGGTGTAAGATTTTCTCCGACAACATTAAAATACAAGGTATTCATAATCGACGAATGTCATCAGCTTTCAAAAGATGCAGCAAATGCTTTATTGAAGACCTTAGAGGAGCCTCCTTCGCATGCCATCTTTATTCTGGCCACAACTGAGATTCGTAAGATGATTCCGACTATCATATCAAGATGCCAGAGATTTGATTTCAGAAGATTGACTTTTCAGGAGATTATTAAGAAATTGGAAATAATAGTTAAATCAGAAAAAGTAAAGATTGAAAAATCTGCATTAGAATTGATTGCTTCAAATTCAGGAGGTTCTTTTAGAGATGCAGAGAGTTTGCTAGACCAGGTTCTAACTTATGGGAGCACTTTGAATAAAGAGAAAATAGGAGTAGAGGATATTAAGAAATTATTAGGTCTAGTTGATATAGATTTAATTGCTGAATTGGTTGATTTTATTTCTGAAAAAGAAAGTGCGAAAGCCCTTGATTTTTTAAATGAAATACTGGATAAAGGAAGAGATTCTCAAGAACTTGCCAAAGGTTTGATAAGCTACTTGAGAGGCATCCTTATCTTAGGAATAAGTCCGGGATTGGAAAATCCGATGGTTGTAGGTTTGAGCAAGGAAGAGAAAGAAAAGATGGGTAAGCAAGCTGAGGGTTTTAAACCGGAAGAGATTCAGAAGATTCTTAAACTTTTTATGGAAGCCGAGAATAAAATGAAATATTCTTCAATTCCTCAATTACCTTTAGAATTAGCAATTCTTGAATCTTGCGGGGTCGTCTAATGGTAGGACAGCTGGTTTTGGTCCAGTCAATCTTGGTTCGAATCCAGGCCCCGCAGC
>Ga0268277_1000608_pt1 | contig 27893 bp, 20 predicted proteins | sample saktaG_5_FD_190132 | JGI IMG/M metagenome (GOLD analysis project Ga0268277, IMG submission 190132) | Saline water microbial communities from Sakinaw Lake, British Columbia, Canada - sak_2010_1_5_50m | ecosystem: Environmental > Aquatic > Non-marine Saline and Alkaline > Saline ... | reverse complement strand
TTATGGAATTAGTAAAGTTGCCATTGAGCATTATCTGAATTTTTATCAGAAAAATTACCACCTCCCTTATGCAGCATTAAGATATGGAAATGTCTATGGACCACGGCAGGACCCTTATGGTGAGGCTGGGGTTATCGCTATATTTGTAAAAAAGATGCTAAAAGACGAGATTCCCACCATAAATGGCGATGGAGAATATATCAGAGATTATGTTTATGTGGAAGATGTGGCCCAAGCCAATTTACTCGCTCTTCAAAATATGGTAAAATTATCTAAAGTTGTTCAGGAAAAAGAGAAAGCTAAAACCAAAGAAGAAGAAAGAAAAGAATCTGAAATAAAAGCTGAAGCTCAAGGCAAAGCTGGAGCCGAAGTGAAATTTAACGGCTTCAATCTTGGGACCGGCAGAGGGATTTCGGTGAATGATATTTTCTCTCTTTTAAAGAAGATTATAAAATTCCCCCATCCGGCAAATTATGGTCCCCCCAGAGAAGGGGATTTAAGGAAGAATGTTCTGGATTGCCACTTAATCAAAGAGGTTTTAGGATGGCAGCCTGATTTTGGTTTTTCAGAGGGTTTAGAGGAGACGGTTCACTGGTTTAAAGAGAATATTCACTAATTAGTTTTAATTTTAAAAATTAATTTAAAAAAAAAGAAGGAATTAAGGAAACTTTTGTCGTATATAAGTAGTTGGATTAAAAAAGAAAAGGTTAAAACAAAAAAATAATACAAAAGTAAAAATATAAAATAATAAACAGAATAATGAAGGAAAATAATTTATATGTTAGAAACTGGAATATTGTTTAAAATTGCAGGTATTATCATTTGCAGCGTGCTGATGGTTATCCTGGGGAGAGTAGATAAAAAGAGAAAGCTTCCCGCAGGGATTAAGTTGCTATTTCAAGTTTTAATTTCTTTAATTATAATTTCTTCCGGGATTAGGATAGAATTTTTAAGAGCTCCTTCTTCATCAGGAGGATATCTTTATCTTAGCTATTTATCAATACCCCTAACGGTAATCTGGCTGATAAGCATTACTAATTCGATAGGTCAGGCAGATGAACTGGGAGATATAGCCCCCTATATTATCTTTATTGCTTCCCTGACTTTTTTAGTAGTCTCTCTTGTTCAAAGGCAGGGGTTAATTTTAGCAGAAATGCTATCTTTGATTATGGCGACGATATCATTTATTTTTATCAAATATATTCCTAGAGGGAAATTTTCTTCCTACTATATGTCTTTTGGATTTATGTTAGCGGTGATTGCAATTGTGGGTGTATCCAAGAGTACAGCAGCTTTAACTTTATTGATTCCTCTTTTAATATTAGGCGTACCGATTATAGACAGCTCTTATTCTATTGTGGCTAATTATGCCAGCCAGGAAAACTCGGCTATAGAAAAATATCCTTTGTTTTTGGGTGGCAGGAGCGGGTTACGCCAGAAACTGCAATCTTATGGATTTTCGGCTCAAGGGGCGAATGTAACTATTGTTGGGGTTTCTCTGTATTTAAGCTTGGCAGCTTTGGTTATTTCAATATACCAAAATTTTTATCTGCTTTTAACCCTGACTGCTTTTGGCTGGATGGCTTTTGAATTATTAAAGAACAAGGTTTGGTCAGAGGAATTAATTATCGAAAGGGATATTTTAAACAGCCGAATAAAACTTTTTCAGGTGGGTTTTGATCAGGTGGATAATGAAAAAACTATTCAAAAAATAGAGGAATTTATAATTACTAAAAAACCTCATCAGATAGTTACTCCGGATACTCTGGCTGTATTGCGGGCAAGGAAAGATTCTGAATATTGCAACATATTAAAATCTGCGGATTTGGTTACCCCTGACGGGGCAGGCATTTTATGGGCTGCTGCAACTTTAAATCATCCTTTGCCTGAAAGAGTAACCGGCATAGACATAATACACAATATATGCCGATTGGCTGCTAAAAAGGGTTATTCCTTATATTTATTAGGTTCTTATCCTGATGTGGCCAAGGAAGCTGCCCTAAATTTAAACAGGAAATATCCAGGAATAAGAATAGCCGGAACTCATCACGGTTATTTTAACTGTAAAGATTGTGAAGATTGTGAAAATATTAAAAATGGTAATACTGTCAAAAATAGTGAAGAAGAAGAGATTATTGCTCAAATTAAAGAAAAGAGACCTGATATATTGCTGGCGGGTATGGGTGTGCCCAAACAGGAAAAATGGATTAATAAAAATTTGAACAGATTAGATGTTCCAGTTTGTATAGGGGTAGGCGGAAGTTTTGATGTCCTTTCCGGCAGGATACCGCGGGCACCGTTGTGGATGCAAAGACACGGAATGGAATGGATTTATAGATCGATTAAGCAGCCCAACAGAGCTTTCCGAACTTTAGCCCTTTTTTACTTTATCTGGTTGGTAATTTTAGGGAAGATAGTTTACTCTCTAAAAGAAATAAACCGATAATAGATGATGCTTTGGATAATACTAAATAAATAAGCAAAAATAATATAATTGATTAAAATAGTTATAAATAATAAAATATTAACTAATTTAGTATTAGGGCATTATCACAATGATATTAAAATTATAATAATATCACTAATCTCTCTATTTATTTACCCATTCTTTAAGCCTTAAATGCTAAAATGATTTAACCGCCGCCCCAATATACCATAGACAAGCATCACCCTTTATTTTATGTAGGGATCAGTTTTTCTGATTAATCAATTAAAACAAGGAGATAGCTGATGATAATTTTACTTAAAAGTGCGATAATTGTAGTTGCCTTACTAATTCAACTTACTCTTATTAACTCAGTTACCATTTTAGGGATAAAACCTGATTTAATATTGATAGTAATAGTAGTTTTTTCCTTGCTGAAAGGAGGAAAAGAAGGAGCTATCTCCGGATTTGTTTCTGGTCTTTTACAAGACATCTTTTCTACCGGTCTCTTAGGAATAAATGCTCTGGTAAAGACGGTGATAGGTTTTACCTGCGGAACTTTGAAAGAAAAAATATTTCATGAACACATATTATTTCTTATTCCGGCAATAACTTTTATTGCATCACTGGTACAAAGTATTTTAATTTTTTTACTATTACGTGCTTTTGGAATCGAATATAGCCTAGTCTGGAGCATAAAACAGGTAGCCCTTCCCGAGGCTTTGTATAGCAGTCTGCTATCACCCTTTATTTTTTTAGTAATAAATAAACTTTTCCAGTTATTGGAAAGGTAAACTTTAGTGCCAGGCACCAAAGTTTACGAAATGACAACTTTGGTGCCTGGCACTAAAGTTTACCTTTATTCTTGTTCGTATTTAAAGTTTAAAATTGAGGAGTAATTATGAGGGAATCCTCTACAATTCCAGAAGATGTGAAGCAACGGCTAAATTGGTTATTGATATTTGTGATCATCTGTTTTGCAATATTAGTTATCAGTTTATGGTACTTGCAGATGATTAAAGGTGAGGAATTTAAGGAAAGGTCGGTAAAAAATTGTATCCGTTCTTTGGTAGAAGATGCCCCGCGGGGCAGGATTTATGACCGCCAGGAAGCATTATTAGTTACCAATCGTCCGGCTGTAGTAGTTTCTATAATTCCGGCAGAAGTTGATGATTTAGAAAAACTGAGTGAAAGGTTAGGCAGGATAATAGATATTTCTCCGGAAGAAATTGTGCTAAAAATAAAAAATTATCGAGAAAACCCTTTTAAGCCGGTAAAAATCCTGGATGACTGTAAAATAAACAAGGTAATAGAGATTGAAGAGAGAAAAGACGAATTAAAAGGAGTAGTTTTAGAGGTTAAACCTCGGAGGAATTATCTTTACCATGATTTTGCAGCTCATAGTTTGGGATACGTGGGAGAAATAAATAAAGAAGAGTTACAACAACGGGATAATCCAAAATTTTTGGGGGGAGATATCATAGGAAGATCCGGACTGGAGAAATATTATGATGATATTTTGAGAGGAGAAAAAGGAGGAAAGGAAGTCGAGGTTGATGCCTTAGGTCAGGAGGTAACTGTTTTACTATATCAGAAACCGGTTCCCGGCAAAGATTTGATATTAACTATCGATAAAGACTTACAGCTATACGGAGAAAATTTACTCTTCGGCAAAAAAGGCTCTATTGTAGTAAGTGACCCTAAAACAGGGGAAATATTGGCTTTGGTTAACAAGCCTTCTTTTAGCCCTAACCTATTTGCTAATGGAATTTCCCATACTGACTGGCAAAGGCTTTCTTCTGATAGCAATTACCCTTTGACTAACCGAAGCCTTCAGGGTGCTTATTCACCTGGTTCGATATTCAAAGTAGTTACAGCGATAGCTGCTCTGGAAGAAGGAGTGACTGATAGAAAAAGAAAGATTTATTGTTCGGGCACTTTTGAATTAGCAGACCGAGTTATCACTTGCTGGAAGGAGACCGGTCACGGAAGTTTAAGCATTATTGATGCAATTGCTAATTCATGTAATGTATATTTTTATACCTTAGGAAAAGACTTGGGAATTGAAAAATTTAATAAATATATGCAGGAATTCGAATTAGGAAAAAAAACGGGTATTGACTTGCCGGCAGAAGCAATCGGGATTATTCCTTCTGCTCAATGGAAAGAGAGAGAAGTTAAAGAGATCTGGTTCCCGGGCGATACCATAAATCTGTCTATCGGTCAAGGATATCTTTTATTAACCCCCCTACAGGTGCATAATGTGATTACTTCCATTGCTATGGAAGGAGAAATTTACAAGTTACATTTAGCAAAAAAGATAATTTCAGCCGACGGTAAAACCGTAAAAGAAATAAAACCGGAAATTTTTAAGGAACTTAATTTTTCTCCGGATACCTTCAAAATAATTAAAGAAGGATTAAGGCAGACTATATTAAAAGGAACAGGCTGGAGAGCAAATATTGAAGAATTAGCGGTAGCCGGGAAGACCGGGACAGCTCAAAACCCCCAAGGAGAGACTCATGCCTGGTTTATCGGGTTTGCCCCTTACGAAGCTCCTGAAATTTGCATTACCGTTTTTGTAGAAAATGGAGGAGAGGGCGGAGAAGTAGCCGCTCCTATAGCTCGAGCTATGCTGGAAAAATATTTTAATATAAAAAGGTAAACTTTGGTGCCTGGCACTAAAGTTTACGAAATGACAACTTTGGTGCCTGGCACTAAAGTTTACCTTTTGGGCCAGGCACCTAATTTCGGAGGATAAAAGTTGAAAGAAAAACTAGATAGATTAACTGAAAATTTAGATTTTAGTCTTCTTTTTGCGGTAGTAACTCTCTGTTTTTATGGTCTGTTAGTATTACACAGTTCGACTCGCTTTACCGCTGCAGAGGGAGGTGATCCCTATTTTTTTGTAAAGCGGCAATCCTTATGGATGTTGTTAGGATTTTTATTTTTAACTATAATGCTATTTATTGATTATCATAAACTGGAAAGATATTCTAAAGTGATCTATTTTGGGGCTGTTGTTTTATTGATAATGGTCATATTTGCGGGCAGATCAACTTATGGGGCAAGGCGCTGGTTGGTTATGGGACCTTTTGATTTTCAACCCTCAGAATTTGCTAAAATCGCCTTAATTGCCTTTTTGGCTGATTTATTATCTAAAAACAAACCAAAATTTGATAATTTTACCTATTATTTACTGCCATTTGCTTACACCGGGTTATTAATTTTTTTAGTGTTTATGCAGCCAGATTTGGGAACTTCTTTAGTATATTTGGCTATTCTTATTGTAATGTTGTTTGTTGCAGGGATTAAGATAAAATATTTAGTTATTACTTTTTTGGCGGCTTTATCTTCTGTTCCGGTTTTATGGACTTTTTTAAAAGATTATCAGAAAAATAGATTAATTTTATTCTTAAATCCCAATCTGGATCCTTTGGGGGGCGGTTATAATGTTATTCAATCAAGGATTGCCATTGGTTCAGGAGGCTTTTTAGGGAATGGAATCTTTAGAGGTTTACAGAGTCAGCTGAATTTTCTACCTGCTCAACATACTGATTTTGTTTTTTCGGTAGTAGGAGAGGAATTAGGTTTTTTAGGAGCTATCTTTCTATTGACACTTTATGTAATAATATTGTGGAGGGGAATAAAAATTGCTTTAGAGGCCAGAGATCTGCTAGGTACTTTGTTGGCTGCGGGTGCTGTATCTTTCTTATTTTTTCATATAGTAGTAAATATCGGAATGGCTATGGGGATGTTGCCAGCTACCGGATTACCTCTACCTTTTTTAAGTTATGGGGGAAGTTTTATGATATCTAATTTGTTGGCGATAGGGATATTACTAAATGTGGAATTGCATAAGGTAAAGTGGTAAAACAATTCACCGATTCACCGATTTACCAATTGAAGATACAGGATGTAAGATTATTTAATTTACCGATTGGCCAATTGTTTAGTCGTTAGTGAATAGTGAATAGTCGTTAGTGAAGAATGTCAGAGCGTAAAAGGTAAAGCTAAAAACGCAAAACCAAAACTTAAAATTTAAAATTGAAGAAAAAGCTTTGAATTTTGAATTATGGTTTTTCACTTTTCACTTTAAGTTTTTAGTTTAATGGTGGCGTTATACGCCCCTACTTCTTTATTCCAAACTTGAAACTCGCAACTCGTAACCTGTAACTTGTTACGAATTACTCATTACACATTACTTGGTACTGTATTTTATGCGATCTACGGAAAATACATCTTGGATTCATTTATAACAAATCAAGGAGAAGAATTTGAATAGTTTAAATATTAAAAAAATATTATTTGAAGAATTATTAGATAAAGTAGAAAAACCGGGAAGATATACCGGTAAAGAATTTAATGAGATAATAAAAAAAGAAGATGCATCTACAATCAAAATAGCTTTAGCTTTCCCCGATTTATATGAGATCGGGATGAGTTATCTGGGATTTAAAATTTTGTACGAGATTATTAATAAAAGAGACGATGCTTTTGCTGAGCGGGTTTTTTCACCTGCTGTGGATATGGAAAAACTAATGAGGGAACGACAGGTGCTCGCTTTTTCTTTGGAGACCTATAGGCCGTTGAAATCTTTTGATATAGTCGGATTTACTATCCAACATGAATTATGCTATTCTAATATTTTAAATCTTATCGATCTTGGACAAATTCCCCTGAGATCGGAAGAGAGGAAAGAAGATGATCCACTGATTATTGCCGGCGGGCCAGGGGCTTTTAATGCTGAGCCCTTATCAGCCTTCATCGATTTATTTGTAATCGGAGAAGGGGAAGAAATTATCGATGAAATTATAGAAGTTTACAAGGAATGGAAAGGTAAAAAACAGAGCAGAATCAAACTTTTAGAAGAATTAGCAAACTTAGAAGGTATTTATGTTCCATCTTTTTATGAGGTAACTTATTTTGAAGACGGAAGGGTTAAATCGGTTGCTCCCAAAAAAGGAATATACCATTCAGTAGTTAAAAAACGGATTATTTCTAATTTTGATCAAGCTCCATATCCTCTTTTCCCCATTGTCCCTAATATCGATGTAATTCACGATAGAATTACTTTGGAAATATTTCGGGGATGTACCCAGGGATGCCGTTTCTGTCAGGCAGGAATGATTTACCGTCCGGTAAGAGAGAAATCAGTCGATACTTTGGTTGAATTAGCTGAGAAAATTCTCCCCCATACCGGATATGAAGAAATATCTTTGTCCTCTTTAAGTTCGAGTGATTATAGTGAAATAGAAAGACTCATTACCCGGTTGGTAGACCGATTTGAAGAAAAAGGAGTGGGAGTTTCCCTGCCTTCTTTAAGGATAGATTCTTTTTCTGTCGCCTTAGCCCAGCAGGTCCAGAGAGTTAGGAAAACCGGCCTTACCCTTGCTCCAGAGGTAGGAACTCAAAGGTTGAGAGATGTGATAAATAAAAATGTTGAGGAAGAAGACCTGTATTCTTCAATAAAGGCAGCTTTAGAGGGAGGGTGGAAGAAGATAAAACTTTATTTTATGGTTGGTTTGCCCACCGAGACCGAAGAGGATGTGGAAGGGATAGTGAGATTGGTTAGCAAAGTTGACCATATGGGAAGAGAAACTACCGGAAGAAAGATCAATATAAATATTAGCGTATCTGCTTTTGTGCCCAAACCCAATACTCCCTTTCAATGGGAGGCCCAGGAAGAAAGAGAAGCCTTATCTAAAAAAATGAGATATTTAAAGAACAGATTAAATTGGAGAAATATTTCCTTCAGTTATCCCGATATTAATAGGATTTATCTGGAGGCGGTCTTTGCACGAGGAGATAGAAGGTTAGGTGAAGTATTAGAAAGAGCCCACTACCTGGGATGTAAATTTGATTCCTGGAGGGAACATTTTAATTTCGAGACCTGGCAGCAGGCCTTTAGCGAGAGCGGACTTTGTATGGAATTTTATGCTAATAGAGTAAGACAAGAAGAAGAGATTTTACCCTGGGACCATATTTCCTGTGGAGTAAAGAAAGAATATTTACTCAAGGAGAAGGAGAGGGCTTTGAGAGGAGAAACAACTCCCGATTGCCGCTTCGAGAATTGTGCTGGATGCGGAGTATGCTAATCAATTGGCTAATTAGCCAATTGATTAGTCGTTAGTGAATAGTGAATAGTCGTTAGCATAAGATCAAAAAAATTTAGTTACTTGATACCTGGTTAGCTAGTTAAAAATACAAAGAGATACATGAAATACAAAAGGAGAATTTTTTTGGAAGAATTAATCAGAGTAAAATATTGCAAAAACGGACCTGTTGCCTATATTTCTCATTTAAACCTGGCACAGGTTTTTACCCGTGCTCTAAGAAGAGCCAATATCCCCGTGGTTATATCCAGCGGTTTTAACCCCAGGTTTAAAATATCTTTTGGACCTCCCTTGCCTTTAGGGATCAGCAGTATCTCTGAATATTTAGATATTAAGCTAAAAGAGGAGATAAAAGCCGAGGAGTTAGTGGATAGACTAAACCGGGCTTTACCCCAGGGACTGAAGATATTACGGGTTAAAACAATCCCTTCTTCCGCTGATTCTTTAGTAAAGGTAATCGATAGAGTTTCGTATGTTATCACCCTGAAATTAAAAGAAAAATTAATAAATTTAGAAGTTAAAAATCAGAAAGATGATTTGGAAGATTTAAAGAAAGTGATAGATAAAAATCTCAAAAGATTTGTAAATTTAGAAAAGATTGTTGTGGAAAAGAAGACGAAGAATGGGATTAAAATGGTTGATATAAAACCATCAATTCTTAATATAAAAGTGCAGAAATTTCAAAACCCTATTTTAGAACTTAATTTGGATCTCAAGATAGGACAGCCGGGAAATTTAAATCCACGATATGTAGCCGAGGCCTGGATTTCTTATTATGCTGATAATTTTGATATCCTGCAAATTTGCCGCGATGGTTTATATGTAAAAGGCGAAGAAATTATTTAAGTATCAAGTTTGAATTTTGTTATCTTTACTAATGAGATTATTTAGGGTAAAATGTATAGGGACAGATTTGGTTAGCCGGTTAGCCAGTTTACCGGTTACCCGGTTGAAGAATTAAAATCAAGTTTCTTAACTGGTTAACTGGTAAACCGGGTAACTGGGTAACTAAATTGGCTGGTAGACTGAGTAACCATTTAAACTAAAGACAGGAGTAATTTTTAATGAATAAAAGAGTAATTATCGATATGGGTCTATCTGAAGAGAGAGTAGCTGTAATCGAAGATGGCCGTTTAGTAGAAATCCATATTGAAAGAATTGAAGATGACAAGATTGTAGGCAATATATATAAAGGTAAAGTATCCAATGTTTTGCCAGGAATAGAGGCGGCATTTGTAGATATTGGAATTGAAAAAAATGCTTTTTTGCATGTTGATAAAAATGCGGATGATTATGATGAAGACATTGAAGAAATTACAGAAACCAGTTCTTTTACCAATTCCAAATCTGATTTGGATAAAATTAAAGTTCACCAGGAAATAATGGTACAAGTGGTAAAAGAGGCCATACCTCCAAAAGGAGCGCGAGTTACAACTAATATTAGTCTTCCAGGCAGGTATTTGGTTTTAATGCCCACTAACACAAATTTTGGTATTTCTCACCGAATCGAAGAAGAAAAAGAAAGAGAAAGATTGAAAAAAATCGTTCAACAGATAAAACCCAAGAATACAGGGTTGATCATTCGGACTGCTGCCTGGGGCAAAGAGTTGGAGGATTTTTTATCTGATCTGGATTTTTTAACCAGATTATGGAATAAGATTAAAAACAGAATAAAGAAAGACAAGGCTCCCATACTATTACATGAAGACCTGACTCTCACTTATAGGGTTCTCCGAGACCTGCTTACCGAAGAAGTAGAAGAAATTGTAATAAATTCTAAAAATGAACATATAAATATGCTGAAGTTTTTAAAGACTCTATCCTTATCAGAATTAGAACCCAGAGTATCTCTTTACGATGGAGAAAAGCCCATATTTGAGGAATATAATATTGAAAAAGAAATCAACAAAGCTCTACAAAAAAAGATATGGCTTAAATGCGGAGGATATTTAGTTTTTGACCAGGCTGAGGCATTAACGGTGATCGATGTAAATACCGGTAAATTTGTTGGTAAAAAAGATATGAGGAAAACTATCTTAAAGACTAATTTGCAGGCAGCTGAGGAGATAGGATTTCAGTTAAGGTTGCGGGATATTGGAGGGATTATTATAATCGATTTTATCGATATGGATAATCAGGAAGATAAAGAAAAGATATCAAGTAAATTAGAAGAAAGCTTGAAGAAAGATAAAACTAAATCCAATATTATCCAAAATACTGAATTAGGCCTGGTTGAACTTACCCGAAAGAGATCCAGGAGAGATTTGGAAAATATGTTACGGACCTCTTGTCCTTATTGTTCGGGAACAGGCCGAGTTTTGTCTGCTGAAACCGTAAGCAATATGGTTCTGCGTAAGTTGGAAGAGTTGTGTAATACTTCAAGAGCGGAAGCGGTTCTATTGGCAGTACACCCCAAAATAGAAGAAGTATTATCTGGGGCGAAGATGCTCTTGATTAAACAATTAGAGAAAAATAGTAATAAAACTATCTACATTAAATCTTCAAAAAATGTTCACACCGAGAAGATAGATGTAGTAGCTGTCGGCAGGTTAAAAGAAATAAAGAAAATTAAACAGATGTTTAAATAGCCAAATTAGTCGTTAGTAATAGTATCAGAGCGTAAAGTGTAAAGCTAAAAACGCAAAACCAAAACTTAAAACTTAAAATTGAAGAAAAAGTTTTTAATTTTGAATTATGGTTTTTCGCTTTTCTGCCTGTGCGTTGCACGCAGACAGGTCGCTTTAAGTTTTTAGTTTAATGCTGGCGCAATACGCAATACGCAATACGCAATACGCAATACGCAATACGAATAAATTTGACATCCATTTCAATTTATGTTAAATTTTTAAGCGTTGGTTCATATCCGCTCAGGTTGGGTCTAAAAGTAATCGGCTTATCCGGTTACTACCTAATCATGGCGAGTTTAGAAGGCAAGGAGGATTGCTGAAAATGCAGGCTGTTATCGCAACTGGAGGAAAACAGTACTTAGTAAAAGAAGGAGACATTATAAGGATTGAAAAGTTGGACCAGGAAACAGGGAATAAAGTAGAATTCGATCAGGTATTAATGGTTGACAAAGATGGAGAGTATATTATTGGCCGGCCTTTGGTAGAAAAAGCTAAGGTTGTTGCAAAAATATTAAATCAAGATAGAGCTAAAAAGATTATTGTATTTAAATATAAATCCAAAAAAAGTTATCGCAAAAAGACTGGACACAGACAGTCTTATACTGAAATATTAATTGAAAAAATAGAAGTTTAAGAATATAATATAAGATAGCGCAATAATTTAATATTTATAAGTAGGGTTTAGCTAAAAACAGGTTTTAAGAGGGTGAGGTGAGAATTTATGGCACACAAAAAAGGTCAGGGATCAATTAAAAACGGTAGAGATAGTAATCCTAAACATTTAGGAGTAAAACGATATGCTGGTCAGTCTGTAAAAGCAGGCAATATCTTGATAAGACAAAGGGGAACTAAAATTCTTCCCGGAGAAAATGTGGGAAGAGGTAAAGATGATACTCTGTTTTCTTTAATTGAAGGATTTGTCACTTTTGAAAGAAAAGGAAGAGATAGAAAGCGAATCTGTGTTTATGCCGAAAGATCTTAAAATAAAAAAATAATTTTAATCAGTTAACCCTGGGTTTTTTGTAAAACCCAGGGTTTTTTAGTATCATTAGGTAAAATAATGAATAAAAAAAATGATAAAATAAAAAAAATGCCAGGTCTTGGCACAATATTTTTATTTTGCGGGAGAAGAATTTGTTTGTAGATAGAGTGAATATAGAAGCGAGAGCAGGAAAAGGGGGGAATGGAGCTGTAAGCTTCAGAAGGGAAAAATATATCCCCAAGGGTGGACCTAATGGAGGAGACGGAGGCAAAGGCGGAGATATAATTATTGAAGCAGATGATAAAGTTGGAACTTTGGTAGACCTTTACAACCATCCTCATCAAAGGGCAAAAAACGCAGAAAACGGGCTGGGAAGCAACAAAACAGGGAAAAACGGAGAGGATTTAATTATAAAAGTTCCTTTGGGAACTGTCGTAGAAGATATGGATAGCTCTACAATACTAGGTGATTTAACCCAGGATGGGCAGAGGGTTACTGTAGTTTGGGGAGGACAAGGCGGACTGGGAAATTATCGCTTTAAAAGTTCTGTTAGAAGGAGTCCTAAGTTTGCTCAAAAAGGAGCACCGGGAGAAGAAAAGAAACTATGCTTAAGTCTAAAAATAATCGCCGATGTAGGATTGGTTGGTTACCCTAATGCCGGAAAATCTACTCTACTTTCTCGGATTTCAGCAGCTAAGCCAAAAATTGCTGACTATCCTTTTACCACCATTATCCCTAATTTAGGTGTAGTTAATGTAGATGAAACAAAAAGTTTTATGGTAGCAGATATTCCCGGCCTGATTGAAGGTGCCCATCAGGGTACTGGTTTGGGAGATAAGTTTTTAAAACATATTGAAAGAACTAAACTAATCTTACATGTTATCGATGGCTCTACAATAAAAAAAGAGGACCCATTATATAGTTTTAGGACTATAAATAAGGAATTAAATAATTTTAGTGAAAAACTGATTGAAAAACCGCAGCTTATTGCCATAAATAAATGCGACCTTCCTTCCTTTAAAGAAAATATAGATTGCCTTAAAAATGCTTTTCAAAAGGGTGGTTATCAAATATTTATCATTTCTGCCCTAATTGGCGAAGGTTTAAATACATTAATTTATGCCCTTTCTTCTTTTCTGGATGAATTAAAACTAAAAGAAAAAGAAAAAATTGCCGAAGTGTTACCCAAAAAAGAAGCGGTGTATAAATTTACCCCTGCTTTTGAAATTAGCAAAAAGGGAAACATTTACGAAGTGGCCGGTAAAGAAATTGAACGGGTAGTGGTAATGACTAATTTTGATAATGAGGAAGCAATAAGCTATTTCCAGAAAATTATAAAAAAAATTGGGTTAGAGAAGGCTTTAATTAAAAAAGGAATTAAAGAGGGAGATCAGGTAAAAATAAAAGAAATCATTTTTACTTTTTCTAATAAATAGGGTATAATTTTAATAATTAGCGTATTGCGTTTAACGTAGAAAGTATAGAATGTAGCGAAAAACGAAAAGCGCAAAACGTAAAGCCATAACTCAAAATTTAAAATTTAAACATGCAGTATTAAATATTGAGTTTTATATATCTTATTTTGCATGCTACACATTAAAAATGAAAAACTAAAGAAGTAAAAACAGAATCTAAAGTTTAATATTGAGAGAAAAAGTTTTGAGTTTTGAATTATGGTTTTTCGCTTTTCGCTTTAAGTTTTTAGTTTGGCAAGGGAGATTAATGACTAAAATAACCAATTATCTTTTAAAGGATAAATTTTCATTGAGACTTTTCTATGTCATTATTGTTTTAACAATAATGATTAGTTTTTTTTATAATGCACAGACTGTTCAGGCCTCTGATAACAAGACAAGCATCTTATATTTTAGTAACCGTACCGAGCAGTCAAGCTGGGATTGGTTAAGTAAAGGCATTACTGACATGCTGATAGGTGATCTTTCTCAGGTTGATTTTTTTACCCATTCTTCTCGTCAAGAGATAGAAGATTTATTCTATAAACATGGCTTATCCCCCACTTTAGCCGAGATAGATAAATCTCTATTAATCCGATTTAGTGAGAATCTAAGCGCCGAAATTATATTTTTTGGTGATTTCTATCTTTCTCCTCCCTCTAATTTAAATTTAAGTCTTAAAAAGTACGATAACTCTACCGGAGAAGTTACTGTTTTTCGAGATTTCATAGTGAAAAATACAGATATCTTTAACTTAATAGATAAAGTGGTTTTATTTATTTTAGAAGAGTTAAATGATGAATTATCAATTCAAGGTAAAGATAGATTAAAAAAGACTCCTACCATTTCCCTTGAGGCTTTGAGTAATTATTATAGATGCCTCGATTTAATAGATAAAGCTAATATTGAGTATAAAGGCATTGATTACCCAAGTAAAAAATTATGGGCTGAAGCCATAGATTACGGAGAAAGGGCAGTGGCGATAGACCCAAAGTACGCCGAAGCTTATTATCTTTTAGCGGAGATTTACAATAGAACCCATTGGACTATCAGGGAAGCAAACAGTTTAAACAGTTTTATCCAATTGGTAGAAGAGAACCAATTGGAGAGTAAAGATATTTATAAAAAAGCTTCCCAGGCTTATTTTAGATTAGGATATGCTTTTTATTCTAAAGGCGAGCGTGAGCAGGCGATCAAATATTTTATTTCTTCTACAAAATACAATCCTGACTCATTAGAAGCCCATATTTATCTGGTTCAGATTTATTATGATATGGGCGCTATAGGTCTTTCTCTTGATGAGTGTGAAGAAGTTTTAAGGATAGATCCCCAGAATAAAGAAATTTCCTGGTTTATTAAAAAGAACGAGCAAGCCCAAAAGTATGGCCGGAGAGCTTACGAAAATTATGAACAAGGTTACTTATCTTATAAAAGCGGAAATTTTAAAGAAGCGATAAGTTATTTTAAATCATCTATTTTGGCAAATACCAACTTTAAGGAACCCCATTACTATTTAGCCTTAAGCTATTATGGGATAGGAGATCTGGATAATTCTATTTCTCAATGGGAAGAAGTTATCAAAATAGATTCTTTCGATAATACAGCCAAACATTTTTTAAATAATTGTTTAGAAGAGAAAGAATTTGGGAGAGACACGTTAAAACATTTCAACACCGGGTATGATTATTATTTGAAGGGCGAGTACAGTAAAGCTCTCGAAGAATTCAATAAGTCTTTAGATTATAACCCTAAATTTGAAAAAGCCCGCCAATTTCTTTCCCGCTCATATTATCAGCTTGGTAGGATGGATGAATACCGCGAAGAAAGAAAAAAAACGACTGAATTAACAGTCAGCAGTGAGGAAGAAAAAGCTGAAGAACATTATAAGTTAGGTTACGAGTTTTATTCTTTAAAAGATTATACTATAGCTATTGAAGAATTGAAAAATGCACTGGATTTAATGAGTGATTATCCCCATGCCCGCTATTTATTGGCTGAGTGTTATTTCCAGAGGAAAGAATATAAATTAGCTCAGGTAGAGTACGAGAGAGTAGTGATTGATTCGGAAATAAATGAGTACACTGATGATGCCTTGTGGGGTAGTGGTTGGTCTTATTATTTATTGGAGGAATACGAAGAAGCGGCCGAAAGGTTTTCGAAATTATTAAAAGATTTTCCTCGGAGTAATTTGATTTTACAAGCCATGCATAAATTAGGCAAATCCTATTTTATGGCGAATAATTACCCGGAGACGATCAAAGTATACCAGGAATTTGTGGAGAAGTATTCCGCATATCAAGGGGAAGAGATTAAAGAAGCATATTACCTGTTGGGACAGGCTTACTTTAGGTCTGAAAAATATACAGAAGCAAAAGAAATACTTAATAATTTGGTGTTTCTCTTTCCGGGATTTGAACTAGCTTCTGAAGTAAAATATTATAATTGTTTGAGTTTATTTAAGGAAAATAAATATGAGGAAGCAATAGCGCAATTGACTGATTTAATCTCGGGAACGGGAATAGAAGATAACCGGAAAAAAGAGTCTCAATATTTGCTGGCTCGCTGTTGGCTTAATTTACAAGAATATAGTAAAGCTATTGAAAATCTGGAGAGCCTAAAGCAGTTCAAGGCGGAAGATTCTTTATTAGAGAAAATTAGTTTCGATTTAGGTTTAGCCTATTCCCGGAAGGGCGATAAGGAAAAAGCAATTTTAGAGTTTCAAGAATTTATAGAGAAATATCCGCAAAGCGAACTTATTAAATCAGCTTACTTTGAACTGGGTAAAGGTCTATACGATTTAAAAAAATATAAATTAGCTTTATCGGAATTAGAGAAAACTTCCACTGATGAAGCACTTTACTTGATAGGGAAAGCCTCTAAAGAATTGGGGGATCAAGAAGGAGAGATCAGAGCATTTGAAGAATTAAGAGAAAAGTACCCCCGGAGCAATTTTTCTCAAGAGGCGTATTTTAAAATAGGTAATTATTATTATAGTCAGAAGAGATATAAAGAAGCAATTGAGGAATTTAATAAGATTGTGCAATTTTTCCCTCAATCTCCATTACTCTCGGAAAGCAATTATTGGCTGGGGTGGAGTTACTTTAAATTAACCGAATATCAGAAAGCAAATGAGCATTTTAAAAAAGTCGGGGAATATAAAGAGGATTTAGAAATAGGTCAAAGAGCTTTATTTATGGCAGCAGAATCACTATACAACCTGAAAGATTATCAGAAAGCCCGAGAAGGATATATCAAATTTATTGAAATGTATCCAGTGGGAGATTTTTCAGCAAATGCCCAATACGCTATAGCCTGGACTTATCTGGAGAATAAAGAGCATGAAGCCTCAGTTATGGAATTTAAAAAACTTATTAGCAATTATCCTGATAGTAAATTCACTGAAGAAGCGCAGTTTAGAGTTGGCAAAAATTATTTTCTTTCAGGAAATAGGGCTACAGCTAAGGCAGAATTGAAAAAGTTTATTGAGCTTTATACCAAAAGCAGTTTCCGAGCAGAAGGCATATATCTAATAAGCCAGATCTATTTGCAAGAAGAGGGATGGATGGATAACATTATTATTTCAGAAAGTTTTGTGAGAGAGTATCCTGATAGTCAATATCTTTCAGAGGTTTTGTACGGCCTGTGCTTTTCTTATTTCAAAAAAGATGAATATGAGAAGGCAATTAATACTGGAGAAAGCTATTTAAAAGATTATTCTGATCTGGAATATGGTGATGATATTTTGTATACCAAGGCAATTTGCTGGGAAATGTTAAATAATGAGGTTAAGGCTATTTCTGATTATAACAGTCTGATTTCAAAGTTTCCGCAGAGCCCATATGCGGAAAAAGCCCGGGAAAGATTGGAAGTTTTACAGAAGAAAAGTGAATAGTCGTTAGTCGTTAGTGAATAGTGAATAGTAAGAAAGAAAAATAAGTGAAGAATAAGATCATATCGAGAAGCGTATAATGTAGGGGCTTGATTCATCAAGCCCGCGAAACCCGGACCGGATAAATTCGACTCCTGAGCCAAAATTAAAATCAGTAATGACAGAAAACTTAATAAGTTTACAACTAAAAACTGAAAACAATAAACTGAAAACTTGTATTTAATACTAACGACTATTCACTATTCACTAACGACTAGTTTAATTGGAGAATTGGACAATCAGTAAATTAATATTAAAGGTAAAAAACTAAAGAAGAGGGGGAAAATATTCAATGTTAGATGTTTTTGGAAAAGGTGGGTTTTTGATGTATCCCATCTTTATATGTTCGTTAATCGCTATTACTATTTTTTTTGAGAGGATGTTCTATTTAAAAAGCATTAAAAATAAAAGTAAAAAATTTGTTTTACGAGTTAAGGATTTGGTAAAAAAGGGGAGTATTGAGCTGGCTGTTTCTGCCTGTCGTAAAAGTCCCACTCCCATATCAAAGATTATGCTGGCCGGTTTAATGAAATTTGGCCGGGGACGTGATGAGATGAAAGAGGCAATCGAAGATAATGCTAACCAGGAAATTCCTATATTAGAGAGAAACCTGCCTACACTTTCCACCATCGGTAATATTTGCCCATTGTTAGGGCTTTTAGGAACAGTGTTTGGTATGGTTAAAGCCTTCAATGTAATAGCAGTTATGGGAGTAGGTAAACCAGAGGCGTTGGCAGGAGGAATTTCTGAGGCATTACTAACTACTGCCTTTGGATTGTCAGTAGCTATACCGACTGTCGTGATTTATAATTATTTATCTCACCGGGTAGATAAATTGATAAGAGAGATGGAAGTAAATTGTGTGGAACTGATAGATCTTCTAACTTATCAGGAAATAAATAGTAATGGGACTATTCGAGACAGTGTTAGTCAGGGCGGTGAAGTAGAATATGAAATTTCCTCATCTAAGTAAAAAGAGCGCTAAGTTTGATTTGACCCCTTTAATCGATGTAGTTTTTCTATTATTGATATTTTTTATGCTTACTACTACTTTTGTAAATTTAGAAAATAGAGTAAAAGTTAACTTGCCATCCGGAGACTTTGCTTCGGCCGAGTCATCGGAAAATATTATAGTAACCATTACTGAAAATAATACCATTTACTTTAATGGGAAGTTAATAGACCCTTTAAAGCTTACCGAAAGTGTAGCTATAAATATAAAGGATGAACCTGAAAAAATAGTAGTTTTAGAGGCAGATCAAAATGTTCTTCACGGCAAGGTAATCAGAATAATGGATTTAATAAAAAAGGGTGGAGCGGAAAGAATCGCCATTGCTACTCAACCTGCGGAGAATAAATAAAATAGTATCGAGTATCGAGTATATAGTATATAGTGAAGAAGAAAGGGAAAAAGAGAAAAGAAGAATTAAGAATCCAGGAGTCAGAATAAATTAGTATTGAGTATCGAGTATTGCGTCAGCATTAAACTAAAAACTTAAAGCGAAAAGCGAAAAACCATAATTCAAAATTCAAAACTTTTTCTTCAATTTTAAATTTTAAGTTTTAGTTTTGCGTTTTTAGCTTTGCACTTTACGCTCTGATACTATTCACTAACGACTAATTTAATTGAGGTGTAAATAATTCGTGCCTATAAACAGATATAGAACAAAGCGTTTAAAAGAGAACAAAAAGAGTTTTTTTGGGAGATCGTTTTTAATCTCTATCATACTTAATATTATATTGTTATATGTCTTTGGAAATATGATCGCCTTTGATTTTGTAAGGCCCCTGCCAGAAAAAGAGCTGACTTTAGTTAGCCTGGTTGAAATTCCTGCTCCCAAACAGCCGGAATCTAAAAAACCAGAAATTACCGAGAAAAAAACCGTTGCTCAATTAGAAGTTAAACCAAAAGCTACACCGATTTCGCCGGAACCACCCAAGATAAAAGAAGAAGTAACTGAGACAAAAGTAGTAACCAAGGATGAATTAACGGAAGGAGCACCAAAAGTAGAGGTTAAAACTCCAGAGATAGAAACCGAACCTGTATCAACAATTCCTCCAACCCAAACCAAAGAATCTTTAGGGGAGGACATAAGTGTTTCTACTGAATATTTTAAGCAGTCTATAACCAGTAGGGAAGAAGTGAAGGGAGAGATATTCGAACCGGGTGAATCACAACTTAAGGTTAATTTAGGCGAAAAAGAAGAAGAAAATATAGAGGCTACCTATGGTACAGTAGTAAACCCCGGAGAAATTACCACTCTTCCGGAAGTAAAAGAGAAAGAATCTCCTTTTGGCAGCAGACCTCTTTCTATTATGGTGGAAAATTCTGAAGGATCTAGACCGCAAAGCGGTTTGGATAAAGCTAATATTGTCTATGAAGCTTTAGCAGAAGGTGGAATTACCAGATTTTTAGCTATTTATTATGACCAGGATACAGAAGAGGTTGGACCGGTAAGAAGCGCAAGACCTTATTTCGTTAGTAAATCTTTAGAGCATCAGGCAATTTATGTGCATGTAGGGGGAAGTGAGGAAGCATATAATTTTATAAAAGAAGAGAATATAGATGATATAAATGAGTTTGTAGATTTTCAGCCTTTCTGGAGGACTAAAGACCGAAATCCACCTCACAATTTATACACCTCTACTATAAGGTTAAGAAAAGAAGCTAATAAATTGGGTTATATTGAGATGATAAAAAAGCAGGAATATCAATTCGAAATTGACATAAATGAAAGATTAACCGGCAGAGAAACTGATTCCATAGTAATACCTTACAACAGCGGATATAAGGTAAGTTATAGATACCAACCTAGTTCGACGAAATATTTAAGATTTATGAATGATGAACCTCATATAGATGCTAAAACTAAAATGCAATTGGCGGTAGATAATATTATAATTCAATTTGCTGAAACTAAAGTTATAGATAAAGAGGGTAGACTGGCAGTAGACTTCATTGGCAAAGGGAAAGGATTACTATTTTTCAAAGGTAGTTCTGAAGAAATTATCTGGGAAAAACAAGATTTACAATCAAGAACCATATTTATGTATAAAGAAGGGAACAGAATTGCCTTAACTCCCGGAAACGTTTGGGTTCAAATTGTTCCTTCGGATATAAAAATACAGTACTAAAAGGTGACAAGTTTAGTGCCAGGCACAAAACTTGTCATAAATGTAAAGTTTAGTGCCTGGCACGAAAGTTGTCATAAAATGAAAAAGTTAAAAGAAATTGTAGAATGTTTTTTAGACTATCTTTCCATTGAAAGAGGTTTAGCTCAAAATACCATAATCTCTTATAGATATGACCTGATAAAATATATTAATTTTTTAGCAAAGAATAAAATTGATTCTTTTAGGCAAACAAATAGAGATTTGATCAACAATTATTTTGTTTATATAAGGGGAAAAGATTTAGAGATTAATTCAATTTCTCGAAATTTAGTGGCGGTGAAGATGTTTTATCGTTTTCTGTTGATGGAGGGTTATATCAACGAAGATATCACTAGCCTGATTGAGTTTCCCCGGGTGGACAAGAGGCTTCCTCATGCTTTGAGTTTAAGAGAAATAAATCTTTTGTTAGATGAGGCTAAATTTAAAGGAAATTTGGGTCTAAGAGACCAGGCAATATTAGAATTGCTTTACGCTACCGGTATGAGGGTATCAGAGCTGATATATTTAAAAACTGATGATATAAATATGGAAAACCATATGCTAAGATGTCTAGGGAAAGGTTCTAAAGAGCGGATTATTCCTTTTGGAAATAAAGCATATCAATCTTTAAATTTATATTTGGATAAAGCAAGGCAAAAATTAGTTAAAAATCCGGATGAGAAAACTTTATTTTTAAATAGCCGGGGAGAAAGGCTTTCTCGGCAGGGGGTATTTTATCTGGTAAAACTATATGCCCACAAAGCAGGGATAGAAAAGAAGGTCACTCCACATACTTTAAGGCATACTTTAGCTACTCATTTGATAGAAAATGGAGCAGATCTCAGATCAGTTCAAGAGATGCTGGGGCATTCAGATATATCTACTACCCAAATATATACCCACGTAAGTAGAAAATGGGTTAGTGATGAATATTATAGGGCGTTTCCCAGAACGTAAAATAGTCGTTAGTCGTTAGTGAATAGTGAATAGCGAATAACAAAAAACGAAAAACGCAAAACCGTTGCTTAAAATTAGAAATTAAGATAAAAAACCGATAACTAATAAGATAGTATCGAGTATATAATAGTATATAGTGAAGAGAAAGAGCGTGGAGCGGATAGCGTTTAGCGGATAGGATATTAGTTAGCCAGTTACCCAGTTTACCGGTTATCCGGTTGAAGAATTAAAATTAGGTGAGTTGGCCTTATTAACTATCTCTCATCTTGCAACCGAGAACCTGTATTTGAAATTAACGACTAGAATTAACTGGCCAACTGGCAAACAGGGTAACTGGTTAACTAAATTGACTGGCAGACTGGTGGACTGATTTAACTGGTAAACCGGGTAACCGGGTAACCAAGATTAACTAGGAGGCATAATAAAAGTGAAAGATTTAAAGGCAAAAATCGAAGAAAGCGTAGAATTTATTAATCAAAGAAGCAAGATAAAACCGAAAATTGCCATTATATTGGGAACAGGATTAGGAAGACTGGCAGAAGACATTGAAGAAAAAGAAATTATCCCCTATAGTGAAATTCCTAATTTCCCCACATCTACAGTTCAAAGCCACAGTGGAAACCTGGTTTTAGGAAAGTTAGGAAATAAAGAAGTAGTAGCCATGCAGGGTAGATTTCATTACTATGAAGGTTATAGCTTAAAAGAAGTCACTTTTCCGGTAAGGGTGATGAAAAAATTAGGTGCAGAAACAATTATTATTTCCAATGCAGCAGGTGGAATGAATCGTTTCTTTAAGAGAGGGGATTTAATGCTTATTACCGATCACATAAATCTATTTGGAGACAATCCTTTAATCGGCCCCAATGATGAAGAATTAGGACCAAGATTTCCAGACATGTCCGAGGCTTACAACCAAAAGCTTATCGAGATAGCTAAAAAAGTAGCTTTAAAAGAAAAAATAAGATTACAGGAAGGAATATACGCGGGTTTAACCGGGCCTACGTTAGAAACTCCAGCTGAATACAGATTTTTAATAAAGGTAGGAGCAGATGCAGTAGGTATGTCCACAGTTCCGGAGGTTATAGTGGCTAATCATATGGGAATGAAAGTATTGGGAATTTCCTGTATCACTGATTTAGCCATAGATGGAGTGGTAGTAAAAACTAGTGTAGAGGAAATTTTGAAAGCAGCTTCGGATGCTGAACCGATTATGACTAAATTGATAGGGAAGGTAATTAAGGAAATTGATTAACGATGGTTTAAGAATAGCTCTTATTTCTGCCTTGCCCCTTAGCGAACTAAGGGGGGCTATTCCGATAGCTCTAACAATTTATAAAATGCCTGTTTTACCGGCGTATTTCTTTGCAGTTTTAGGAAATATAGTTCCTGCAATTTTTTTATTACTTTTTTTGAAACCTTTTTCTGAATACTTGCGTCGATGGCATTATTTTAATATATTTTTCGAATGGCTTTTTAAACGAACACGCCGGGATACCGAAAAAAAATTTGAAAAGTACGGAGCCATATTTTTATTATTTTTTGTAGCTGTTCCTCTGCCTCTAACAGGGGCATGGACCGGTTCAGCTGCTGCATTTATCTTTGGTATAAGATTTTGGTATGCCTTCCCCACAATATTGGGAGGGGTTATGATAGCGGGAATACTGGTTACTTTAGCCAGTTTGGGAATTATTAATTTTATGTAAAATCGTTAGCTGGTTAGTTGGTTATCTGGTTAAATAGTTAAGAAAATAAAAGATAAAAACCAGGAGTCAGAATTCAGGAGACAGAAGCCAGAATAGAATACAGAGATAAATAATGAGCAATTAGTGACAAATTACTGGTTGCGAGTTTCAAGTTTAGAAAAAGGAGTAGGGGCGAATAGTTAAATTCGCATCTCGTGAGATTAGTTAGTTGGTTTGATATTAATTTATCAACTAAGTAACTAATTAACCAACTAACCAGCTAACGATTAAAGAAGGGGAAAGATGAAAACTATCGAATGGAAAGACGGGAAAGTGTTTCTTATTGACCAGAGAAAACTTCCTTTAAAATATGAAATAATTAATTGTTCTACTTACCAAGAAGTAGCAGAGGCTATTAAGAAGATGAAAATAAGGGGCGCACCAGCCATTGGAGTGGCAGCTGCCTTTGGCATAGCCTTAGCGGCTTATTCTTCAAAGGCGAATACCTACAAAGAATTCAGCCTAGATATAGAAAAAGCTAAGAATTGCATAGCGCTCACTCGGCCTACAGCGGTGAATCTTTTTTGGGCACTGGAAAGAATGATGAATTTAATTAATAAAAAAAAAGATGTTGATTTATTTACATTAAAAGATATAATCTTACAGGAAGCTAAAAATATTGCCCAGGAAGATATCGAAGTTAATAAAGCAATGGGTAAACACGGGTCTTTACTAATCAAAGACGGCGATAGTATTCTTACCCATTGCAATGCTGGAGCTCTGGCTACCGTAGATCATGGTACCGCTTTGGGAGTAATTCGAACTGCCTTTCAAGAGGGGAAAAATATACATGTTTATGTCGATGAAACCAGACCAGTTTTACAGGGGGCGAGGTTAACTACCTGGGAATTAACTCAGGGAAAAATTCCTTTTACTTTGATTACTGATAATATGGCCGGATTTTTAATGTCTAAGAAAAAGATAGATTTAATTATAGTTGGAGCAGATCGTATTGCTCGAAACGGTGATGTGGTAAATAAAATCGGAACTTATTCTTTATCTGTTTTAGCCCGAGAGAATAAGGTCCCTTTTTATGTTGCCGCCCCCATATCCACTATTGACATGTCCTTAAAATCGGGAGAAGGAATTCCCATCGAAGAAAGAGACCCTAAAGAAGTTACTCATATATTAGGTAAACAGATAACCCTTGCAGGAGTAAAAGTATTTAATCCGGCTTTTGACCTTACTCCAAATCGTTATATCGAAGCTATTATTACCGAAAAGGGGATTATCCGAAAACCTTTTATAAAAAATATCAAATCAGTCGTAAGAAAATAGTCGTTAGTCGTTAGTGAATAGTGAATAGTGAATAGTGAAGAAGGAAAAAGGGAAGATAGAAGTCAGAATATTAGGTAGAGTGTAGCATATAGACGCAAGTGTATAGTACAAGCAGAGAAAATTGTAAATTTAGAAAAAAAGAAATAGGGGTATTTACTATACGACTTTACAATAAACTAAAAACTTGTATTTGATACTAACGACTATTCACCAACGACTAACGACTAAAAAGAGGAGGAGAAAATTGGATCCAGAAAAACTTATTATTTCCGGAGGAAAGAGATTACAAGGTAAAGTAAAAATTGATGGAGCAAAAAACTCAGCTTTATCTATTATGGCAGCAACTTTATTAACTAAAGATGTTTGTATCTTAAGGAATGTTCCACATCTTACCGATGTTGGTATTATGGCAGATGTTATAAGGAAATTAGGAGTACATGTGGAGTGGAAAGAAGACAACAGTCTTTACATCGATTCTGATAATTTTAACAATTATGAGGCACCTTATGAATTGGTAAAAATGATGAGAGCTTCTATTTTAGTGATGGGACCACTTCTGGCTCGCTTAAAAAGAGCAAAGATATCTTTACCGGGAGGTTGTGCTATTGGTGCCCGTCCGGTTGATTATCATTTAAAAGGATTTGAGGCTTTAGGCGCTCAAGTTGAAGTGGAGAAAGGTTATATCGAAGCAAAAGTTAATAAATTAAAAGGAGGAGATATCTACTTGGATTTCCCCAGTTTGGGAGCAACTGAAAATATAATGATGGCTGCCTGTTTAGCGGAAGGTATAACTACAATTGAAAATGCAGCTAAAGATCCTGAAGTGGTGGAATTGGGACATTTCTTAAATAAAATGGGAGCGAAAGTTGAAGGATTGGGGACTGATTTAATAAAAATAGAAGGAGTAAAAAAATTACATAGAATTGATTATAGTATAATCCCTGACCGTATTGAGGCAGGTACCTATATGATAGCAGCTGCTATTACGGGTGGGGATGTTTTAATAGAAAATGCTGATCCGTTATTATTAAAACCATTGATAGTGAAGCTAGAAGAGGCAGGGGTGCAAATTGAAATAAAAAAGAATTTAATTAAAGTGATAGGACCGGACAGAGCTAAAGCAGTAGATATAAAAACTTTGCCTTTCCCCGGGTTTCCTACCGATATGCAACCCCAGTTTATGGCTCTGTCCTGTGTGGCAAAAGGTACCAGCGTTATCACTGAAACTGTATTTGAAAAAAGATTTACTCATATCGGTGATCTGATAAGAATGGGAGCAAATATTAAAGTAGAAGGACATAGCGCTATTATTAAAGGAGTAAAGAAATTGAGTGCTGCTCCAGTAATGGCCTCAGATTTAAGGGGTGGAGCTGCTTTAGCATTGGCAGGTTTGGCAGCAGAGGGAACCACTGAGCTAAGCAGAATATATCATTTAGACAGAGGATATATGAACTTAGTGGAAAAATTAACTTCCTTAGGAGCAGATATTAAGAGAGTGAAAGAGTAAATTAGTCGTTAGTCGTTAGTGAATAGTCGTTAGTATTAATACAGGATACAAGATTACTCAATTGACCAATTAAACCAGTTATTAGTGAAATAGTATTTAGTATTAGAGCGCAAAGTGTAAAGCTAAAAACGCAAAACCAAAACTTAAAACTTAAAATTGAAGAAAAAGTTTTGAATTATGATTTTCTTAACGCAATACGCAATACGCAATACGCAATACGCAATACGCAATACTAACCTATTCACTATTCACTAACGACTAAATAGAGGAGGAGAAGATAAACATGCTAGGAATGGACAGAAGTTTGGGTATAGATTTGGGTACTGTGAGTGTCTTAATCTATCAGAAAGGGAAAGGAATTGTCCTTCAGGAACCCTCGGTAGTCTCTATTTTAAGAGATAGCGGAAAAGTTTTAGCTGTGGGAGAAGAAGCGAAGCAAATGTTAGGAAAAACACCGGGAAATATAGTTGCTATTCAGCCTATGAAAAGCGGGGTTATCGCTGACTATGAGATAACAGAGAAGATGCTGAGTTATTTTATCAGAAAAGTTTGCGGCAATAGTAAATTGTTCCGCCCTCAAGTTGTAATTTGCGTACCTTCAGGAGGAACAGAAGTAGAAAAAAGAGCAGCGATAGAAGCAGCTATGCAGGCTGGTGCAAGGAAAGCTTATTTAATTGAAGAGCCAATGGCAGCAGCTATTGGTGCTGGCTTAGATATCAGTGAATCCTATGGTAATATGATTATTGACGTGGGGGGAGGAACTTCAGATATAGCTGTTATCTCTTTAGGTGGAATCGTGGTAAGTGAATCATTGAGAGTAGCAGGTAATAATTTTGATGAGGATATTATCAAATATATTAAAGATAAATACAGATTACTGATTGGTGAAAAAACTGCTGAAACTTTAAAGATTGAAGTCGGTACTGCAATGGAATTAGAAGAAGAATTACATACCGAAATAAGAGGGAGAGATTTAGTATCCGGGTTGCCTAAAAGTATTTCGGTCAGCTCCAATGAGGTGTTAAAAGCCATTTCTTCTTCAATAAAGACAATAATAGAGGGAGTTAAAACAGTTCTAGAGAAAACTCCTCCTGAACTGGCTGCTGATATTGCTGATAAAGGGATTGTTCTTACCGGCGGCGGAGCATTATTGAGAAATTTCGATGAGTTGTTAACTGAAGTAACCGGAATACCTGCTTACTTGTCAGAGAATCCAATTTCCTGTGTAGCTTTAGGGGCGGGGAAAGTTCTGGATAATATTCATATTTTGAGGAGTGGATTAGTAAGTTCGTACAAGTAAATTGGCTAACAGCCAATTTACTTGGGTTAACCGGTTACTTAGTTACCCAGTTAACTGGTTAATATCAAATCAGCTAATTAGATACACTTTGATCTTATATTTAAAACTAACGAATTGCATCTATATTATTAACCAACTAACCAGGTAACTAGCTAACCATAAAGAAGGAGAATGATGAAGATAAAATTAGATAAAAATATTTGCATAACAATTATATTTATTTTATTAATTTTATTTACCACGGGGACAAATTTAGCCTTTAGCCAGAATATTTTTATGCCAGTTTCAGAGATAAGACCGGGAATGAAAGGGACAGGAAAAACCGTTTTTCATGGAACACAGATTGAAAATTTTCAGGTAGATATCATAGATATAGTTAAAGGTGAAGGCGGCATTAATTATTTTATTTTAGCCAATCTAAGTG
>Ga0268277_1000607_pt1 | contig 27895 bp, 27 predicted proteins | sample saktaG_5_FD_190132 | JGI IMG/M metagenome (GOLD analysis project Ga0268277, IMG submission 190132) | Saline water microbial communities from Sakinaw Lake, British Columbia, Canada - sak_2010_1_5_50m | ecosystem: Environmental > Aquatic > Non-marine Saline and Alkaline > Saline ... | reverse complement strand
ATCTTTAAGACAGCATCTCGTCTTTTATAAGCAGCCTTGCTCATTTTTTAGCACTCTCCACTTTAGACTGCTAATTTACTATATACTGTAGCACCGGATTTAAAACAAGTCAAAACCGGGCAGACAGGGCGGCCGAACGGCCGCCCTGATATATGCCTATATGCGCTGCGCTGGAATTAAGCGCTTATTTTGCTGAAGCAGTGACCTCCAGCACAACGTCCTGCCACTGTACGTACTGAGCAATGTTGTTACCGTTGAAGGAACGCTTCATAAAACCAGCTTCAGCCTGGAACTTTTCAAGCCTGTTATCCACAGCGGTGATAAGCTCTGGTGTGACATCCACTTCCACTATCGGCTTGTTCAGGTAACCTTCAGATCGCTGAAAAGGTGACCCGTCCACGGTGCCGAACTTGGGCAGGATATTGCCGTAGGATATCCGCATCACCTGGTAGCCTCCCACGCCCGTCACGGGGTCGAATGGGTCGTCTCCTACCACTCTGCCGTCAATGAATTTAAGTTTAGCCTGCTTAATATCCATTCCCATCAGCGGGAAAATATTGTAGCTGAAGAAAGCCCGATAGCCTATGTTCTTTTCATCGTCTCCCGCCCTGAACATGCTGTTATCTCTATCGCCCTCAGAGGTGACTGTGCCGCTCTCCTTCGGGATCAAAGTGAAGGTCTGCACTCCGCTGGGAGCCGCCACCGGGATAACGATCTCCTGCCTGGTCTCAGCACCCTTTCCATCACTGGCCACCACAAAAACGCTGTAGTTGCCACCCTTGCTGGGCGAAGTCCAGGATATTTTATTGCCAGTTCCGCTCAGTGTGCCGTCCCTGGCCTCCCATTTATACTGCACCGGATCTCCATCCTGGTCGCTGGCAATACAGGTAAGGGTGGCCATGGACGCGAATTGAAGCGCAGCAGGGTCGGCTGAAAGGCTCGTGATAGTAGGAGCATGGTTGGCGCTTACAGCAACGGATGTTGTTGCCTGGGCCGATCCACCTTTGCCGTCATCGACCGTCAGTTTGATCTCGTAGCTGCCGTAACCCTTGGGGGCACGCCAGTCAGTTTGTGCTCTACCATTTTCCACAAATTCGCCACCCGTGGCCGTCCAATTGAAATTAATCATGTCCCCGTTCGGGTCAGAAACCACGCTCTGGATATTCACCGTGCCTCCGGGATAAGTCTGGTTTTGCGCGGCGGTCAGACTGGCAATTACCGGAGGTAAATTGCCCTGGGGCGCCTGTTGGGTGGGCGTCGCGGCCGGCTGTGCACAGGCTGCAACCACCGTCAAAGTGACTACCGCTAAAAGTACCAGTGTGTAAATAAACCTGCTTTCCCTCATAATAACCTCCTGATTGATTTATTCCGGTCACGGCGCGAAAGTTATAAGCAGATTAACTTCCGGCCATTCGACGTAGTCTATGGCATTATTTGTATTGCTGGCCCTGTAGAAGAGCGCTTCCATCTGTAGCCTGCTGGCTCCGGCAGCTATCAGTCCTTTTATCTCGTTGGTAACATCTATCTCATTCGGGGAGGAGGTCAGAAGCGCACCTGTAGAATAGAAATTGTCTCCCGTAATGTTGTAGCCGGGCAAACCTTCTCCATAGTTCACTTTCCACAGGCGCAACCCGCCCAGGGCATTAAATGGGTCTCCGGTTATTCTGCCCGCGCCGAATTTCAGCGTGGCCTTCCTGACATTGGTTTTATTCAGGCCGAAGATATCATAGCTGAAAAATGCCCGGTATGTCAGATTATTTTCATCATCGCCCGCCCTGTACCTGGTGGTATCCTTATCACCGGTCGAGGACACAGTTCCGCTCTCAGCCCTGACCTGTTTGATGGTAATCTCATTGCTGGATGGTGAAACATTGACTAAAATTGTCTGTTTAGCCTCGGCGCCTTTGCCGTCGCTGACCATACATGTGACGCTGATATCACCATTTTTATTGGGCGATATCCACGATACCCTGTTGCCGGTCCCGGAGATGGTCCCGTCCCCGGCGCTCCAGCTATATCTGACCATATCCCCATCCGGATCGCTGGCAACGCAGGTGATCACTGTGCTACCACCCGGCAACACGTTAACGGGGTTTGCAGATAGGGCTGTGATCTCCGGCGCCCTGTTGCTCGATACGGTTATCGATGTTTTGGATTGGGCATAGCCTCCTTTGCCGTCTTCCACAATCAGGGTTATTTCGTACACACCTACCTGCGACGGCGCCTGCCAGATGTTATTTTGTCCCGATCCACCAAATCCACCGCCGCTCGCCGACCATTTGTAAATAAGAGGACTGTTCCCGGGGTTGATCACAGAGCTCTCGATAGCCACAGTCCCACCGGGAAGGGTCTGATTTTGCACGGGAGTTAAACTCTGGATGGTTAACTGCTGGCCAGCGCTGGGGGCTGAGGACGAGCCGCATGACAGCACTCCCATTGAGATCAATAATAAACTGGACAAGATCAGTAACATGTAGCCGGTGTTTTTCATATTTTTTCACAAACCTCCACACTTAACAGTACCTGAATTATAGCTAAACACTATCGTTAAAGCAAAGTCTCCTCAGCGGCTTGTACTGCTGATGTCGTAGCTGCGCGCTTTCCATGCGTCCGGCGCAGTCAACTGAACAGTAAAACTCCACACCTCCCCTGGTTCTAAGAACTGCTTGTAGGCCGAGGAAACACCGATTAAATTTTTATCAGCGTCAAAATAGCGGACGGTAATATTGCATTCTGTCACCGGAACATTGTCAATGTTTTTAGCAATGCCCGTAACAACTGCCATGCTTTTAGTCGAATTCAGGTCTCCCGTAAATTGCCTTGCGGTAAGATCGTGACTGATCAACTGAAGTCCGCTATCCCTGTTACAGCTCGCAGATATTATAACCAGTAGCAAGGCTATGCAGGCGAGCCAATGACCATACTTGTACAACCCTTTCCCCTTCATCACACAGTATATACAAACACGACTGTTTTCACAACGATTTGCGCTTCCTGTCAGTTACATATTGATATATCGTACCTGGCCACCTTCCATGCATCATCGCCGTTGAGCGCAACCCTGAAATTCCACACCTGCCCCGGCTCCAGCCGTTTTATGCTATCCGAGTAAACACCCAAGCTATTGCCATCATAATCATAAAAGGTCACACAGATTCTGCATCCTTCCAGTGGCCATAATAACGTATTCTGTGCCTGGCCTTCCACGGTGGCTGTGCTTTGTTTTGCATCTGCCGTGAATTCTGTAACCAGTATGTCATGCTTGATCACTCTCACTGCGTTAATAGAACTGCAGGAATTTAGACAGGGGATCAATATTAATGACAATAGAATCAAACGGCAGTTTATATGCATTGCGCCTGTTACCTGCAGCAATTGGAGGGGTCGCGCACAACTACAGTAACCGTCACCGTCTTGCTGGTTGTATTGCCCAGGCCGTCATCCACCGTGGCCATTATATGAAAATCACCATATGTCCTGGGCGCCTGGTAATTTACAGAGGGCCCGCTTCCAGTGACGACGCCATCGTTGCAAACCCATCTGTAGTTCAAAGGTATACCCTGTGGGCCAACGGCGGAACATGTGATCTTGGTATTGCCCAGAGGATATACACTAATATGCTCAGCCACCAGCGACGAAATCACCGGCGCATTGGGATTTACATCACCTCCCGCGGCGCAGGCGCTGCCGACAATAGCAGCGGCAGATAAAATCACCAGTGCAAAACAGGCTGCTGCTTTTCCTAATTTCAATCCATGTTCTCCGGAAATATCATTGGTATAAGCGTATATATGATAAATTCGGAGGGCAGTTTTCGCAAATTGAGTTTGTTAAATCCTGATCGCTTCATGTATGCTTTATACAAACTTCCACTGAGGTATAACATGGCTGATTTTCAAAGTAAGATAGAAAAGCTTGTCGACAGAACTATTAACAACAATATCTGGAGGCAGCGGGAATGCATTAATCTCATACCCTCTGAATCCACACCGAGCCTGCTGGTGAAGTTGTGCGAGATATCGGACCCTGTTGGCCGTTATGCCGAGCACCGGACTATGAAGGGCAGGGAGATATATTTTTACCAGGCCACGGACTTCATCAGGGATGTTGAAGATGAGCTGAGAAAAGAGCTGCAGCATTATTTCGGCTGCACTAATATTGAGCTGCGGCCGGTCAGTGGCAACATGGCCAACGAGGTGGTTTTTAAAGGCATTGTCAAATTTCTCAACCGGGAGAAGCCGGTTAATCAGCCTCTGAGGAAAATGCGCGCTGTTATCAACAACGACCTGAACAAGGGCGGACACCTCAGCGCCCAACCGATGGGCGCACTATTCAACTTCGTAGCTGATAACCTGGAAACGGGTAAGGAGAACGTCTATCATTTTCCCGTTCTCAAAGATAATCCTTATAAGGCGGACACTACCAAACTCGCGGATATGATCGAATCTATAAAGCCGGAGTTGATCATCTTCGGAAAGAGTATGTTTTTATACAGGGAGCCTGTTAAATTTATATCTGAACTTGCAGGCCGGATGACCCCCCGTCCCATACTCATGTTTGATATGGCTCACGTGCTGGGGCTCTACGGCGCGTTTCAGGCCCCGTTCGGCGAGGGAGCCGACGTCATCACTGGCAGCACACACAAAACCTTCTTCGGTCCGCAGCGCGGTGTGATCGCCGGCAACATGGCTGACGGGACCGGCATGGAGAAGCTCTGGATAGAGATCAAAAGCAGGGCTTTCCCGGGTTCCACCAGCAACCACCACCTTGGCACACTGCTTGGCCTGTTGATGGCAACATACGAGATGAACCAGTTCAAGCAGGATTACCAGGCACAGGTGATAAAAAATGCCCGCGCTTTCGCAAAAGCGCTTAACTCCAGGGGCATGGCAGTTGAGGGTGATGCAAAAGATGGGTTCACTGAAACCCACCAGGTATTGATACGTGTGCGGCAGTACGGACTGGGAGAGGATATCGCCCGCAGGCTTGAGGAAAACAACATTGTCACCAATTACCAGGCGTTGCCGGACGACGACAGCTTCATAGCATCAAGCGGCATACGCATGGGCACCCAGGAAATGACGCGCTTCGGCATGAAGGAAGCCGACTTTGAGCAGCTTGCCGAGTACTTGAGTGAATGTGTTATATCGAACAGGGGGGTGAAGGACAAGGTCAAGAAACTGCGCCAGAGGTTCCTGACTATGCAATACTGCCTGCCGGCGGAGCAATCACTCTCCCTGGCAGCCAGGGTGCTTTCTTCCATACTGCCTGCCGACGACTACCTGGCCAAATTCGCCGACAACTTAAAATCATTCTCTGCCGGGCGATGACAGCCTTTATGGTTACTATGCTGCCGGCCTATGACAAGGCCATACTGCTGGTCGGCTTCGCGGCAGCCATGATAATGGCCTGCTCTTACACGTTCAGTATCAAGAAGTGAAAGGCCTACTTGACCGTCACCGTGAGCTTGAACGTCTGTACATCTTTCTCACCACCCTCCCATGGCCTGCTGTATGAGAACGAGACAGTGCTGGCGCCCGCCTGCAGGGCTTCGAAAGTCCACTCTTGATTGCCCGGAGCCCCGACCATGCCCGTATTGGCAGGTGCCAACATTTTACTTGAGGTCTGCTTCAGCACCTGTGTGTTGCTGATCTGGGCTTGCTCTCCCCACTGAAATCCGGTAGTGGGATTGGAGCACAGGGTAACGGTGATGGTGGAGCCCGCAGCGGCGGTGACATCCTGGACGATGTGGGCCTTCTGCGAGAACTGTTCACAGGTTACGGTGACTGTGGCGCCAGGTGCGGCCGCGGGTGTGCAGGCCAGCAACGATATCATCAGGATAGAAGCGATTACAAATGTTGTTATGCGATACTTGTTCATTATTACTACCCTCCTCAAATTTACCTTGCCTATGGTAAATCATTGTAAACCCAAGTTGTACTGATTTCAAGCAATATTCCGACAGAGAATGCCTGTTATCTTGACAATGGCATATACCAAGAATACAATTTGCCAACAGTTGTTCCTGAACATGACTGAAAAGTGAAAAATAACTGGCAGGTTAAACCGGGCGACAAATTCGGCCGCCCTCAAAGGCTAAGGGTAAGACCGCTCCGGCGGGTCCTCCGCACTACACATCTATTCAGCATCGCCTACGGCAACGTAGGCTCCTCAATCTATTACGCCCTGGGTATAGTCGTCCTGGCAGCCAGCGGCGCCACGCCCCTGGCGCTGGGCCTGGCCGGCATAGTTTTTGTCTTCACCGCACTGTCCTACGCCGAGGGAATAGCCATGTATCCCGAATCCGGTGGGTCTGCCAGCTTCGCGCGGCATGGATTCAACGATTTTACAGGATTCCTGGCCGGCTGGGGCCTGATGTTCGGGTATATCGTCACCATCTCCATCTCTGCAATAGCCATCCCATCATACCTGGGTTTTTTCTGGGCACCTCTTAAGGAGTCGCCGGCGGTAATGACCAGCTGCGCCATGATAATCGTAGTGTTTCTCATGACGATCAATGTCATCGGCGTTAAGGAATCATCTATATTAAATATAGCGCTTGCCGTTATGGACCTGGCCGTCCAGGCGCTTTTAATTACCCTGGCCCTGATATTTTTCTTCAATCCTCAGATAATTATGGAGAGAATTGTGAACTACTGGCCTTCGCCCCAGGACTTTCTATTCGGTATAGCCATCGCCGCCATCGCCTTCACAGGTATAGAGACGATATCTCAGATGGCGGAGGAGACAAAACGTCCCGAGGTACGCGGGCCAAGGGCGCTTTTAATTACGACCATCGTGGTGCTGGTGATTTACGCCGGCATCTCGGTGTCAGCGTTCAGCACTATGACCCCGACCGAGCTGGCAACCAACTGGGCCACGGACCCCATCGCCGGCATAGCCAGCAAACTATCTGAGGGCATGAATCCCGCTGAACTTGCGGCCCAGTTTTTCACCATGGAAGCTCAGCAGATCGTATTCATCTGGGCCCTAAGCGGCCTTCAGGCCATGCTGCCGGTGCTGGTGGCGGTGCTGGCGTCAACCATCCTGCTGATAGCTACCAACGCGGGGTTACTGGGTATATCCAGGCTGGCGTTCTCGCTCAGCCGCTTCAAACTCGTGCCAGCCATAATGGGCAAGGTGCACCCCAAGTTCAAGACCCCTTATTTGTCAATCATTCTTTTCGCGGGACTGGCCATACTACTGCAATCACCGGGATTTTTTGTCCCCGACATGTATTCCAACCTTGGTGGCCTTTACGCCTTCGGCTCAATGATGTCTTTTGCCATAGCTCACGCCTCGATTCTGGCTTTGCGCATTAAGAAGCCCGATATCGAGCGGCCTTTTCGCATGGGATTAAATATACCGGTCATGGGCCGCGATTTGCCGCTGACGGCGATACTCGGCCTGCTCGGGACCGTGGCTATCTGGATCGTGGTAGTTGTCATGCAGCCATATAGCCGGTGGGTAGGATTTGCCTGGATCGCCGTCGGGCTGGGGGTATACTGGCATACCAGCAGGCGCAGAAAGTCAGAGGCGGATGGCGCCAACGGAAATAGCCGGACAGCAACAACCTGATACTGATTGGATTAATGGGGAACAGCGACATTATAATGATAGCCGTTCGGTAATAAAATAATTAAGAGATGACGGTACTCAAATGGAATTTGGCAGGATATTAGTAGCCGCCCGGGGCAATGGCGTTGACCAGGTGGCGGTGGAGCTGGCCTGTAAAATCGGCAAGAAATCCAAGGCCAAGATATTCATTGTTTACGTCCTTGAGGTTAACCGAAGCTTGCCGATCGATGCTATAATAAAGTCTGACGTTGAGGCAGCAGAGAAGGTGCTTCTTGAGGCAGAAGAATATGCACAGGAAAACGACTTTGAGGTCGAGACGGAGATCATACAGGCGCGCGATGTCGGATCGGCTATAATTGAGGTGGCCCGTCAGAACAACGTCGATTTGATAGTAATGGGTTTGACCTATAAAAAAAGATTTGGCTCTTTCACAATGGGGAATGCCGTACCGCATGTCCTTGAAGAGGCGCCCTGCCGAGTACTCATATGCCGGGAACGGAAACCTTAAAACAGAACAGGAAGACGATCGTCATCATGGGATGCGGCCGCGTGGGTGGCAAGCTGGCGGCCATGGTTGACGCGGCCGGACATAAGGTGACCGTGCTGGACATAGACGCATACAGTTTCAGAAGGCTTCCGCCTACGTTCAGCGGCACAGCCCTCATCGGCAACGGCACCGATGAAGAGATGCTGCGCAAGGCTGGCATAGAAAGCGCCCATGCCTTTATTGCCCTCACCCAGGGAGATAACCGCAACGTCATGGCAGCCCAGATAGCAAAGCATGTCTTCAAAGTGCCCAGGGTCATCTGCCGTATTTATGACCCGCTACGGAAAGACATCTATGAACAGCTCGGGCTGGAATCTATCAGCCCGACAGAGGTATTCGCGGATCTCCTTTTCAACAGGCTGGAGAAAATCTGAATACAATGAAATCGCTCTATATAGTTATTGTTGGCGGAGGCAATATAGGCTATTACCTGAGCAAGGCCCTGCTCAACCTGGGGCACGAGGTGCTCATCATTGAACGGGATGTAAAAAAATGCGAGCGGCTGGAAGATGAACTGGGTAGCTGCTGTTTGCGCGGAGACGGCTGCGAAACAGTTGTACTTTCTGAGGCCGGCCTAAACCGGGCTGATGTGCTGATAGCCACCACCAGCCATGATGAAGATAACCTGGTGTCGTGCCAGGTAGCAAAACACCGCTTCAAGGTGCCCCGCACCATAGCCCTGGTCAATAATCCCAACAATGATGCCACATTCAGGAAACTGGGCATAGATGCAACAATATCAGTGACCAATACTATACTTGAACATGTGGAACAAGAGATACCCGCGCATCCCCTGATTCACCTACTGACTATGAGCGGGTATATGGAAGAAGTTATAGAATTGCTGATCACCAAGGATTCGCCGGCACTGGGGAAATCCATAGGTCAGTTGAAGCTGCCTCAGGATACAACCATCGCACTCATTATACGCGAGGGCGAGCGTCCCAAAATTCCATCCCCCGATGCTGTTTTTAAAGAAAATGACCGTGTTATAGCTCTAACCACTCCGGACAGCGAAAAAATACTGGAAAAAATACTGCTCAGCTAAGCATCGCTCAGGCAGATACGAGGGATAAACCCTTCTTGAGCTTGCTGTAAGTCGTTGCCAGCCCCTCGGACAGTACGCGTGTATCTGCGACTACGCTCATATAATTATGGTCCCCGTTCCACCTGGGCACAATGTGCATATGGATATGGCCTTCCAACCCCGCACCTGCCACTTTGGCGAGATTCATACCTATATTGAAACCATCCGGCTTAACGGTCTGTGTGAGCAGCTTGACGCACAATTGAATCAATTCAAAAAGCTCTTTTGATTCCTTCGCATTGGCCTCAGTTATATTAGCGATATGGCGGTAAGGAGCCGCCATCAAATGGCCGGGCGTGTATGGATAGGCATTAAGGATAATAAAATTATGCCTGCCACGATACAGGATGTAATTCTTCTCATCGTTTTTTTCAGATGGTTTGTCACACAATATGCACCCGCCGCTCTTATTGTTACTCAGTATGTACTGCATACGCCACGGTGCCCATATTCTCTTCATCTGGCAAATACCTCAACAGTGAGTTTTGAACATTGTAGCACGATTATTGACTTTGCCGCTCAAGCTTGATATCTTTGTTTTATCTGGCTATGGCATCGATCGACCTAAGCTATTTTGCGCGGGGAGACGTCTCCAGCAGTTTTAAGAAAGAAGTCTCCGAAGTCCTGAATGACTGTTACAGGCCATTTGCTGAAAAAGTGCCCTACAAGATCGAGGTATATGTCTTCGATACGGAGAACAATTTAAACAATTTTCTGCGCGATGAGAAATTCAAGCTTGGCCTCTCATTCAATACCATTGATGACGCGTCTGCCTGCACGTACGAAGTGCTGCGTGGTTACCCCCGGCTGTTACTTTGCCAGGAACGGCTATTTAAGTACAGTAAGCATGCCAGGGCGGGGGCGATGAGGCATGAAGCGGCACATACCATATTGCACGGCTCTATGGAATACAATATCTTCCAAATACCGGAGGATTGCCGCCGCACCGCCACTATAAAAGGCATCGACAATGAGAAACTGGACGATGTTTTTTTTCAGCTATCTCTGGGCGTGAAAGACTTCGAGGCCACCAGGTTCCTCGTGCAGCATGACTATATCAACTGCCAGTTCGCCTACGCTATGGAGTGGATAAGGCCGACCGAGGACGATAAAACGGCCTGGAATATCTCGCGCACCAAAAGGCAAACAAGGTTCGTCTATGAGAGTGCTCTGATGCGTCTGATACTCTTGACCGATCCCCTCCTTTCATTGCCAAAAACAAAAAAAACGCCCGCGGAATTGCAATTGCAGCTTAGCGTCAGAATGGAGCAAATGATTGCCCTGATGGGCGAAGCCGAGGAAAACAAGGTGCTTAAAGTGGCCGGATCGATAATAGAAACGCTGGGCGATGACACGCATAAAAACATTGATGCAGCTTTCCATCAACTTATCGGCCTGATTTAAAGGCACATATCTTTTATAAAGCAGGTGAAAATGCAATATCATAAATCAGTCAGGCTACTGGACGATTTGTATTGTTACATATGGTCCGGTATGGGTAACAACTGCAATACCTGCGTTTTGACAAACGTGCTAAAGGGTGATAAACCACACATTATCATCGACCCCGGGCATCTAACCAATGAGGCCGATGAAGACTGCCTGGGCAGCCTGACCGAAGCGATGAAAGCCGACCATGTTCAAATCAAGGATATCGGCCTGATCATAAATACTCACAGCCATCCTGACCATTGTCAGTCCAACGAGGAGATAGTAAGTGTAAGCGGGGCGGCGGTGACTATGTCTGAAGAGGAAGATGCATTCAGGACAACCGCCGGGGAGCGAATGTACACTATGTTCGGTATGACAGCTCCAAAATTCACGCCGCAATTCTTTTTGAAGGAGGGAGACGCCAAGTTGGGCCAGGCTGATCTCAACATGCAGGTCATGCTGTGCCCAGGCCATTCGCCGGGGTCTGTGTGCCTGTATTTGCCGGATAGCAAAGTCCTGATCACCGGAGACGTAGTTTTTTACATGAGCGTGGGCAGGACTGATTTCCCCGGCGGAAGTACGAAACTACTACAGAAGAGCATCGAAAAGCTGTCGAAATTGGACGTGGAATTCCTTGTCCCCGGTCATAATACTGAACCTAACGGGGTGATACGTGGCAGGGACATGATAAAACGCAATTTCCAGGCGGTCAAAATGTTTTTCTAATACGGCGGAACAAGATGGAAACTGACGATAAAATTAGATCGGCTATTGAAAACACAATGGTCCTGCGCCCGCCCAGACAGCAACTGGCCACATTCGGGATCACCAATGTTTACTATTATATGATCACAGAGCTCATGCACGAGGTGAACGTGGTCAGGGAGGGGAGGGTAATCGCGGCACGGCCCAAGATTGTCACGCCCGCATACCTTGTCAATATTGAAGGTTTTAGCGGACTGGCCATGCGCTACATCCAGATGGCGGCAGAGCAAAATCCGCACGAGCCGGGCGTACTGTACTCCTATAAAAACGAGACGGGGGAAATGAACATTGTCAGCGAGTCGCTGGGCAATATTCTGGATAAGATTAACAGTCGCATAGACAGCCGCAGCGATCCGCTCAGCGCGATCATCAAGGGCGTAGAAGACATGTGGGACGTTTCCCTCATGAAATTTACATTTGAACTCACCAGAAACTCCGCCTACCGTAATTTCGCCGAGCTTTACGGCCGCGGCAAACTTATCGCTGATAACCAGGGAGTGCCTCGGGATGCGCGTGAAAATATTGAAGATCTTTTCGAGATGGCCGGCAAAGATCCGTCCTACGCGCCCGAACTGGTAAGCGAACTCCATCGATGGAACCTCTGGAGCGCATACCAGGACCGCTTCCTAAAGCTGTTCAAAAAAACCTGAGCAACATAACCCTGTCCGGATACCAGTTCAAGACTATTTTATTGACAATATCCGCTAAAGCGTTATATATTACTCAAGCTTACATAAAACATGAATAAGAGCGTATGCCGGGCCGATAAATGAATCAGCGGCGGTCCAACATCGAAATAATCAGCGAGATGCTGAGAATTGGTGCTGAAGGGGCGGGTAAAACCGAGATCATGTACAGCGCCAATATGAGTTACAGGCAATTGCAGAAATATCTTAAATTCATGCTGTCGCAGGGTCTTATAGATCAAATCGAGGTTGGCAACCCCTCGATCACCTTTATTGTCACCGAAAAAGGCCATGGCCTGCGACGCAGTATCGAGACAGTTCTAGAAGTATTGAGGTTCAACTTACCGGAAGATAAATAAAACTGGAGGAGACGTGTATGACGGAAAAAAGGATGCTGATTCTGGATGCGGGCACGGTCAGAAAGATAGATGATAATCGCGGCGACATGGGCGTCTCCGAATTTATCAACCTTCTTATCGACAGCCACCTGGACGAACCCGCTGCCGGACATCAACAAAGCGACCTTGTCACCAAAGAGGAGTTCCACCATTTTGAGGAGGGGATCAGAGACCTCCTGCGCAGCTTCCTGGAGTTCTTCCTCAGCTATGGCCTCGAACTGGGAAAGCAGCCTACCGATGGGGAATTGGACAAATTAAGCTTCAAACTCCAAGGTTTGACCAAGTCCGGCAAGACCAAAAAACTGTAACCACCAACGCGCTCTAACCAGCCATTTAGCCCCCCCTTAATCCATTCAAACTTCGCACCAGATAGAACTATTTTCTAGAACATAATCTCTTCCATATTCACTTTAATCGTGCCATAGTGTAATAGTTCGTACCTGAGGGAGGTGAACTATGCCTACGGTTAAAGAGTTATTGCGCACAGGGCGCAGGGAGGAGCTGTGGCAGATGTGCTGCGGTTTCCTTGACCTCAATATCGAGCAGTTCATGGCAATACAAAAAAGGCTGCTGCTCGAGCAAATTGAGCTTCTCAACCAGTCCAATCTCGGTAAGAAAATAATGGGTGGCCTCGTTCCGCAAAACGTGGAGGAATTCAGAAAAAGGGTGCCGCTGACCACCTACAAAGATTACTGTCCCGAGCTGTCAGAACGGCAGGAAGACAAATTGCCCGGAAAACCGCTGTACTGGCAGCACTCTTCTGGCCGATCCAATGCATATCCCTTTAGATGGGAGGATACCAAGTGGGTACCCTTGACACAGGAATTTGTACGCGAGTCAGGAAAAATAGGTGCGGCCATTGCCATTATGGCAAGCTGTAAGAAAAAGGGCGATGTATCTGCCATGAAAGAAGGGCTCAAATACATTTATGCCGTCGCCCCCAGGCCATATACATCCGGTACATATGCCTATGTCGCCTGCGAAGAAATCGGAGGCGTTAGCCTTCCTTCGCTTGAAGTAGCTCAGACGATGGACTTCGAAGAAAGATTGGCGTCCAGTTTCAAGATGGCATTATCGGAGGGTTTTGATTTCTATTTCGGGCTTACACTGGCGCTTGTTGCCATCGGTGAAAGGATGAACCAGCAGATGGGAAATGTGAACATAGCTTCGCTTGCCTCCCATCCTAAGGCGCTTGCCCGTGTTGCCCGTGCTTTGATAAAGAGCAAACTGGCCGGGAGAAAGATTCTGCCCAAGGACCTGTGGAGTATCCGGGGTATTATGGGCAGCGGCAGCGATGTTGAGATTTTTCGAGATGTGATCAAAAGAAACTGGGGAAAAAATCCGCTGGACGTATATGCAAGCACTGAGGCAGGCCTGGTAGCCACTCAAACTTGGGATTTTGGCAGCATGACCTTTGTCCCCAGTCTCAATTTTCTAGAATTTATCCCGGAGTCTGAATATACCAAAAATAAGTCGGACACTGCATACATTCCACGTGCCTTGCTGCTGAATGAAGTCCGGCCGGGCGAAAAATACGAGCTGGTTATCACCAATTTCCATGGGTCTCCCCTGGTAAGATATCGAACCGGAGACGTAGTCAAGATCACTTCTCTGGCCAATGAAAACGTGCACATTCAATTACCCCAGATGGTGGTTGAGGGTAGAGTCGATTATGCAATCGATATAGGTGGATTCATCAGGCTTACCGAGAAGATTATATGGCAGGCTGTAAGCAAAGCTGATGTTCCGTACGTGGATTGGGTAGCTCGCAAGGAATATAAAGGTGCAGACGCCCTATTACACATTTACCTGGAATTAAAAGGGGCCACCAAGTTAGCGGAAAGGGACATTGCACATAACATTTATCAACAGCTAAGGGAAATGGACGATGGATTACCTTACGGAAATGTACAGAGTGTTCTCAATGCCGAGCCCATTGAAGTCACGCTGTTACCCAAAGGTGCCTTTGAACGCTATTATAACCTGCGTAAGTCATTGGGCGCTGACCTGGCCCACTTGAAGCCACCCCATGTAAACCCAACGGACAAAGACCTGGCAATTTTAACCCCGGAAATCGCCGAGACCCCAGTCCCTGTGTCAACACCGGTCGGGATAGCTTCGGGAAAATAGTCAGGCGCCCATACGATTATAATATCTAAACCTGAAGTTACATCAGGCAGCTGCATCGATGCAGCTGCCTGATTTTTGTGTTTACCCATTTTCAGACAGTTGGCTATGATAATTTTCTTGACTTTTATATCTGCTACCATTGATAATGACTAATATAGCTCTTCAAACTTCTTATTATGAATATCGGTACATTAGTCTCGCTTTTAGCGACTATAGCTTATATACCTCTACTTATACTTCTTTTCGCTAACCGCCCCTGGCAAAGGCGACAGAGGTTATTTGCGGCCTTCCTTGCCGGCATGATGATCTGGAGCCTCGGAACTTTCCTCTTCCGCAGTGATTTCTTCATGGACGAAAAATTGCTGCTGGCCAAAATAACCCTCATGCTATTAGCTATTTCGATAGTGCCACTTCATTATTTCTTACGTACGTATTATGAGAATTCCAGACCACGCTTTCCCATAGCCAGTATTTTTGCAGCTATAACTGTTGTTTTAATCCTTCTTTTCCTCCCCGAGAGTGTCCGATTTGAAAACGGCACTGTGCCGGTATATGGTTTCTGGCTGTACCCGGTAATGCTTTTCAATTTCTTGCTTCTTGGAAGAGACGTGCTGTTACTGGCTAGAAAGCTGAGCAAGGTGGCGGACCCTGTAGTACGCAACCAGATGGTTTACCTTATATTCGGTCTTGTTATCGCGGTCATCATAATCTCAAGTACGGTCAGCAAGGTTGGCCAGATTTACCCCACGGCGCAGATCGGTAATTTTATTTTCGCGCTCATACTCACGTACACGGTTATCAGGCACCGCTTGCTGGATTTAAGGCTGGTAGTACGTCGTGGTTTGACACTGTTGTTGATGGCTGTAGTGGGCATGGGCATATACATCCTGCTTTTTGCCATAACCCACCTTCTGTTTAATGTTGAGATCATACCCTTCAACCTAGTGCTGGGAATGGCAATCGCCCTGATCATAGCACTGGTCATTTTGCAAATGCGGAGCTTTACTACCAGCCAGATAGACAAATTGTTTTACCGCGAAAGCTACAGCTATAGGCAGCAGCTGAATGCATTGGTCAGGGACAGGATCAGACGCCTGATAAGCCTTGATGAGCTGGGCAGCGAGCTTTTGACATTGCTTTCCGGCTCCCTTAGATGCAAGCAAGCATTCCTGCTATTGCCCCAGGAGGACGGCTCAGATTTTTTCATTCGTTTTGCCCTTCCCCCATTGAACGATAGCGCGTCATTCACAATAAAAAAAGACAGCCCGTTGCTGGAGTGGCTCGCAAAAAATAACTCTTATCTCCCTCGTGAAACGCTGGATATAGCGCCGGAATTTAAAGGGCTGTGGAACGAAGAGAGGGAGAGTATAAAGCGTCTGGATATTCAGCTTTTTCTTCCGATCGTAAGCAGAGGCAGAATAATCGGCCTTATGATGCTTGGAGAGAAAATAAATAAACACAGATATACACTAGAGGATATCAATCTGGCTGAAAGGGTTATGAATGATATCGCCACCAGCCTCGAAAAAGAGTACCTCCAGGACCAGTTGCGCAAAAGGGAACAGGAGCTTTCGCTTATCAACCAGCTTGCAGGTGTTATCTCATCCAGCCTCAATATACAGGAGGTCTATGACGCCTTTGCGGGCGAACTACAGGACGTCGTTGAAGCAGACTACACCGCGATCTGCTTGATAGAAGAGAATGAGATTTATTTCGCCGCGGTATCGTCCGAGGTCGGCTCTACATGGCACACGGGACAAAAAATACCGCTTGCCGGTACTACTGTTGAGTGGGTTTCACTCAACAAGCGGTCATTTTATGAACGGGATCTTTCTCAAAGCAGCAGATTCTGGACGGGAGAAGATCACGCCAAGCGAGGCATAAAATCGATGCTGTATGTACCCCTGGTAAATAAGGGGGCGGTGATAGGAGTGTTACTGGTCGGGAGTATGAAGGCTGCAGCTTATAGCCCCGAGCAGACAATCCTGCTTGAGCATCTAGCGTCGCAGATCGCGGCACCCATAGAAAACAGCCGGCTGTTCTCCAAATCAGAGGAGATTGCACGCATCGACGGCATCACCGAGCTGTTTAACCGGCGCCATTTTGATGAAAGGATGCGGGAGGAAATAGACCGCCACTCCAGGTACGGTGATATCCTGTCTATACTGCTCATCGACCTGGATAACTTCAAGAAATACAATGATACATTCGGCCACCTCGCCGGTGATCGTCTCCTCGTCCAGGCATCCGACATAATTAAAAGCTCCATCAGGTCATCAGACCAGGCCTTCAGGTATGGAGGCGATGAATTTGCAGTGATACTTCCGCACTCTTCCACCATGGACTCTTTCAGTGTTGCCGAGCGCATGCGCGAGAAGATAGCTGAAGTAATGTCGGCGCGTCAGCTAGACCTGTCAGTAAGCATAGGGGTAGCATCGTGGCCGGGTGACGGCAGCACGCTTGATGAACTTTGCTACGCTGCTGATATGGCACTCTACTATGCCAAACGCACCGGCCAGAACAGAACTTCAATAGCTTCACGAACTCTTTTCTCCCTCAATGAGCCCAGCGTGAGTATCAACTCAGAAGCGGAAGTTCTCAGCACCATATACGCACTGGCAGCAACCCTGGAGGCGAGGGATAAATACACCTACGGCCACTCACGCCGAGTAAGCCGATACGCGGTTGCCGTGGCGGAAAAACTGAACCTCGAGCCTCAACAAGTGGCCGTGGTCAGCGCGGCCGCACTCCTGCACGATATAGGAAAAGTGGGAATACCGGATAACGTGCTCAATAAGGAAGGTAAATTGCTGGACGAGGAATGGGAATTGCTGAAGCAGCACCCCAGGCTCTCAGCCACCATAGTAGGGCACGTTCCGAGCCTGAGCGCCTGCCTGGCTGCCGTAAAGCACCACCATGAGCGCTGGGACGGCGCGGGTTACCCTTCGGGTCTTAAGGGCGAATCCATCCCTGTTGAAGCCCGCATACTGTGTGTTACCGATGCATTCGAGGCCATGATTTCGGATAGGCCGTACCGCACGGCCCTCACTTTCAAACAGGCCATAGCCGAGCTGGAAAAGTGCTCCGGTTCCCAGTTCGACCCCGGTGTTGTCAGGGCGTTCATACCGATAGTGCTTTCAACAGCACCTGACGATATCGAGCTTGAAATGCAACGGGTTCGCCGCGATCCTGATTAATCCCGTTTCAACAGAACGCAGATGTTGCGTGAAAAATACTTCAATGGCAGCCTGTAGCCATTCTCCGGCCGGCTTGCCAGTAACTTGAATCCAGCCTGCTTGAGCGCTGTCTCAATTTCAAAATAGGTAAATAAGTAGTAATACCGTGATACCTCTTTTTCCCTGATTTTCCAGGGCACTCGTACCTCCTTGCCTTTACCCAGGAAAATCCGCTGCCAACGGTTCCACACAGTGATGAATGCTTCGCCACCCGGTTTGAGCACGCGCCTTAATTCCTGAAAAGCCATATCCCTGCTGCGCCTGCCGAAGATGTGGTGATAGGAAGCTACAGCCAAAACATAATCAAAAACGCCGTCGTCAAAGGGCAACTGAACAGCATCCGCTACCAGCAAATTGGCCTTATACCCGAATTTCTCCGCATACTTAACCGCCATCCTGATCATCTGCGACGACGAATCCAGCCCCCACATTTCAAACCTGCTGCTGAAAGGGACAAAATCGGGTCCGTGCGCGCAGCCGACATTCAATAACCTGCCCTTCCCCCACCGGTCTGCCAGATATTGAAGTTCCTGCTCGAAGCGAGTCCTGTGCCGGAGGCGGTACCAGCTCTCCGCTATATCGTCATAGGTATTTGAAATGTGACTGTCCTTGGTGGCCATTTGCCTGATTTGCTAAACTTGAAGCGCAATCTAAATATATCATAACCGTGCGTTTGTATCCCACTATGCGAAAAAGTTCAAGGACGATTTCCGGTGTCACGCCGGTGGCAGTGATGGCCAGTCCCATGCCCTGCCCGGGCTCATGCGTATTTTGTCCGTCATTCGAAGGGTCGCCCAAGAGTTACACTCCGGAATCCCCCGCAGTCTTAAGAGCCATGTCCTGTGAATACGACCCGGTCAGGCAGGTGGAGGTCCGCCTCAACATATTTTCTAAAATGGGGCATCCTGTCGATAAAGTGGAGCTGATCATTATGGGCGGCACTTTCCTGGCTACACCATTGGAATACCAGTTCAGCTTCGTCAAGTCCTGCTATGATGCGTTGAACGGCCATCCCTCCGACAGCCTGGAGGACGCCAAGCGCTCAAACGAAACAGCCAGGTACAGGTGCGTCGGTCTCTGCATAGAAACCCGGCCGGACTGGTGCGGTGAAGACGATGTCAGGCGTATGCTCGAGTTTGGCACCACCCGAGTGGAGTTGGGGGTACAAACACTGGACGATGAAATATACAGGCTGGTCCGCCGAGGGCACTATTCAGCAGATGTGGCCAAAGCTACATCATTACTAAAAAGGCACGGCCTTAAGGTCTATTATCACTGGATGCCGGGACTGCCCGGCTCAACACCCTCGCATGACCTGGCGCTGACCAAGCTGCTTTTTAATGACGATAAATATAAACCCGACGGGATCAAGATATACCCCACACTGGTCGTGACCAGCGCCGAGCTTGAGAAATGGTACCATTCGGGCAAATATACACCTTATTCCATGGACGAGATGGTCGGCCTAATAGCAGACATCAAGAATGCGATACCGGCGTATGTCCGGATCCCTCGTGTGATGCGTGATATCCCCACCAAATTCATTGTAGCTGGATGCCGCGATCTTTCCTTACGTTCCGGAGTCAGGGAAGTAATGAAAACGAGGGGTATACAATGCCAGTGCACGCGCTGCCGTGAGTACGGCCACCGCCGGCGCGACGGCTGGAAGATCGGAGTGCCCAGCCTGCACAGGTATGATTATGATGCTTCAGAAGGCAAGGAGATATTCCTTTCCTTCGAAGATGACTCGGGTACGCTCTTCGGCCTGTTGCGCCTGCGCATCGGCCGCCGGGACATTTATCCCTCCACAGTGAGGGAAATTCATATTTTCGGCTCAGAGGTACCCATCGGCGAGCAGGATGACATGGCTGCCCAGCACAAGGGGCTGGGTTCCGCATTAATGAAAGAAGCAGAGCGTATCGCCCGTGATGAATTCGCGGCAGACAGGATTGCAGTAATGAGCGGTGTGGGCGCGCGTGACTATTTCCGCCATGGCTTCGGCTATGAACTGGATGGCCACCACATGTCGAAGAAGCTGCGATCAGGCATATAAATGGCATGAGACGTAATGCCCGGGCGCATTTTCAGTGAGCTGAGGCTCTATCTGTTGACATACCGGCATCATGCGATGGCATCTGGTATGAAAGCGGCAACCTGCCGGGGGATTAAGCGGTGATGGGATATCACCCGTAAGCAGTATCCTGTTCCTGCCGTCGGGACGCAGGCTGGCTATAGCTGACAGCAATGCTTCCGTATAAGGATGCAGCGGGTTCCTGAAAAACTCCTCCTTATCTGCCAGCTCCACTATTTTCCCCAGGTACATGACGGCCACGCGATCGGATATGTACTTGACCACGGATAGGTCGTGGCTTACGAACAGATAGGCCAACCCATCCCCGTCCCTTATATCCATCATGAGATTCAAGATCTGTGCCTGCACCGAAACGTCCAGTGCGCTGACAGGTTCGTCGGCGATAATAAGCTGCGGGGACATGGCCAGTGCCCTGGCGATGCCTATGCGCTGCTTCTGACCGCCGCTGAATTCGTGAGGATACCTGTCTCGAAAACCTGCCTCCAGCCCAACCTTTTCCATCAGGCGGGCAACCCGCTCCTTCAGTTCTGCAGAGTCACTAATGCCATGCACAACAAGCGCCTCTTCTATTGACCCGCCGACAGTCATCCTGGGATCCAGTGATGAATCCGGGTCCTGGAAAACAATCTGCATCTTCCCCCGCATCTCCCTGAGGTCCCGTCCTTTCAGGTTGATCACATCTGTGCCATTAAAGTTGATCTCGCCGGCAGTCGGCTCTTCCAGTCTCAAAATGGTCTTGCCCAACGTCGACTTTCCACAGCCGGACTCCCCTACCAGACCCAGCACTTCGCCCCTATCGATAGTTAAAGAAACGCCATCCACTGCCCGGATCTCGCCCTTAAATCTGGACATCAACCCGGCTGTGACCCTGTAATATTTCCTGAGGCCTTTGATCTGCAGCAGGAGACTGCTATCCATTACAGGACCCTCCTCTCATGTTCACAAATAGATGACAGGATACCGCATGAACATCGGTAATATTCACCGTGGCAGGCTCCACTGCACGGCAGATATCCATTACATGCGGGCAGCGTGGATGAAAAGGACAACCGGGCGGCATAGCCAGGGGATTCGGGGTACTGCCTGGAATAGAAGGCAGCCTTTTGTTTTGAGCCGATATATCCGGCAAACAATCGATCAGTCCAATCGTGTAAGGGTGGGCAGGGTTCTTCAATATGTGTTCAACTGGAGCGACTTCGACTACCTTGCCTCCATATATTACAGCCGCCCTGTCGCCTATCTCTTTTACCAGTGACAGGTCATGTGTAATAAAAATAATGGACATACCCCTGCCATTTTTAAGCTCCTGCAATATGTTTATTATCTGTGCTCGGATAGTGACATCTACAGCCGTGGTCGGCTCATCAGCGATGAGAATGGCAGGGTTGCATGAAAGGCTCATGGCGATCATAGCCCTCTGTTTCATCCCTCCCGACATCTGGTGTGGGTACATTTTTAGAGCGCGTCCAGGCTGTGGTATATTCATTTCCTCCATCAGCGTCCGAGCTTTATCCAGGGCCTCAGGCCGGCTGACCCGTTCATGGACCATAACCTGCTCGGCAATCTGGTCGCCTATAGTAAAAACTGGGTTGAGCGCCGACTGTGCATTTTGAAACACCATGGCGACATCCTTGCCCCTGATCTTCCTGAGGTATGGCATCGTGCATTTGGTAAGGTCGGTGCCCCCATAAATGACCTCCCCCTGAACTATCCTGCCCGGCGGGCTATCGAAAAGACGCAGAATCGAAAGGGCTGTAACCGATTTCCCGCAGCCGGACTCGCCTACCAGGCAAAGGCATTCTCCACTCTTGAGAGCGAAATCCACTCCATTCACAGCTTTAACTATGCCGCGGCGTGTGAAGAACCATGTCTTCAGGTTAATTACTTCAAGAATGGTCTTAGACTTCATTTCCGCATAATTTCCGTATACAGATTTCATATAATAGCTTTTGGATCGAAGGCATCCCTCAGTCCGTCACCAAAGAAATTGAAGGAAAGAACTGTGAGGAAGAGCATAATGCCGGGCTCAACAGCTACCCACCATGCCGTGTCCAGGCTGTGCTGGCCGGTATTCAGGATCGTTCCCCAGCTCGTGCTCATGGGATCCCCCAGCCCGATGAAGCTCAATGCCGCCTCAGCCATTATTACACCGGGTATGGACAGCGTAGCCATCACTATAACAAGGCTGCTGACATTGGGGATCAGATGATTAAACATTATCCGGGTATCGCTGGCTCCCAACGCCCTTGAGGCGGTGATAAAATCCCTGGTCCTGATAGACAGCGTCTCGCTACGGATGAGTCGCGCTGCGCCTGTCCAGCCCGTCAGGCCTATAACCAGCACTATGATCGCCAAGCTCGGCCCAAAGATAAAAACGATCATTACGAGCAGCAGAAAAAAAGGAAAAGTCATCATGATATCGGTGAAGCGCATCAGCACATTATCCACCCACCCACCCGAGTAAGCTGACAGAACGCCGATAAACGTGCCCAGAAAAATGGCTATGCCGGTGGCCAGCAGGCCGACCAGCAGCGATATTCTGGCCCCGGAAATCAGCATGGCAAGCATATCGCGCCCTTTGCTATCAGTGCCCAGCGGGTGATCCGGCCTTCCTCGTATAACCGTGGTTGTGAATTCTCCTGTCTTGATATCGTAAACCGATTCATCGATTGAAAAGCCGATGGGAGGCAGGTTCTTAATCTCAAAATCAGTTTTTTGCGGATCCGGGATAAAAACCGGGCCAAATATGCCGACGAGTGAAAGGAAGACAATAAAAACCAGGCCGGCGATAGACATCCTGTTTTTACTCAGCCTTTCCCAATAGTAATGCAGCAATCTTTGATCGACGGCCGGTTTGCTGCGGCGGGTCTGTTTAATGTCAGTCATATCTAATCCTCGGGTCCAGGTAGGTATAGATCAGGTCCGTCGCGAGGTTGATGAAAAGCACCAGGAAAGTTCCGATCAATGTAACGGCTACCACTACGGCATAGTCGTTGGCAAAAATAGCGTTGAAAGAGACCTGGCCCAACCCGGGTATACCGAATACAATCTCAGTAAGGTATGCACCTCCGAAAACGATGCTGCCCAGGTCGAACATAATAATCGTCACCAGCGGCAGGACTGCGTTGCGCAGGACATGTTTGCCGATGACCGTCTTCTCCGGAAGGCCCTTAGCGCGCGCCGTAGTAACGAAATCCTTGCGCAGATTATCCAGCATGGCGGACCTCGTGTAACGCAGGTAGCCCGCCAACTCTCCTATGCCCAGCGCCAGCACAGGCATGATCAGTTGCTTGAGGTTTTCCAGCGACCAGATCGAATAGGCTGTATCATAATATGTCTTGAACCATCCCAGGTACACTGCAAAAACCATTATCAGCATCAGCCCCAGCCAGAACCCCGGTATGGATATGCCGATAAATGAAAAGATGGAAGCAGCGTAATCTATCCTGGTATTCTGCTTGACCGCTGCCAGCATCCCGAGGCCTACACCGAGTATTATGGCAAAAATAGTAGCCAGCAAGATGAGCTGGAAGGAATATATCCAGTGTGACGCGATCAGATCATAGACCGTCTGCGATGTACTGAAAGACCAGCCCCATTTTCCCTGCAGCAAATTCCCCATATAGATAAAATACTGCTCTATAATCGGCTTATCCAGCCCGTAGCGCGCTTCAATAGACTGGCGCACGGATTCTACATCCTGGCCTCTGGCTGCAATATTGAGAATGTACCTGTCCACGGGAGATGTTGGGCCAAGCCGAAGCAGGATAAAGGTAATTGTCATTATGCCCCAGGCGATGATAACGCTGTAGACAATACGCTTGATAATATAGCTGCGCATCTAAATCAGCCTGGTGCAGCGCTCATTGAGCAGGCAATTGCTATGGTCTTTTATTCAAAGCGCCACAGGTAGTAATTATAACCCATGTTAATGCCCGGCTCGATGCCTTTGACATTTTTTTGGAATCCCCGGTTGGCCCGTGTATAGATAATAAAGTCCACCGGCTGCTCCTCCGATATGATGCGTGCCAGCTCCCCGTACATCACCGACCGGTCATCTTTATTCATACCTTCCCTGGAGCGAACTTTCTGGAAAAGCTGATCAACGCCGTCGTTAAAAAAGCCGAATGAATTGAGCCCGCCATCTGATGCAAAGAAAACGCGGCTCCCCGAAGGCGCAAGGGGATCAGTATTATGCCCCATCAGTGTCATGTCCCAGGCCTCGTCACTCACTGCACGAGGCCCGTTGTTATACCGTGGTTCCTGATTAGTGCCGGGCTCCCTGTTCATCATATACTGCCGCAAGAGAGTTGGCCATTGAACCCACTTGACCTCAACATCGACACCGACTGCCGCCAGTTCCTGTTTAATCAGCAGCGACATGGATTCCACCACATCGCTGCCCGGGGTGGTAACCATGAGCAGCTTAACCGGCTTGCCGTCTTTGCCCAGCAGAACGTCACGGCCATCGCTTTTGGTGTATTCGTATCCGGCAGCTTTGAGCATCTGCATGGCCTCCTGCTTATCGTTAAGCGGGGCCACACCCAATTTCATCACCGTATTATCGCTATACCAGGGTGAACTGGATGGGATAAAGCTGTAAGCCGGTTCAGCGAAACCCAGGAAAATTTTCCTGGCAATAGTATCCTTGTCTATCGCCATGGACAGCGCCTGCCGGACTTCCTTTATACGCAGACCTTCCCAACCGTTCTCCCTCTGATTATAAGCGATTATGTTATAGCCGCGCGTAGGCACGGTGTACACGTTGATGCCCTGCATATTTTTGAACTTGGCCACGTTCTGCGGCTCGATCCCGCAATAGGTGATGTCGCCTGCCTCAAGGGCGGCCTGCATCACCGCCGAAGTACCAAACATTTTTACTATATATTCCTCGAAAAACGGCGCGCCGTCGTATTTGCCCAGGAAGTACCCCGGGTTCCTCGACAGCACGTATTTATCGTTCTTCAGCCACTGTTTGAATTTGTATGGTCCAAGGTTACCCGTATACGAGAGGTCGTTAAACTCCCTGGCCTGGGTAAAAGCCTCCACGTTTCCCTCGTATTTGACCGCAATATATTTTGGGTAGGGTATCAGGTTGTATAACGTGTAGACGAACTCCGGCTGCACCGTTTGACGCGTTATTGTGAAAGTTGTGTCATTAATCACGGCGGGTGTAACATAAACGTTCTTGCCGCCCACTTCCTCCTGCCAATCATCCTTGTAATTGTAGTTGAGCCAGTCTGAAAACATCAGATTCTTAAGAGTGTAGACGTAATCTTCTGGCGTCACCTTCGAGCCGTCGCTCCACAGGAGGTCTTCGCGTATGGTTATGGTATAAACCAGGCCATCGGGGGAGACCTCGATATCCCTGGCCAGGCAGCGAAGCACGATGTTGAATTTGTTATCGTAATTTGCCAGCGATTCCAACGTGTACCCAACATATCCAAAAGAGGAAGCGTCGGCAGCGAGTATCCAGTTGAGGGTCTCGGCCTCACCCCCGGACACGTCGCCCTCGATAAAGCTGCCCCTGGGAGCAGGAGTCGCACAGCCCGGCAACGACAAAGTCAACAGTGCCGCTATTACAACAGCAGCTATACTATACTTGAATCCCGTACTATTCAATCCTTGCCACCCCTGCTTATCCAGCCCGCCGATTTACTCCTCGTACCAGAACTGGTAGTTGTAAAGCATGTTGACCCCGGGTTCAACTCCCTTGATCTTGTCGGCCAGGGCAAAATTATCCTTGTAATAGACGAGGAAATCCACAGGCTGGGCTTCTGATATAGCCTGCGCGAGCTCATCGTATATCTTCTGCCTGTTGACAGGGTCAATGGCCTCCGCGGAGGCTGCCTTCTTATAAATGGCATCCACCTTATCATCAAAAAAGCCGAACATGTTCAACCTGCCTGTAGGTGAGAAGAAAACCTCGCTGTGGCCGATGGTCAGGGCATCTCCGAATGATGACAGGATGACAAGATCCCATGGCTGGTTACTCACCGCCCCCGGCCCGCTGTTATAACTTGGATCCCTATCGCTGCCCGGCACCTTGTTCATGTAAATCTCGCGTGCGACAAAATCCTGCACCTGGTACTTGGGTTCAACTTCAAACCCGATATCCCTCAGGTTCAAGCCGACGATGTAGGCCGCCGCCTTTTGCACTTCGCTGTCAATGGCAACCGGCAAGATCAATTTTATTGATTTGCCATCCTCGTCCACAAAGCGCTGCTTTCCGTCGATTTCCTTCATCTCGAAGCCTGCACTTTTTATCAGGTCAATAGCCTTTTGAGTATCAGCGGCCGTGTTCATACCGTATTTTTGGACCGCATTCTCGCTGTACCAGGGTGAATAAGGGGGGATAACGCCGTAAGCTGCCTCTGCATAGCCACCAAAAATGTCGTTGATTATGGCAGGCTTATCGATGGCCATAGACAGCGCCTGCCTCACCCTGGGATCTTTCAGACCGGCCCAGCCATTGGCGCGCTGGTTATAGGCAACCATCAAGAACTGACCCGATGGCAGCGCCACAACTCTGAGGTCCTTATTGTTGCGGAAAGAATTGGCATCCTGCGGTTCAATAAACGCATACGATATCTGCCCGCTATTCAGTCCTTCATTTATGACCTGCTGCAGACCGGGTTGGTTGATGATATAGCCCTCAAAATAAGGGGCGCCGGTATCTTTGCCAAGGTAATAATCCGGATTACGCTCCATCATCAGTCCCTCGGCTGAGGTCCAGGCAACAGGCCTGTAGGGGCCCAGGTTGCCGCAGTAGCTCATATTATTTAACTCCGGTGCGGAGATGAATTCATCGGCCATGTTCTCGTAGTGACTAACAATATTCTTGGGATACGGCATCAAATCATATACGGCATATTCAAAGTTGGGGTCGACGGTTTTCCTGACGATTTTGAAAACCGTGCCGCTTACGGCTTCTGCGGAAACCGGCATCAAATTGCCGTCGACTTTTTCCTGCCAGCGGGATTTGTCGGCGCAGTCCAGCCAGTCCGCCAGCATGATATTGTTTATGGTGTATACGTAGTCATCCGCCGTCACCATGGTTCCATCGCTCCATTTCAAGCCATCCCTGATGGTAACCGTATACAGCAGACCGTCGGGTGTCACGTCCAGTGCCTTTGCCATGCACCTGGGTTGGAGCTTGTATTGATTATCGAAAACAGCCAGAGGTTCCACTATAAAGCTGGCGTATCTCCGGGAGGCTCCACCGTCAGTGGCAATTATCCAGTTAAGCGTCTGTGCGCTTTCACCAAGGTGTGATTCAACGAATATTCCTTTCACCTGGTGCAATTGCGGTCTTGTTGATGTGCAGGCCGGTAAAAGCATGGTGAAAACAGCAATGATCATGGCTACGATTATTATCTTCTTCATTTCTCTCCTTTTACTTCTTCGTCTTATAACGCATCAACCGCAGATTGGTTGCAGATTTTTATTAATAAGTGCGGGAAATCTTAACTATGGTCCTTTCTGACCGCGGCAGATTATATTAACATAATTTCACGTCTATATGAAGCGTTTCTTCATACCCTCTATCAGTTCATCCACCTTCTCCGTGGTATCAGCTCCCACACGCTGCATGGCTGTATCTATCTTATCGTACTTCGCAGCATCATAAATATCGTTAAGCTTTTCATAGAGGCCGGCACGCCTTCCCAGGCGGTAATTGAGCTTCTCCTTGAGCGGCATCCCCAGATAACGCTCAACTGCGTCCAGGCAAGACTGCCTGGCCTGCGGAAATCTCCCTTCCAGTTCCGGCAGGAGGTTCAGTATATGGTCGCTCTTCAGTTCTCCCGTGAAATCCAGCCTAGCAATAAACTCACCGATCTCCCTTACGATCTCATCCTCGGTCAGCATATCATACTCACCCGACTGAACCCTTGCCCATAGAGAAAGTGTCTCGCCCATCATCAGCGTCCGCAGCCTGATAAAA
>Ga0268277_1000603_pt1 | contig 27980 bp, 24 predicted proteins | sample saktaG_5_FD_190132 | JGI IMG/M metagenome (GOLD analysis project Ga0268277, IMG submission 190132) | Saline water microbial communities from Sakinaw Lake, British Columbia, Canada - sak_2010_1_5_50m | ecosystem: Environmental > Aquatic > Non-marine Saline and Alkaline > Saline ... | reverse complement strand
TGGCAAGATTGGTTTTAAAAGAAATCTAACCACAGCTGAAATTATTGACCAAGTTTTACTTTTTAATCGTTATTTAAAAAAAGAAGACCAGCGAGTCAACAGCATTGTTTTTATGGGCATGGGTGAACCGCTTTTAAATTATGATAACGTTTTGGGGGCAATCCGCATTTTAAACAGTCAAGATTATTTTAATATTGGTGCTCGACATATTTCAATTTCTACAGTCGGTATTATTGATGGCATCGAAAAGCTGTCTAAAGAATCCTTGCAAATTAATCTGGCTATTTCCTTGCATGCGGCTAATAACGATCTTAGGTCTGAAATTATGCCTATTAACAAGACTCAATCTTTAAAAAACGTTTTAAAGGCAGTTGAAAGTTATTTCAAAGCTACTCGGCGCAAAATCATGTTTGAATATATAATGATTGCGGGTGTTAATGATAGCTTGGAAAAAGCCATAGAGTTGGCTGATTTGTTATCCCAATTGAAATCTATTGCTTTTATGGTTAATCTGATTTCATACAATCCAACTGGTGTTTTCAAGGCTTCAACGTCAAAACAAATAAAAGATTTTAAAGATGCTTTAGAAAGATTAGGTATTGAAGTAACCCAGAGGTATAGATTTGGTCAAAAAATTAAAGCTGCCTGCGGTCAACTGGCGGCAGACAAAATATGAAAAAAAACATTATTTTAGGTATCGTCATAGTTCTTGTGATTAGCGGTGTCATTCTAGTAGCTAGATTCTTTTCTGGTCCCGAAGATACCTGGATTTGCCAGGATAATTCTTGGCAAAAACATGGTCAACCATCATCTCCAAGGCCTACTAGCGGTTGTGGTCAGATTCAAACAGAAAATATTAGAATCAGTAGTCCTGAGTTAGATCAAACCCTTTCTTTTCCTTTAATAATAGAAGGTGAAGCTCGGGGAAACTGGTATTTTGAAGCTAGTTTTCCCATCAGCCTTTTAGATGACAATGGAAAAGAAATCGCTTTACTAGTAGCCCAAGCTCAGTCAGATTGGATGACAACAGATTTTGTTCCTTTTAAAACAATTATAGATCTTACCCAATTACCAGAAACCGAAAAAGGTGTTCTAGTTTTCTATAAAGATAATCCTTCGGGCTTGTCAGAAAACGATCAAGAAGTCAGAATTCCAGTCTATTTCCCAAGCCCTGAAGATCTGACCGCGGTTAAAGTTTTCTTTAATAATGATCGTCTTGACCCAGAATATTCTTGTTATAAGGTTTTTCCAGTTGAAAGATTTGTCTCAAAAACTCCGGCTATAGCTAGAGCGGCCCTAGAGTCATTACTCAGAGGACCAATCCTTAAAGAACAAACCAATGGCTTTTTCACTAGTGTTAATCCCGGGGTTAAAATTCAAGAGCTAGTAATTAAAGATGACGTTGCTTCAGTTGATTTTGACAGCCAACTTGAATTTCAAGTTGGCGGTTCTTGCCGGGTTTCAGCTATCAGGTCTCAGATTACAGAAACTTTAAAACAGTTTTCGACAGTTAAAGAAGTTATTATTTCTATAGACGGTCGAACCGAAGATATTTTACAACCCTAACCCAGAAATTAATCCTTTATCTTGACCCAGAAATTAATCTTCTATTAATGCTCCATTTAATACTCTATTAATATTCTTAAATATTCTTATAATACTCTAATATTCTTAATAATACTCTTAATATCCGTCATAGTATTGCCATGGCAATGGTATGACGAAAGTTTATTTCACGAAGTTTAATTTTATGTTATGACCCAAAATAATCTATATGTTATGACCCAAAATAATCTATATGTTATGACCCAAAATAATCTATATGTTATGACCCAAAATAATCTATATGTTATGACCCAAAATAATCTAACGGATATGATATGATTAAATCGTTTCTGGCATATAATAAATTTAGTGGAAATAATGATAAAAATCGAAGATTTTAAAAAAAAGACTTTAATTGTTTCATTCTTTCTTTTCGGGCTTGTTTTGACATGGTATTGTCTTTTTCTTTTCCATAAGATTGATCTGACAACAGCTGATTTAGGCAGGCATTTGAAGAATGGCGAATTGATCTCGAGTAATTTTTCTCTTAATTCTAATGTTTTAAAAACTAATTTTTATTCATATACTCAGCCAGAATATTCAACTTTAAATCATCATTGGCTGAGCGGAGTCATATTTTTCATCATTTTTAAGGTTCTTGGTTTCAATGGCCTTCACCTTTTTTTTATTGCTTTAAGTCTTTTTACATTTTGGCTGTTTTTTAAGATTGCTGAAGATGAAATTGGAGTTGAAGTTGCTTCGGTTCTGTCTTTATTTATCATTCCTTTGATTGCTGAAAGAATCGAGGTAAGGCCTGAGGTTTTTAGTTATCTTTTTTCTGGATTATTTTTAACTTTGTTATTGGCTTGGCGTCAGAATAAGCTTAAATTCAGATTTTTATTGTTTTTGCCGTTGTTGCAGCTTTTCTGGGTTAATCTTCATATCTTATCTATTTTGGGCCCAATTCTAATCGGCGCTTTTCTATTCGAAAGCCTGATTTTAGCCAGTAAGAGAAAAGATTTTTCAAAACTAGCGATTATCTTTATTTTAGTAATTTTAACAAGCCTAATTAATCCATTTGGCCTTAATGGATCTCTGGCTATTTTTGAGGTTTTAAAAGAGTATGGCTATCGCTTAGTTGAGAACCAATCCCTTTGGTTTTTGGAAAGATTGGGATTTGTCATAAATTCCAATTTCTTGCTTTTTAAAATGGTTTTCTTGGGTTTAATGACCAGCATTATAGCTGCTGTCAAGATATCTAAAAAGGATTTTCCCCTGGTTAATCTTTTTTTAGCAGCTGGTTTTAGTCTGGCTGGTTTTCTTGCTCTTCGCAATTTTACTATTTTCGGGCTTTTCAGTTTGCCCTTAATAGCCAGTAACATCAAAGTTATAGCAGAGAAAAAACCATTACCTGAACAAATCAGCTTAGATTTCTTTTATTTATCATCTAAATTTCTTTTGGCAATTATCGGTTTTATTTTTTTAACTTGGGGGCTAATAACTCATTCACGAGAAATTAGTTTATCAAGAATGGGTATGGGACTTTTGGACAGCAATAATCAATCTATAGAGTTCTTTAAACAAAATCAGCTTACTGGTCCGATTTTCAATAATTATGACATTGGTGGTTATCTTGTCTTTTATCTTTTTCCTCAAGAGCGGGTTTTTGTCGATAACCGCCCTGAAGCTTACTCAGTAGATTTTTTCCAGAAAGAATATATTCCTATGCAAGAAAATGAGATAAAATGGCTTGAAGAACAAGACAAATATGGCTTTAATGTTATTTTCTTTTCTCATCGAGACGCCACTTCTTGGGGTCAAAGCTTTTTAGTTGATAGAGTGAAAGACCAAAACTGGGCGCCGGTTTATCTTGATGAATTTAATATTATTTTACTCAAAAGAAATGAAGCTAACCAGAATATTATTGATCAATATGAAATTCCTAAAGAAGCCTTTGGCGCGATAGAATCTTCTTAATGACGAATAGCTTGGAAAAATATATTGAACTTATTCCGGGATTAAGATTTTTATCTATCTTTAAAATTAGTTTTTTTGATTACCAAATTTATCAAGTTGCGGAATAAGATGAAAACTTTAAGTATTATTATTCCGGTTTTCAATGAAGAAAAGACAATTAAAAAGGTTTTGGAATCTGTTTTAAAACAAGATATTGGAAATTGGAAAAAAGAAATTATTGTCATTAATGACCATTCGACTGATAATACAACTCAAGTTTTAAAATCGTTTTTAGATAAAATTAAGATTTTGCAACATGGAAAGAATCTTGGCAAGGGGTCGGCTTTGAAAACCGGTTTTGAGGCAGCAACCGGAGACGCCATTATTATCCAAGACGCTGATTTAGAATATGATCCTAATGACTGGTCAAAAATGATTATTGAATTAGAAAAAGATGCCAGTCTTAGCGCTATTTTTGGCTCAAGAGAAATGAGTCCCAAGAGAAAGGGGTATTGGCACTATGTGCTGGGGGTGAGGTTTTTAGCTTTTTTAATTAATTTTCTCTTTAAGTCTAACCTAACTGATCCTTATACTTGCTATAAACTTTTTAGAGCTGACTTATTTAAAAAAATTCCTTTAAAAAGCAATGGTTTTGAAATTGAGGCGGAGATGACAGTTAAAATTTTAAAGCAAAGAGGCAAGATAAAAGAAGTGCCGATTAATTATTATCCCCGCAAGTTTTCCGAGGGGAAGAAAATTCGTTTTAGAGACGGCCTAGTGGGTATTTGGATAATTATTAAATATTGGCTAAAATAAAGTATATGATCAAGCAGATTTTGGCTTGGCACGATTAGTTGACCCTTAGTTCAAAATAGGTTAAATTGAATTAATATAATCTAGTATAAAATGGCAATGGTCAGGAACAAAAAGGCGAAAACCAAGAAGAAAAAACCGCTTGTTGTTAAAAAAAAGAAGCAAGCTTCTTCAAGAGTTAAAGAAGTAAAGTTAATCGAGTCTTTAGGACAGAAAAGAATCAGAATCAAAGTTATTGGCATTGGCGATGGGGGATCGGCTATTATTGCTGACTTAGCTAAAACTTTGAATAAGGTTGACTTTTGGGTGGCCAATACTGATTGGAGAAGATTCCAAAAGTTTCCGCCAGTAGTTAAGGTGTTAAACTTCGGAGAAAAGCAAACTCACGGGGTCGGCACTGGCATGGATCCAGAGATCGGCCGGCAAGCAGCTTTAACTGAAAAAGAAAAAATTGTTAAAGTTTTAAAAAATACCGATCTTTGTTTTTTGATTTCTTCACTAGGGGGAGGAACCGGTTCTGGGGCAACGCCTATCTTTGCTAAGATTGCCCAACAGCAGGGGATCATGACATTTGGAATTTTTACATTGCCTTTTAAATTTGAAGGCGAAAGAAAAGCCAAAATCGCTAAAGAAGCTTTAAGTAAAATGAGAAGTAATTTAAATACCAGTTTAGTATTTCCGAATGAAAAGATTTTCCAAAGCTTAGATAAAAATATTTCCTTTAATGAGGGTTTCGCTGCTATTAATAAAGTTTTGGCTGAAGGCTTAAAGGGTTTAGTCGGTCTTGTTTTTCAGTCAGGATTGATCAATATAGATTTTGCAGATCTAAAAGCAGTTCTTGATAGCAAGGGTAAACCGGCTTATTTAGCTAATGCTGAGTTTGAGAAAGGGGCCAAGATAGAAGAAATTAAAAAAAAGATTTTTCAAAATGTTTTTCTATCCTATAATTTCCGCCAAGCTAAATCAGTTCTATTTAATATTGTTTCTGATGCTAATTTAGCTCTCGGGGAGGTTAGTGAGATTAGTCAGTTAGTTTTTAATGCTGTTCATTCTGACGCCAAAATAATCTTCGGTGTTAATTTTGATAAAAAACTTTCAGGTAAGATTAGAGTGACAATTTTAGCTATTGGCGGCCGAGAAAAAAGTTTTATTACTAACCCGAAAAAACCTCAAAAGTTTAAGAAAAGCAAGAATGACAAAAATGCTAAAAAGGAAGCACTAGTCAAGACAAAGGTTAAGGTTAGAAGAACTGCCATTCAAGTGAAAGAGGGGGTTAGGGCAGAAGAAGAGGATATTGCGGCTAAAGAAAGGATTTGGGAAACCCCGACCATTCTAAGGAAAGGTCTATTATGACGGCGAAGCCGGCATATCAACTGTGTTATTATGACGGCGAAGCCGGCATATCAACTGTGTTATTATGACGGCGAAGCCGGCATATCAACTGTGTTATTGTAATGCAACATAAATCAATTAAAAAGGCAGTATTGCCAATTGCCGGGTTAGGAACCCGGTTTCTTCCTCTTTCAAAGGTGTTTCCCAAAGAGCTTTGGCCTTTGCTTAATCGTCCAATTCTTGACTATATCGTTCAGGAATTTAAAGAATCCGGTATTAATGAAATAATTTTTGTGAATTCTCCCGGTAAAAAGATTGTTGAAAACTATTTTAAAGCCGATGCCAAAATAGAAAAGATTTTGGAAAAAAGAAACAAAAAAGATCTTTTAACCGAATTGAAGAAGAGCCAAGCAAGTTTTCGCGATCTTAAGTTTTCTTCAGTGATCCAGAAAAAACCCCTAGGAGATGGTCATGCTATCCTTCAGGCTAAAGATAAAATTGGTAAAAATCCTTTTATGGTTTCTTTTGGCGATGACATTGTTATTTCCAAAACCCCTTGTCTTTTGCAAATGATGAAAGTTTTTGCCGAGTACGGCTATAGCCATCCAGTGGTGGCTATGAAAAAAGTGGCTCCAGAAAAGGTCAGTTCTTACGGTGCTTTTAAGATTAAAAAAGTCGCTCCTAAAATTTATCAGATTAAAGAAATAGTTGAAAAGCCCAGTGCGGGAAAAGCACCCTCAAACTTTGTTGCGGTCGGAAAGTATATTTTAACTCCGGTAATATTTGATTATTTGCAGAAATCCAAAACTTTTAAGGGAGAAATCATTTTAGCTAATGCTCTTGAGCAAATGATTAAAGAGGGTATAATGATTTATGGATATGAGTTTGAAGGAGATTGGCTTGAATGCGGTAATATCCAGGGTTGGCTTGAATCAAATCTATTCTTAGCTAAAAGACATCCTGATTTTAAAAACATTAATATACGAAGATGATCGAAGTTACTAAAGAAATATTAAAAAGCGTTTATCAACCACGACCGATAGAAAAAGCTGTCAGAAAATACGATTACGGGCTTTTACTAATAATCGGGGGGTCTGAATTTTATTCAGGTCAACCGACAATTTCGGCTCTAGCGGCCTTTAAAGCCGGAGTAGATGTTATTAGGGTTATTGCTCCCAAAAGAGCGGCAGACATTATTGCTTCTTTTTTTCCTGCAATCGCTGCTTACCCCTTAGACGGCAATTGGTTGGAAAAAAGACATTTAGCGACGTTACTTTCCATGGCTGAATCAGCTAAAGAAATTTCTCATGGCAAAAGTGCTTTGGTGATTGGCGGCGGTATGGGCAGGACGAAAGAAACTCAGGAGGCAATCGCTGAATTCTTAGTAAATAATTCTTTACCGGCGGTTATTGATGCTGATGCCATTTACGCCTTGGCTAAAAGCCCTCAAGGTATAAAAGGGGAAAATTCGGTTATTACCCCCAATACTTATGAGTTTTATGCTCTGACCGGTCGAGAAATCTATGAACTTCCTGATGAAGAAAAAGTAAAAATTGTTCAGGAAGAAGCAGAAAAACTTCAAACAACAATTGTTTTAAAGGGCAAGATTGATATTATTTCAAACGGAAAGGAAGTGGCAATAAATAGAACGGGCAGCCCTTACCTTAGCAAAATGGGGATTGGAGATGCTTTCGCCGGTATTTGCGGTGCTTTTCTGGCCAAGGGCATAGATTCTTTTATTGCTGCTCAGGCGGCCGCTTATATTAACGGTTTGGCTGGGGAAACGGCGGCAAAGAAAATGAAAGATTCTTTGTCAGTGCTTGATTTAATTGAAGCTATTCCCGAAGCTATTAGTTAAGGATTTATTTGATAATGGATTAAATATATCCAGTATATCGAATTTCTGATTCGCTATAAGAAGGTCGGCTTGGGAAAGCTGGCTTTTTTATTCTTGACTAAAGTAAAAGATTATGTTATAATCTAGACCATGGAATTCTTTAATCTAAAAAATCTTTTTTATCAGTCAAAGATTGCCTTTTTTCCTTGCCAGGAAAACTCTTTTAGGCCGCTGGCTCTCCAACGCCAGTTTTTAACTTATTACCTTTTGATATTTTTAGCGCTAAAGCTGATCCTTTTTCCATTTTATTTATTGTTTCCCAAAACTTCATTTTTTGCTGAAGTTATTTCTTCAACCTTAATAGAGCTGACTAATCAGGAGAGACAATCAATCGGATTATCGCCATTAAAAGAAAGTTTGGTTTTAAATCAGGCGGCTTTAGCTAAGGCTCAGGATATGATTAACAATGGTTATTTCAACCACACTAGCCCAAGCGGGGTTACTCCTTGGTATTGGTTTAAAAAGAACGGCTATACTTATAAAGCGGCCGGAGAAAATCTAGCGATTGGGTTTTTAGATTCAACTGAGGTCGAAAAAGCTTGGAAAGAATCTCCTTCGCACCGGCAGAATCTTTTAAATCCTAATTTTAGAGAGATCGGCATTGCTGTTTTAATCGGTAATTTTCAGGGCAAAGAAACAACTATTGTTGTTCAGTTTTTTGGCAATCCTACTGCCAAACCGGTAGTTGTCAGTTCGGTTCAGCCCCCTAAATCGATTTCAAGCTCTTCTCCAGAAGTTGAGACTCCGCTTAATGTTCCCAGTGAAACCGAAGTACCGCTAGAGATTACAGAAACATCAACGGAAACCCTTAATCCGGAACCTTTAGCTGAGATTAAAGGAAATTTTGATTTGCCGGTTGAAGTTTTTAACTTTGGTTCGAATCAATATGACCGGATAACTTCCCAAGCAATAACCGTTTTTTTGCTTTTCCTGATCGGCGCTTTAATTTTTAACTTTCTCATTAATTTAATTGAGGGCATCAAGAGGCCCGAGCTGGCCTTAGACGCGGCTTTTTTTATCCTTTTGTTCTTCGTTTCAAACTTTGTTGATAAACAGCTCATTATCAGCTTGATTCCCCATAACTTAATTATTTAACCTAAAAGGAGCTTAGCTCCTTTTGAACTTCTTTTGAATAAAATGGCTGAAGAATCAAATTTTTTTAAAGAAACAAAAAAAGTATTTTTCTTTTTCCTATTTTCCTTTATTTCTATTTTTTTGGTTTTGAATATAATCCAGTTTTTTAATTTTATGACCAGGCAGGTAGCTGTTTTAACTGAAGTGCCGATTACAACACTACATCAAGAAACACCAATCCCAACCTCAACTCCAACTCCAGTTCCTATGCAAAAAGAGTTTTTTCCAACGCCAAAAGAAAATAGTTTAGAAATTACAAAGCTTGGCTTAGAAGCACCTTTAATTTTTGCTAATAGTACCGAGATAAAAGCTATTACCCGAGACTTGAAAAATGGCGTAGTAGTTTATCCTGAATCAAGTTTACCCGGTCAGTCAGGAAAATTAATTGTCCTAGGACATTCTTCACCACCAGGTTGGCCAAAGATAAGATATGATTGGGTTTTCAGTAAATTGGGAGAATTGCAAGCAGGGGATAACATTAGAATTAATTTTACCGGTTTACAATATGATTTTATGGTTACCAATAAAGTCTTTGTAGAAAAAGGCCAGGCATTACCAGAAAATAATTCAGGTAATTCAAAGCAGTTTCTTTATCTTATTACTTGCTGGCCCCCGGGCAAAGACTTTAAAAGACTAATAGTCGAGGCAGAATTGTTCTTGACAAGATAAGCAATGCGTGGTAAGGTTCAGTATTCAGATAGGACATTTGAAATAGGACATCTGAATAAAATTCAGATTATTTAAAGGTCTAGAAAAACATGTTTTTGAAATGTGTTTCTCTGGTTCTTTAAAATATATTTTGAAAGTACATTCTGATAAGGAGGTGTGCTATGAGAAACTTTGTTTGGCCAATGGTGGGGTTAGTTTTGCTGGGAATTAGTTTGACCCTGGCCTGTATGATAGGGGGCATGGTGGGCTGGTATTTATACCAACCATTGTCGGCATCGGCACCGACGGCAATGCTGACCGCAACGCCAACGGTACTGACCGCAACACCGACACCTGAATTTATTAATTTTGATGCCACATTAACTTTGGCGACCCAAACAGTTAGTATGGCGAGCCCAACGCCGACACCACCAAATACCACCACCACAACAAGCCAGTGGTGTGATAATCGTTGGTCTATCAACTGTCCCACTACTTGGGACGAGTTAGTGGTTTCCTGGCCTTACATCCAGGAAGCTTATGGCTTAGCTTGGCTCGATCTTCCAGTTAGCGAGCCAAGCAGCCGGTTTATTCTAGGGTCGTGGTGGGTGACCGCTTGCGGCGACTTAGCCGATGACGGTCATTGTAATGCGCCTTTGGTCGGGATGGTAAACATCTCGCCCAAAAATGCGCCAGAGGCCTGGATAATAGTGGAGAACGCGGAGTACTCTTTCGTAGTTTTTCACGCTTGCGGAAACGTCGCGTGGCAGTATTACGAGACTTCGCGGCAGCCGCAAGAACCACAGGAAAAATGTCCGGGCTGTAATCCCATCCCGCCAACGGATCCCCCCGTGGATCCAATAGTGGAACCAACTGATCCTCCCCCTGTGGATCCGGTGTGCCCGCCAGAAGATTGCATCCCGCCAACGGATCCCCCCGTGGATCCAATAGTGGAACCAACTGATCCTCCCCCTGTGGATCCGGTGTGCCCGCCAGAAGATTGCATCCCGCCAACGGATCCGTCTCCATAGTCGCTCTTAGGAGAGAGAGCGGCGAGAATAAGAAAGATGCGGAAAACAAAGTTTTCCGCACTCTCCTCAATGAAGATTTCAAAAGAAGTCTTTAATGAGGAGGGAATAAAAAGATAATTAATTAAGCAGTATAAAAAAGTAATTAAAAAAATACGAACAATCTTTTTAATAAAGAGATCAGTTCCTGGAAAGCGATTACCATTATCGCTGTTTTGGGAGTTTTAGCCACAGGTTTTGTTCTAGCTAGCACTACGGGCTGGAATATCATGAGTGGAGACAAGGAACTCGTTAGATTAGCTAATAGAACTCAAGGAATGACTACTTGGCAAGACCCTATTTCTGCCAGTGCCGGTGATCAGGTTGAATTTCTTGTTTATTATCACTGCGGAACTAATGATGTAGCCTGGTCAACTATTAGGGCTCGTAACACTATAGTTAAACTTGAGTTTCCTACCAGCCGACAGGCAAATATTACCAGTACCGGCAGACTTTCAGCCAATAATCTTTCGACAATCACTAATACAGGAACAATTAACGTTTCTTCATCCCAAAAACTGAATTTTGAGAACACAGCTATTTGGTATCATGACGGCACTAATCAAAATATTTCTGCCAGCATTGGCAATGGTTACATCCAAGTTAATCTTGGAGACTTAAAGTGCGATTATATGAACTGTTATACTGTAGCAGGTTTTGTAGTTTTTAAAGCTACGGTTTCTTCTATTTTTACTCCTCCCACAGTTAACCTGAAAATCAATAATCAAAATGGCACTATTACCATTCCCTACAATACGGCGGCAACTCTATTCTGGACTTCAACTAACGCCACTTCCTGCTCAGCTTCAGGAAACTGGTCTGGTTCAAAAGCTGTTTCCGGATCTCAATCAACCGGCAACTTGACTTCCAACAAAACATATACTATTACCTGCACAGGCCCGGGTGGCACGGCCACTGATACAGTCAAAGCCAATGTCCAGGTCTCGCAGCCAACCGTTAACCTAAAAGCTAATGGGGTAGATGGACCAATGACCATCAATTACAACACCGCTGCTACTCTATCTTGGACTACTACCAATAATCCAACCAGTTGTACTGCCTCAGGAGATTGGTCTGGTTCAAAAGCTGTGCCAAGCGGATCTGAATCAACTGGAATTTTAGCTCTAACTAAGAACTACACATTAACTTGCAGTAATTCAGCCGGATCTGCCAATGACAGCGTTCTGGTTCAAGTCCTTTATTGTTTACCAGCTCCGCCATCGGAGCCATTTTAGGTATTTATTAAAAAAATTAATCAATAAAAAAATGACTAAAAAAATTCTATTAATTTCTTCATTTGTACTTTTAGCTGGATTGGTTATATTTCCCCTAACAGCTCAAGCAGAAACAAGGTTTAATATGATGGCAGCTGATATTGAACTTCTGAAGATGAAAAACGAAACTCAGGGGACTGTTAGCTGGCAAGATCCAATTTCAGCTAATAGCGGAGACTATATTAGATTCGATGTCTATTATCATTGTGGAACAACCGATTCTAATATTCCAACCCAGCAAGCCCAGAATACCATCGTGAGGATTAACTTTCCAACCACAGAACAAAATTCAATAACTACTACCGCTTTGGTTTCAGCTAACAATGTTACCAGCGCTAATGATAATGGTATTATTAATGTTTCAACTGCCCAAAAACTAGTTTTTGATAACATTACTACCTGGTACAGAGATAATAATCAAACAGTCAGCAATATAACGGTTTCCCAGGGAGCTGGTTATGTTGAAGTGAATTTGGGCAGTATTGATTGTGATACAATCGATTGTTATACAGAAGCCGGTTACGTTGTCTTCAGAGGAAGACTAACAACAAGCTCAGGACCAACCGTTGACTTAAAGGTCAATGGTTCGGATGGTCCAATAACTGTTAATTACAACACCGCTGCCACCTTATCTTGGACTTCCAGCAATGCCAGTTCTTGTTATGCTACTGATACTGCTTGGCAGGGGTATAAATCTCTGAGCGGCAGTGAAACCACTGGTAATCTTTTGAGCTCAAAAACATATATCATAGCTTGTAGCGGAGCTGGCGGTTCAGCTTCAGACAGCGTTACCGTTCAGGTTGCTAATCAACAACAAACTCTTTATGCCAGTCTTGAAACTATTCCCAATACAGGCAATGCCCCCTTGAACGGAGTTGATTTAAGGGCAACAGCAACAGGAACGGCTACAGGCCTTATTACTTATAGATTTGATTGTACTTCAGATGGCGTTTGGGATCAGACCTTTAGTTCAATATCTGAGAATCCAAAAACAGTAGTTGATGCTTGTAATTATCAAAATATTGGCACTTACATTGCTAAGGTCAGAATAGAAAGAGGCACAGCTTCAGCTGCCGAAGCTACGGCTACGGTTATAGTTGGTTCAGCTGGAACTCAAGATCTGAGTGTTAATAAGCTCGGTCGGAACTTAAGCGACAATACTGCTTATGGGGAAGTAACTACTTCTGATCCGGGAGAGGTGATTGAATTTCATATTTTCATTACTGCCACTGGAAATAGCATTCTTAATGACGTTATTGTCAAAGATACTCTGCCGGCCAATATGAGTTATCTCGGCAGTCTTAAAATAGATGACGTTTCTTTTGTCGGCGGCAATATCTTAACCGGTCTTAATATTGGTACGCTTAATCCGCAACAGACTAAAAAAATTACTTTTCAGGCACTTGTAGCTCAAGCAGCAAACTTTGCTTTCGGCACCACTAACTTAGTTAATACGGTTTCAGTCTATAACAGCAGTGTTTCTAGAACTGACACTGCTTCCGTTAACGTAGTCAGGACTGAAGTAAAAGGCGCTACCGATGTACCAACCGGAGTTTTAGATTCAGCTAAAATTGCTTTAATCACTTCAGCAATGGCCACAATTCTATTGACATACTTTATGCTATTAAGGTTTTATGTCGGTAAAAAAGCTTATGCTCTTGGAGTCAACGAGGTTGTTTCTTCTGCTAAAGAAAAGATAGCAGATTTGATGCCCAAAGAGCCTTCTGAAAAAGCAGAACAAAGACTCAATAAGATTATTGAAGAAATTAGAAACAGAGAAAAGAATTCTTAAGGCCAAACTTTGAGAAAAAGCAACAATCCCGCTTTTAGCGGGATTTTTGCTTTACCTTTTTCTCAAAGGTATAATCTTTAATTTTAATTTTATTGCTTAAAATCACTTTTTTCGGTATAATATATGATGATCTACGATCTGATTATTATTGGCGGCGGACCAGCAGGAATTGCCGCTGGCATTTATGGGGCCAGAAAGGCTTTGAATATTTTGCTAGCTACCAAAGATTTTATTGGTCAGATCGGTAAAGTCGGCATGATAGAAAACTATCCCGGCTTTGCTGAAATTGACGGCATGAGCTTGATGAAAAGTTTTAAGGATCACTTGCAAAAGTTTGATGTTGAAATCAAAGAAGGCGATGAGGTTCGCTCTCTTTCTAAGAAAGAAAATATTTTTACAATTGAAACTGTAAAAAAACAGGTTTTTCAAAGCAAAGCAATTATTATCGCCACGGGTCGGAATCCCAGACCATTAAAAGTGCCGGGAGAAACAGAGTTAAGGAATAAAGGGGTATCATATTGCTCTATTTGCGATGCCCCTCTTTTTAGGAGGCGAGACATAGCTGTGGTTGGCGGAGGCAACTCTGGCTTTGGGGCAGCCCTGGATTCTATTCCTTATGCAAATAAAATTTATATCCTTGAGCTTTCCTCTAAGCCTTTGGCTGATGAAATCGAACAAGAAAAAGCCAGAAAATCCGGGAAAATAGAAGTGATCTTAAGAGCTAAAACTCTGGAGATTAAAGGAAAAGATAAGGTCAACGCGCTTCTTTACCAAGATTTGGAATCTGGCCAGGAAAAAGAACTGGCAGTTCAAGGGGTTTTTATTCAGGTCGGGTATTTGCCAGCCGCAGATTTTTTGAAAGATTTAGTTGATTTAACCAAGATGGGAGAGATTACTGTTGATCCTCTAACCTGTGCAACTAAAACTCCAGGTTTATATGCAGCCGGCGATGTTACTAATGTTAAATACAAGCAAATCATTGTTGCGGCTGGAGAGGGGACTAAGGCAGTTTTATCTGTTTATTCTTTTTTACAAAATCAGTTATAAAACTAGTAATTAAATGAATTAAGGTTATGAAACTAGTAATTAAATGAATTAAGGTTATGAAACTAGTAATTAAATGAATTAAGGTTATGAAACTAGTAATTAAATGAATTAAGGTTATGAAACTAGTAATTAAATCACTTCAGGTCAGAAAGATTCTAGATTCCCGGGCTAAGCCAACGGTTGAAGTTGAATTGGTAAGCTCGAATGAAAAAGTATTGGCTTCAGTTCCGAGCGGAACTTCTATTGGGAAATATGAAACTAAGAATTTGCCAGCCGACAAAGCAGTAGCCATTATTAATAGACTGTCAAAAAACATTTTAAAGAAAAACTTTAAGTCACAGTCAGATTTTGACAAGTATTTAAAATTAAAGTCTAAATTTGCCAACGTCACTCTGCCTTTATCAGTTGCTTTTTGTCGGGCCTTTAAAACTTTACCGAAATCAAAAAGACGTCCGCAATTAATGGTTTTAGGATTTGAAGGCGGAATTCATTCAGATTCTTCTTTAAAAATTCAGGAAATCATGATTATCAGTAAAAATGTTAATCAAGGACTTTTAAATTACGGAAGATTAAAAAAAGCTTTATTAAAAGAAAAGATTGACACCGATGTAGGATTAGAGGGCGGATTTGCTCCAAATAATCTTAATGATTATCAAGCGATGCAGATTCTGAAAAAGTCTTTACCAGCTCAAACTAAGTATGCCATTGATGTTGGCGGCAGTTATTTCAAGCCAAGCGAGAAATATGATTTGGAAGACTTAATTAAAGACTTTAAGATCGTTAGTATTGAAGACCCGTTTGCGGAAAAAGATATTAAAAATTGGCAAAGTTTTTTCAAAAAGTTCGGAAAAGATCATTTAGTAGTTGGCGATGATTTGGTGGCTACCAATACTTTTAGGCTGAAGAAAGCCCTTTCTCCCTTATTGATTAACGCAGTTATTGTTAAGCCAAACCAAATCGGTACTATTTCTGAAACTCTGGAATTTGTGAGATTGGCCAGGAAAAATAAACTAAAAATCATTGTCTCACACCGGTCAGGCGAAACCAATGATCCTTTCATAGCTGAACTAGCTTTGGCTATTGGATCTGATTTTGTTAAATTCGGCGGCATGGCCAGGGGAGAAAGATTGGCTAAGTACAATTGTCTTTTACAAGTTTAATTAATCTTCATGAAAAGAATTTTTATACAAGAAACGCCAAAGTACGTTGATAAAAAGATCAAAATTGCTGGCTGGGTTAATATTAAGCGTGATCATGGCAAGCTGGTTTTTGTTGATATTAGAGATGGCAGTGCCATGATTCAATTAGTTGGTGGCGAGTTGCTTTCTGGTCTTAGGCCTCAGGATGTAATTGAAATTGTTGGCTTGGTCCAGAAAAGACCGCTGGCCATGGTTAATAAAAATATTCTGACTGGTAAAATAGAAGTAGCGGTTCAGGGGCTAGTAGTTCTATCTAAGGCTGAAGAATTGCCTTTTGATATGGGTCAGGAAGATTTGAACCTTGAGTTGCCGACGCTACTTGATTGGCGTCCGCTTTCTTTACGGCATCCAAAAGTTACTGCTATCTTTAAGGTTCAAGAAACAATTATTAGTGGTTTTCGCGAAGTTTTAAAACAAGATGGCTTTACGGAAATTCAAGTGCCAACCATTGTGCCTTCGGCAACCGAGGGCGGCGCCGAAGTTTTTAGGGTGAAATATTTTGACAAAGATGCTTTTTTAGCTCAGTCTCCGCAGATGTATAAGCAAATCATGGTGGGCGTTTTTGAAAGAGTTTTTACTTTAGCTCATGCCTATCGGGCTGAACCGTCGGTGACTACCCGTCATTTGACAGAATATTTAAGCTTGGACGCAGAAATGGGTTTTATCGAGTCATTTACAGAGATTATGGAAGAAGTAGAAAAAACGATCAGATATGTTTTTCAGAAACTTAACAAAGAAAGAGCCGAAGAGTTAAAAATGTTTGGAGTCACTACTCCTCAACTACCAGAAAAGATTCCGCAGTTAAAAATGCGTCAGGCTCAGCAAATTATTTTTGAGAGAACAAACCGTGATAATCGCCAAGAACCGGACTTGGAACCAGAAGACGAAAAAGAAATTTGTCGTTATGCTCTTGAAAAATATGGCTCAGAACTAATTTTCATTACTCATTATCCAGCTAAAAAAAGACCGTTTTATACTTATCCAGATCCTCAAGATCCAGAATATACCTACAGTTTTGATCTTTTGGGGCGAGGCTTGGAATGGGTAACTGGCGGTCAGAGAATTAATGATTACCAGCAACTTTTAAAAAATATTAAAGAGTGGGGTAATAAACCCGAGGATTTTGAGATTTATTTGCAAGCCTTTAAATTTGGCATGCCACCTGAAGGTGGATTTGCCTTGGGCGCAGAAAGAATCACTATGCAGGTCTTGGGCTTAAAGAATGTCCGAGAAGCATCGCTCTTTCCGCGTGATATGGAAAGAATTGACCAGAGACTATCTCTTTTAAAAGCTAAGATTCGGCAGAAAAAGAGATGAAGATTCTTGCTAGAATTTGCAGACATTATTACTTTTTTCTAAGGAATAAATGAAAGGAATTAAATTTTTTGGCGTTGGTATTGTTATCGGTTTAGCTTTTTCCTTGAGCGTCAATAGCGCCCAATTTGCCATGGAAGATTTTTTAATTAATGAAATTTATTTTCCAGATAACATTCTCCTGGCTCAGATTTCTAGAGAAAGTTTGAGCAGAAAAAATTCAATCGATTTTAATGTTAAGGCTAAAGCTGCTTTAGTGGTTAAGGTCAGTAGTGATGGAGAGCAGACAATTATTTTTGACCAAAATTCAAACGCTAAGATGCCGATTGCTTCTCTGACAAAATTGATGACGGCTATTATTTCTTTGGATAACCAGCCGCTTTCCAAAATAGTTGAAATCAGCCGGGCAATGATTTCCCAAGAGTGGAGTAATGGTAATTTAAAGGTTGGCGAGAAGATTATGGTTGGGGAATTATTAAAAATGGCTTTAGTGGAATCGAATAATGATGCTGCCAGCGCTTTGGCCGAAGTCAACGAAGTCAACGAAGTTGACAGTCGCCAAGAATTTATTAAGATGATGAATTTAAAAGTAAAAGAATTTGGCTTAAGATCAACTAATTTTTCAACTCCGACTGGATTAGAAGTAGAGAATAATTTTTCTAGCGCCGAGGATCTGGCCAATTTAACCATTTTAATTTTAAAAAAGTACCCCCTAATTTTGGAAATTTCAGCACAGCCTTCAGTCATAGTTTTAAGCGAGAACGGAGAACTTCACCATCGGGCTTTTAACACTAATGAATTATTGAATTCTTTTAGCGAGCTGGCTGGAAAAAGGATCGTTGGCGGCAAAACCGGCTATACTGACGAGGCCGGTGGCTGTATTATTTTAATTCTGAAAGATAAAAATAATAATCACTTTATTAACGTTATTTTAGGGGCTGATTCTCACGAATCTCGTTTCAGTGAAATGAAAAAGTTAATTGAGGCTTTTGATTAAGATGCAACTTCTTTGAAGTTTGCAGACATATTTATTTTTTAAACGCATAAGATGAAATTTTACGGCCTTTCGTTTGATGTTATTAAAATCTTAAGCTTGGGCTTTTTCTCTTTTATTATGGCAGCTTTTTTAGCCAAGCCTTTGATTAGTTTCTTATATAAGAAGAAGCTTTGGCGTAAGCAGGTCAGAACCAAGGCTATTGATGGCGGTGATGTTTCTTATTTTCAGAAATTTCATTCAGAAGGTGAAATCAGAACGCCAAGATTTGGTGGCATTTTGATCTTTGCCACCACCTTAATTTTAGTTTTTTTGTTTTTTTTACTCGACAATCTGTTTAATATTCAGATTTTTAACAAATTAAATTTTCTGAGCCGGAGTCAAACCTGGTTGCCCTTGTTTGCCCTGGTAGCCGCTTCTTTACTCGGTTTAACCGATGATTTGCTTCAGGTTTTTAGCAAAGGTAAATATGTTGGTGGGGGATTAAGCTTAGTTTATCGCTTGAGCTTGGTAGCTGTTATTGGCATTATTGGCGCCTTATGGTTTTACTTTAAACTGGATTGGCATACAATTCATATTCCCGGGATAGGTAATTTTGAGATCGACGGCCTTTATATTCCCTTATTTATTATTACTATGATGGCAGTTTATTCAGGCGGAGTGATCGACGGCATTGATGGTTTGGCTGGCGGAGCTTTCGCAATTATCTTTACTGGTTATGCGGTCATCGCCATTTTTTTACGCCAAATAGATTTAGCTGCTTTTTTATCTGTCATCCTGGGCAGCTTAATGGCTTTTTTATGGCACAATATCCCACCCGCCAAATTTTATATGGGCGAAACTGGAGTTTTAGGATTGACTGCCACGTTAACCGTAGTGGCTTTTTTAACTGATTCAGTGCTAGTATTGCCGATTATCGGATTGATTTTATTTGTCGAATCAGGTTCTGTTATTTTACAGCTTCTTTCTAAGAGGTTCAGGGGCAAGAAACTATTTTTAGCAGCTCCAATTCATCATCATTTTGAGGCCAAAGGGTGGCCGGCGCCTCAAATAACCATGAGGTTTTGGCTTATCACAATGGTAGCAATGATGGTCGGGGTAATTATTAGGCTTTTTGGTTAACCATGGCAATCCAAAATAAACCCTTTATTGCTTTAAGAAAAAAATATCTTCAGTTTTCATATGAAAAATTTTCCTGGAAAGTTTTAGAAAATGATTTACAAATATCTTTTAATTTTATAATAGGGGAGGAGATCTCATTTTCCCCTCAGCTTTTAGTTAAAAAAATAGATGCAAAAAGAATAAAAAAAATTGGTAAAAAAGTTATTGATAATCTGGTTTTTAATATTGGCTTAATCGAAATGATTTCATATTGGAAGGCGACCTGTTCTCCGGAGATTTTAATCAAAGCCGGAACATTAAGTCATGATCAAATCAGGTGGTGGAAAGATTTGATTTTCAACGGCATGGCTCAGTATTTTTATGAAAACCAGATTAATTTTATGGAAAAAGGTTTCTTAAAAATTAAACTGGCTAAAAAGGGGAAACTATTCCGACCAATCAGTCTAAAATTAAAAGAACGTTATTTAGTGCCCGTTGGCGGCGGTAAGGATTCAGTGGTAACAATCGAGCTTTTAAAAGAGGCTGGCAAAGAAATTAGCTGTTTTTCTTTAAACCCTAGCCAAGCTTCTAAGGAAGTGATTAAGATCGCTGGCTACGAAAAACCAATTACAGTGCTTAGGAAAATTGACCCAAAACTTCTGGAGATGAATAAAGAGAATTTCTTGAACGGCCATACTCCGTTTACTGCTTATTTATCTTTCTTGAGTGTTTTAATAGCGACAATTTTTGATTACAGGTCAATCGTTTTCTCTAACGAACAAAGCGCTAACGAAGGCAATGTCTGGTATTTCGGCAAAGAGGTTAACCATCAGTATTCTAAGACTTTTAAATTTGAGAGGAGGTTTAGGAATTATCTTCAGAAATATTTAATCAAAGGGATTGAGTATTTCAGTTTATTAAGGCCTCTTTATGAATTGCAGATTGCTAAGATTTTTACTGGTTATCCTAAATATTTTAAGTCATTTTTAAGCTGTAATCAAAAAGCTAAAAATAAACGCTGGTGCGGTAAATGCTCTAAATGCTTATTTGTTTTTACTTGCTTTTTTCCATTTTTGAGTAAGCTAGAAATGAAAGCTATTTTTGGACAAGATTTATTCACCAAGAACGATCTTTTACAGATTATGAAAGAGTTAATCGGCGAGAGTGATTTTAAGCCTTTTGAATGTGTTGGTACCAAAAAAGAAAGCATTATCGCTTTTTATTTAAGTCTCAAGAAAGCCAGAAGCGGCGAAGCCGGAGAGATGCCGACTTTGCTTGCTTACTTTAAAAACAGGATTTCTTCCAGATATTTCAATTTAGAATCTGAATCAAGAAGAATTCTAAGTTCTTATAATCCCAAACATTATTTGCCGCTTGAAATGAGAAAAATATTAAGGAACAAGATTGACATTTAGAAGTTTCGGATTGCCATTTTAACGGAATGACCTATTGATGCAGAAATTCCGGGAATTTCTGTTTTTTTGTTTTACCCTTGTTTTTTTCTTTAATATAAGTTAATTTACACCAAAGGAGGTTAAATATAACTCAGTTTAATTTGTACCTTATAAAATTCAAATTTTCAGAAAGGAGAAACATATGTTAAGCATAGGATTCAGACAAATGTTGGCAAGAAGGCAGAAAGCGATAAACTCGCTGGTCTGTGTAGGGCTTGATCCGCTTCCCGATAAACTGCCGTCTCATTTCAATAACAAGCATCTATCCCTTGCAAATAAAGTTGCTGAATGGATGATAGCAATTGTTGAAGCGACGGTACCTTATGCCTCAATGTTCAAACCGCAAAGCGCTCATTGGGAAGCGATACCCGGCGGAATTGAGGCGCTTCAAAAGGTAGTCCGGCATATCCATAATTATTATCCCGGCATTCCTGTTTTTCTTGATTGCAAACGCGGAGATATTGCTCGGACTCAAGCATGCTATAGCATTGCTCATTTTAATTTCGGCGAAGTTGACGGGATGAATTTTTCACCGTATATGGGCAAAGATTGCATGGAAGCCCTTGTTGACAAAAAACACCTTGGCCGCGCTCTTGTCGGATTATGCTACACAAGTAACCCGGCTGCCCGGCAAGTGCAGGATGTCCGATTAGCCGATGGTCGTCTCTACTGGGAATTTATGGCTGAAACCATCTTAAATTGGGCCGAAGAGTTGGAAGTAGCTCAGAATGCAGGACTGGTAATGGCGGCTGCTTACGAAAATCCGAGAGGATCCGCAATCATCTATTCTGAACACTTGGCGCGATGCCGGCAAATTGTCGGCGATAAGCTCTGGTTTTTGATTCCAGGTATCGGCGCCCAAGGAGGCTTCGTAGTCGAAACCGTCCGTGTCGGTTTCATTGATTATGGTTCAATTGCCGTCAATTCTTCCTCTGGAATCATTTTTGCCAGTTCCGGCAAAGATTTTGCAGAGGCCGCTGCAGCAAAAGCTAAGCAGTTGCGCGATATTACCTATACAGCAGTTGCATTTACAAAAGCTGTATGGGAAAGAAAAGTGTATCATTAAATGTAGCAATAAATCCCTTTGATTGGAAACCAGAGGGATTTTTCTTTTCCTAAAACCTTTATTTAACTGTATTTTCGTGCTATTACAAGATAAAGATTCGGTTAATTCCTTGGCTAGATTGTCCGTAAAAGCGGTAGAACCACGGATTTATCCGCGGGACTTTAGTTTAACATTAGAATGAACCTAAATTATCTTAAAGATAAAGAAATTTTAATTCTAGGTTTTGCCCGAGAAGGCAGGGACAGTTTTTTATTTTTAAGAAAGCTGTTTCCTCAAAAAATACTGGGGATTGCCGATAAATCAAATTTGAAAGATCTTGATCCTGAATCTCGGCGGTTGATTAAGAAAGATAAGTATCTAAATTTTTATTCCGGTCAAAACTATCTAAAATCCTTTAAAAAGTATAATTTAATTATTAAGTCGCCAGGAATTCCTTTAAAAAGAATTAAACCGTTCATCGGTAAAAAACAAATTTTAACCTCTCAAACAGAAATCTTTTTTGCCAGCTGTCCCGGAAAAATTATCGGCATTACTGGCACTAAAGGCAAGAGCACGACTGCTTCTTTGATATATCAAGTTTTAAAAAGCGGGGGATTAAAAGCTTTTCTAGTTGGCAATATTGGCCAGCCAGTTTTATTTTTATTGTTGAATGCCATATCAGAAGATATTTATGTTTATGAGTTGTCTAGCCATCAGCTTGCAGACTTAAAGAAATCTCCTCAAATAGCTGTTTTTCTAAATCTCTATCCTGAGCATCTTGATTATTATCGAAGCTTTAATGAATATTTTAAAGCTAAACAGAATATTTGTCGTTATCAGAAGAAGACGGATTTTTTCCTTTTTAATCCAGAAAATAAATATGTCTTTAAGACTGCTAAAATTTCTAGAGCAAGGAAGATTGCCTTAAGTTCAAAAACAGCGGAAAAATTCTTGGCTAAATGCGGAAAGACAAAACTTATTGGTGATTTTAATTTGTTAAATATGGCCGCCGCCATCGAAGTTGGCAAAATCTTTAAGGTTTCTAAGAGCAAAATTATTAAAACCCTAAAAGGATTTAAACCTTTACCGCACCGGCTCGAATTTATCGGTCAGTATCAAGAGATAAAGTTTTACAATGATTCCTTGGCAACTATTCCTCAAGCAACTATCGAAGCGCTGGCTGCCTTGGGAAACGAAGTCGAGACTATTTTCCTGGGCGGTTTTGACAGGAACTTGGAATTTAAGAAATTGGCTAAAAAAATCATTGCCAGTAATCTTAAAACCTTGATATTCTTTCCCGGTACTGGAAAAAAGATTTGGCGAGAAATTAGGAAGATAAAACCCCAAAATCGCTTTTTTAATTATTTTTTCATTGACAAAATGGAAAGGGGAGTTGATCTGGCTTTTAAGTACACTCATTCGGGAAAAATTTGTCTTTTATCTTGCGCTTCACCAAGTTTCGACCTTTTTTCTGATTATAAGGATAGGGGTGACCAATTTAAAAAATATGTCAGGCAATTTAGAAAATGACATTTTTTAGCTGTCTTAGCCGATGAAAAACTTAAAAAATACAAATTTTACCTTAATTATAGCTGGCTCGCTTTTACTTTTACTTGGTGCTTTGATCTTAGCTAGTACCTCAACCGTTTTTTCAATGGAAAAGTTCGGTAATCAGAATTATCTTTTAAAACACCAGTTGTTATTTGGACTATTGCCGGGTCTGATTTTGGGATTAGCCGGTTTTTTAATCCCGTTACCAATAATTAAGAAATTTTCTTTTTTAGCTTTTCTTTTTATTATTTTATGCCTATGCTTGCTTTTTGTTTCAACAACCGAATTAAAACTTTTTAATGCTTCTAGCTGGATAAACTTTGGCATTTTTAGTTTTCAGCCTTCAGAGTTTTTAAAACTAGTTTTAATTTTATATCTTGGTGTCTGGTTGACAAAGCAGGATTCTAAAAAATCGCTAATTCCTTTTTTGATAGTGATGGCAATAGTTTCCCTGCTTTTAATTCTTCAACCCGATATTGGCACCCTAGTGATTGTGGCGGTGATTGGTTTGGCTGTTTTCTTTGCTACGAACACGCCTCTTTGGCAGAACTTTCTGATTTGGTTGTCTGGCTTGGCAGCCTTAGGTATTTTGATTAAAGTGGCTCCATACCGGATGAATCGCTGGAGAGTTTTCATTAATCCTGACTTTGATCCTATGGGTATTGGCTATCAATTAAAGCAGTCGTTAATTTCTATTGGTTCTGGGGGTATTTTTGGCTTAGGGTTTGGGGGATCTAGGCAAAGATTTAATTTTTTGCCGGCTACCATTGGCGATGCCATCTTTTCAATTTTTGCCGAGGAAGCTGGTTTTTTTGGAGCTATTATCCTACTTTCAATTATTTTTGTTTTTGTTTGGCAAGGATTTAAGATTGCTAAAGCTTCTAAGGATAAATTTTCCCAAGTTGTCGCTGTTGGTATTTGTTTCTGGATAGGCTTTCAGTCATTAGTTAACATCTGTTCAATGACAGGAATTTTTCCCTTAACCGGCGTTCCATTACCATTTATTAGTTATGGCGGTTCCCATTTGACTTCTGAATTAGCGGGCTTAGGCATATTATTAAATATATCAAGACAAACATAATTCAAGAGATATGAAAATAGTTTTTACCGGTGGAGGTAGCGGAGGTCACATTTTCCCCTTAATCGCCGTAGTCAGGGAAATCAAAAGTCTTTATATTCAAACCAGGATTGAAGATAATTTAAATGTTTTCGCTGAAGCCAAGGGGAGCAATAACCCTAAAGACCCTCTCAGAGAATCTTTAGATCTTTATTACCTTGGCCCCAGAGATGAATTCGGGTTGATTTTACTTGCCCAAGAAGGAGTTAAAACTAGAGAGGTTTCTACTGGCAAAATAAGAAGATATTTTGATTGGCAAAGCTTTTTTGAAAACGCTATTGATATATTCTTTAAGATGCCATTTGGAGTTTTGCAATCATTCTTTTATCTATTTTTTATTGCTCCAGACTTAATTTTCAGTAAAGGTGGTTATGGCTCTTTTCCAATAGTGATTGCCGGTTGGGTATTAAGGATTCCAATTTTTTTACATGAGTCTGATGCTGATGCCGGTTTAAGTAATCTTTTGCTTTCTAAATTTGCCAAAAAGATTCTAATTTCTTTTCCTAAGACAGAAAGATTGCCCCCTTCAAAATCAATTTTAGTTGGTAACCCAATCAGGAAAGAAATTCTTCAAGGGACTCTTAAAAAAGCCAAAGAAATTTTTAAATTGACCGGGGAAAAGCCAGTGGTGCTTATTCTCGGCGGTTCCCAGGGCGCCCAACCCATAAATGATATGATTTTGACCATTCTTCCCAAACTTCTCCAAGATTATGAGATTTTACATCAAGTTGGTGAGAAGAACTTTGCTAAATATTTACCCGAGGTTAATATCACTATCTCTAAAGAAATAAAAAAATATTATCACCCAGTAGCTTTCTTTAGAGAACAAGAATTAAAGCACGTTCTAGCAGCAGCAGATTTGGTAGTGGCTCGAGCTGGGTCTGGAACTTTATTTGAGATTGCCGCTGTCGGCAAGCCTTCAGTTATTATGCCCTTACCTGATTCAGCTCAGGGTCATCAATTAAAGAATGCTTATGCTTATGCGGCCAGTGGGGCGGCTATTGTCTTGGAGCAAAATAATACAACGCCAAACTTTTTTCTAGAAAAGCTCAAATATCTTTTCTCTCATCCTAATGATTTGGAAAAAATGAGGCAGGCGACTTCAGGTTTTTCCAATCCCGAAGCAGGAAAGAATATTGCCAGAATCATTTTTAATTCTTTAAAAACATGATAACGAACTGGAAGTTTGGTATATTATTGTGTGTTAGAATATAATCAGACTATGGAATCGTTAACTTCTAAAAAAGAAGAAATTAGAACTAGATTTGCGCCATCGCCAACTGGTTTTTTGCAATTGGGAAATTTAAGAACAGCCTTATTCGCTTATCTTTTTGCTAAAAAAAATAATGGCGTTTTCATTTTAAGGATTGAAGATACCGATAAAGAAAGATCAGAGCCAGAGTACGAAAAAGCAATTCTGGAAACCTTAAAATGGACAGGTTTGTTATGGGACGAGGGACCCGAGGTTGATGGTGTCTACGGACCTTATCGTCAGAGCGAGAAACTTGATGTTTATGAAAAATACTTAAAACAGCTTTTAAGCGAAGATAAGGCATTTTATTGTTTTTGTTCTGAGGAAGAACTGGAAACTTATCGTCAATACAGATTAAGCCAAGGTCAATCCGCAGCTTATTCTGGGAAGTGCCGGGAAATAACTTTATCCCAAGCTGAGCAAAAGCTTAGTAGGGGAGAGAAAGCAATTATCCGTTTTAAGAATACAATTGTCCAACCTATTATTTTTAACGATATTATCCGCGGTAAAACAGAATTTGATCCTCATCTAATTGGTGACTTTTCTATTGCTCGCGACCTTCGTTCTCCGCTTTATAATTTTTCTTGCGTGATTGATGATTTTGACATGAAAATTACTCATGTTATTAGGGGCGAGGATCATATTTCTAATACTCCTAAGCAAATTATGCTTCAAAAAGCTTTTGGTTTTCCTAGTCCAGAATATGCCCACCTGCCAATGATTTTAGCTTCCGATCGATCAAAGCTAAGTAAGCGTCATGGTGCTGTTTCAACTTTAGCATACCGGGATGAAGGTTATCTGCCAGAAGCTTTAATTAATTTCCTAGTGCTTTTGGGCTGGCATCCGGAAGACGACAGAGAAATCTTTACCATAAAAGGCTTGGTAAAAGAATTTTCTCTCGAAAGGGTTCAAAAATCAGGAGCCATTTTCAATCAGCAAAGATTAGATTGGCTTAATGGTTTTTACTTGAGGAATTTAAGTTTAGAAAACTTAACAAAAAAGTGTTTACCTTTTTTAATTCAATCAGGGCTGATAAAAGTTTTTGAAGAATCTATTCCGGCTCAACTAATCCCGGCTGCTATTGAAGAGTCTTGGCAAAAGCGAGAGTACGAGATAGCGAGTACCAAAGAAATTGTCGGTTTCGATTATTTAGAAAAAATAGTCAGTCTTTACCAGCAGCGTTTAAAAAAACTTTCAGAAATTATAGAGCTGACAGATTTCTTTTTTAAAGAAAAGATTAATTTTTCAGTTGATCTTTTAAAATGGAAAGAAATGACCAACGAGGAAGTCAGGGGCTCTCTGGAAGTATTAGAAAAAGTTTTGGGGGGAATAAGCCCTGAAAACTGGCAGAAAGAAAATTTGGAAAATATCCTTTTAGCTGAGGCAGAGAAAATACGTCCCAAAGTGCAGCAAGCTGACTTCGGGGTAAAGGATAGGGGAGATAGAGGGTATTTGCTTTGGCCGCTAAGAGTGGCTTTGAGCGGCAAACAATTTTCAGCCGGTCCTTTTGAAATCGCCGATATTTTAGGAAAAGATAAAACTATTAAAAGAATTCAACAAGCAATAAAAATATAAGTAAAGCTCGAAATTAAAATGAAAAATCATTATCCTATTATTCTTTTTTTTGCCCTCGTTTTTAGCCTTTGGGCAGCCCCAAGCCTATTAATGGCTATAGACAGCTCTCAGGCCTTTATCGAGCCCCCAGACACGCTTGAGGGTCTTAAAACCATGGTTTTAAAGCTATCGGAAGGTTTTCTAAGTGGTTTTAAAGCTGCTTTAAATGAGGCTAAGGCTTTTTGGAATGATATGGTTAGCTGGCTTAGGGAATGGTGGAGTCATAATTTGGCAAATAAGGTTAAGGTTTGGTTAAATAATGCCTGGCAGAAGCTAAAATCTTTATTCTTAGAAAGAAAAGATATTTTTGAGAAAGAGCTTGATGAGGAAAAAAAGGAAATGGGCGAAGATGTTAAAAAAGAAATTCCAGAGTTGAAGAAAACTTTTTTAGAAAAACTTAAAGAAATAATTAAATAATAATTTAATAGTACAAAAGCAGTAAGAGAGGACTGTTAAGATGGTAATAGTAAGGTACGCATAATTATACTTAAGCGATTAATCATGAATAAAGATTCGAGATCTATCCCCGCTCATTTATCAGATTTTTTAGATTGGTTGGATATAGAAAAAGGCCTATCAGCCAAATCTCAAGAAAATTATGCCAGATTCTTAGGAAGATTTTTGAGTTGGCTTAAAAAAAATAATTTACAAAACATAAAACCTCATGAGCTTACTTCCGATCATGTCTGGAGGTACCGGGTTTTTCTGTCCCGCCAATATCGGTCAAAGTCTAATGCTGTGCTTAAGAGATCTACCCAAAACTATTACTTGATTGCCGTCAGGTCTTTATTAAACTATTTTGCCGATCGCGACATTATATCTTTACCATCAGAA
>Ga0268277_1000602_pt1 | contig 27989 bp, 27 predicted proteins | sample saktaG_5_FD_190132 | JGI IMG/M metagenome (GOLD analysis project Ga0268277, IMG submission 190132) | Saline water microbial communities from Sakinaw Lake, British Columbia, Canada - sak_2010_1_5_50m | ecosystem: Environmental > Aquatic > Non-marine Saline and Alkaline > Saline ... | reverse complement strand
CAGATGTCCTTTCTGTGGTCTGACTCTGGATAGAGATCATAACGCAGCCATAAACATTCTCAGACTGGGGCTACAGTCTGTGGCGAAAGCCTAGATGCCCGCCAATTCATTGGCGGGAGTGGTCACGACAGGAATTAGGCTTGGGATATCCTCTTTTGACCGCAGGCTGGACCCTTGAAGGCAGTCATTCTGGTCAGAAAAGGAATCAGGCTGATGATCTCTGGCGGGCAAAGAGTGGAGGAGAATGAGTTCCCTGATATCTGTTGGATGCTCTCAAGTAAGAAGGCTTCTGCATAGGGCCGAGGCAGATCCAGAGATCCTGGCGATCATTCAGTTCGGAAGCACTGTTGGGGGGGAGATATGGAGTGGATCGGATATCGACATCTGCCTGGTCTTTCGTCTCAATGAGGCCGACCGGCAGGCTCTCTCTCAAAGGAGGCTTGGCTATGCCGATCTAGACCTGGATATACAAGTCTTCCAGCTGCTTCCCATCTATATCCGAAGAAGGGTGCTCAAGGAGGGTAAGGTGTTGTTCTGCAAGGACGAGAATGAGCTCTATGAGCTGGCCTTCCGCACTGCCCAGGCCTTCGAGGACTTCAAGCACATATACCATGGTTATCTTGAGGAGGTAGCCCATGCTCGACCGTGAGCGCATCTTAGCCAAGATCGATGAGCTGGATGGATATCTGATGGAGCTTGTGCAGATCGCGCCTGCCAGCTTTGAGGAGTATCAGAGGATCGAGAAGAGGCGAGCCTGCGAGAGGCTGCTCCATATATCTATCGAGACAGTAATCGATATATCTCACCTGCTGGTCTCAGGGATGAGGCTTGGACTTCCCGCCGAGGAGGATGACTTGTTCGAGAAGCTGGCCAGGGCGGGGATCATCTCCCAGAGGACTATGGAGACGGTAAAGAGGATGAAGGGATTTCGCAATATCTTGGTGCACAGATATGGATATACAGACGACAGGATAGTCTATGAGATGGTGGGTGAGGGGCTGGGAGACTTTGAGGAGTTTGAAGAGGAGGTGCTCAAAGCTCTCGCACATAATGGCAAAGGTACAGAGCCCGAACTATAATCCATTCAGCCGATAAGATTGATTATCATCTCCATAACACGGGCACCTTGGGGAGCGCGTGTCGCATGCGGAGAAGTTCAAGCTTCTCGGGCCGGAGGCGCTGGTGCTTCTCACCGAGGTCGACGATCCGCAGCGCTTCGGCGTCGCCGATTTCGACGAGGCAGGAAGGGTAAAGCGGCTTGTCGAGACGCCGAAGGTGCCACCGTCCAACTTCGCTCTTGCGGAGGTATGCTTGCTCGATATCGTCGGGGCTTGCAAGAGCATAAAGCGCTTCCGATGGGGATCGTACAGGCCAACATGGATTCCTCGCTATTTGATGTGGGTGAGCGCATTCCTTCTGATTTCAACCACGAATGAACGCGAATGAACGCTAATATTATCCCTAAAATCACATACATTTAGGGTACATGTGAGCTTATATGTGATGGTTCATCGAAGTTTAGGCGTGCCTAAGTTGACAATAAGTCCAAATAGAGCGATGATCCTTTCCCACACAGTTCGGCGAGGAACCGAAAATTATGATGTGTGAGACGATTCAGCTCTCCTTTCTGGTGGAGCGGACTTGAAAGAGGAATATGTGTCTGGCTTGTTTCAAACATTATTTATCCTAAACGCACCTTTTTCTATTGTCGAAAGTCAAAAATCAAGAGGGCTGATATGTCTGATGGTTCGGATGCAAAGATTCAAGTGGTTTACGAGGGTGGCGTCTTCAAGCCCTTGCAGGAGATTAACCTCTGTGAGGGAACTAAGGCTTTTGTGGTCCTTAAGCCAGAAAAAATCACAAACGTGGCTAAGAGATACAGGATTAAAGTGGATAGGGATGTGATGGAAGAATTCGTCGAGGAGCGAAGATGATCGTATTAGACACTTCGATTTTCATCGACCTTCTTTTTGAATATAACGCCGAACGGACACTATCTGCAGAAGAATTGCTCTCGATCTTGGAGGAGAATGGTCTGACAATAGTGGAACCGGATCTCTTCAAAGTAGAGTTCACAGGGCAAATTGCCAGAAGGGTCAAAAGGGAACTGGCACCAAAGATCTGCGAGGAGATCTTTGCAGGGCTGGTCTTCATCAACACATCCAGGATCTTCGAAGAGGCGCTTTCCATCGCCCTGGAAACGGGATCAAGGGCGGCGGATTCATTTTACATAGCTTGCGCCAAGGCTGAAAAAGCGATCTTGGTTTCTAACGACAAGCATCAGATCGAAAGTGCCAAAAAATCAGGAATCGAGGTCTATAATCTGTTACAAGACCAGGAACTTGTCAAGAAACGACTGCTTGACACAGTTTTTCAATAAGATCTCAACCGCATCTCCTTCACCACCCCCGCGCCCGAGCGTGCCCGCCCAGGCCCGGTAGCAGCTCTACGCTGAGGGCAAATTCGCCGAAGTCCTGGCCTAGATGGAGGCCTGCCTGCCCAAAGACGCGGCGGGCAACTTCATCGCAAGCCAGGAAAAATCTGACGTGGTACATGACCTGCTGGCCTTCCTGGTGGAAAGAATGCTGGAGATGAACAAACAAAAGCAGCAGGAGATCAAGGGCTTCCTGGGCTGGCTGGAGAGCTACTTGGGGGTCAGGGTCGATGATCTGACTCCCAAGACAAAGCTGCAGAGCTACTACGAGTACGATTATGAGGACTTCCTCGCGGTGCTCAAGAAGAACCGGAAAAAGCTGGCAGTCGATCCGGCCCGCCGGGAGCCGGCGGAAATGCTGCGGTCCGAGTTCGAGGGATCGCTGGGCAAACTGGGGCCGCTCTTGGAGCGAATCAGGCAGACGGACGAGCTGATCGATGCGACGGTGTACAAGCTGTACGGGCTGACGGAAGAGGAGATCGGGATAGTGGAAGAAAATGGGTCGTGAACTCAGAATTGGTTGGAATTTCTCTGGCATTGATGAGGGTGATAATTATTTCCACCCAAGGAAGCAATCAATCTCTTTTAAAATTCTTTGAAAATCAATAGCATATGGCTGTGCTGAGACCATTTGCGCTAAATACCAACCAGCAAAAGATGCACTACCCAGGAATTGGCTCGATGATATATTCATATATCGGGAGAAAGAGAGGTTGGGAGATCCCTTATACCTAACGGAGATGAGATCATGAGATCTATCGATCTGGCCCTGATCATTGGATTGGGGGTGCTGGCCTGCCCTGGCCTCGCCGACGTTGTCATCAACGAGATGGAGATGAATCCTCGAGATAACGCCACGATGTGGGCGGAGCTCTACAACACCGACGACATGGCCGCAGATGTAAGCGGTTGGACGGTGACCATAACCGATAGCAGCTGGCTTGGCCCAATGACAGTTCCAACGGACACAACCATTAGCGGACATGGGTACCTGGTGATGTACGGAGAACGCACATGGCCGCATCTGGAGAGCGGATTCGTCGTACTCTACGACTCGGATGGCAATAAGGTGGATGAGACCCCCTCAAGGAGCGACCTGCTTGGAAATGACCTCACATGGGGCAGGTATCCGGATGGGAGGGATACCGATACCTCCGGGGACTGGGGCTACATGATGGCCACCATGGGCGTTCCTAATACGCTTGGCAGGCAAGGTTAAACACCAAACGAGAGGCTGATTACCATGAGATCAATCTATTTGGAGGGCTTTTGCGCCCTCTTCCTGTTGGTGGCGGCAGCAAGCCTCGGCACTGCCGCGGTTGTGATCAATGAGGTTGAGTTCAACCCGCCCGGAGATGGGGAGAAGTGGGTGGAGCTCTACAACAATGGCCAGGAGAACGTGAGCATCGGCGGATGGGCTGTGGTCATAATGGAAGGGCCCTGGCAGGGAACGATTCCCTTGCCCGAGGGTTGTGTCCTCGCGCCGGCTGGGTACTACGTCGCTCCCTGCGTCCCGACGTGGACCATGGACTATAACGGAACCGTGATCCTCCTCGACTCCTCCGGGGCGGAGGTCGACAGGACCCATCGGCTAAGCGATGAGGACGCGACATCGTTCACCAATTCGCGCTATCCAAACGGCGTGGACACCAATAGGACCGGGGACTTCGCCTTCATCATGGGAAGCAAGGGAAGGTCGAACGGGGGAGAGCCGAGGAGCGGATGAGGGAGGAAGTGCATAGCGGGGCGGATTCGTGAAAAGAGCTATTAATCGCCTCGGCAATCCCTGGGCATGAACTTCGCCTTCCAGATCGGGAGGATCGCGGGCATACCCGTTCGCCTCCACCTGACCTTCTTGCTCATAATACCCTGGGTGGCTTACATATTCGGGCAGGTGAGCGAGCCCGTCTTCGGCAAGCTCTATGGGTTCGGGGCAGTCCCCGAGCCCACCAAGTGGGTCTACTCGCTCGCCTTCGCCATACTTCTCTTCGCATGCGTGGGCCTCCACGAGCTGGGGCACTCATTCATCGCCCGGCGGTACGGCATTGCCATCCGAAGCATCACCCTCTACCTCTTCGGCGGTGTAGCCTCCATGGAGGAGATCCCGCGCGACCCCCGCATGGAGCTGCAGATGGCGGTCGCAGGCCCCCTCGTCAGCGGGCTCCTGGGCTTGATCCTCATCGTACTCTACACACAGATCGCCCCCCTCATAGGGGTGGAGCATCCCTTCTCCATCTTCCTCTGGACCTTGGGAGTGATCAACCTCATACTGATGGGATTCAACCTCTTGCCGGCCTTTCCCATGGACGGTGGTCGTGTCCTCCGGGCGTGGTTTGCCACATGGATGCCCTATGTGACCGCAACGAGGAGGGCAGCTGCCATTGGAAAGATCTTCGCCTTCATGATGACAATGTTGGGCCTCTTCTCGCTGAACATCCTCGTCCTGATAGTGGGCCTCTTCATATACATGGGAGCCTCTGAGGAGGAGAGGATAACCACGATCGACGTCAGCCTGGAGGGGATACGCGTTAAGAATATCATGTCCTCTGATCCCAGAACGGTGGGCTCCGAGATGACGCTTCGCCAGCTGATGGATATAATGTTTCAAGAGAAGCATCGGGGCTACCCGGTTGTGGATGGCTCGGTCCTCACAGGCATCGTGACCATCACCGACCTGCTGCGCGTGCCCGAAGATCAACGGGAATCTACAACAGTGGAGCAGGTTATGACGAGGAAGATATATGTTATCGAGCCGGAGGACGAGGCCTCGGCGGCCATGAAGAAGATGACCGCCCAGAGCATCAGAAGGCTTCCCGTGCTGAAGGACAATCGATTGGTTGGGATTATATCCAGGGAGGACCTGGTCAGGGCCATCGAGCTTTGCTCGGAGAGAGGCACCTGATGCAGGACGATTTAGTTAGCCTGGAGGAGATCCAGGCGAGGCCTACGAAGGATGGGGCGAACAAGATAGCAATAGTGGGCACTGCCCACGTATCCGAGAAGAGCGTCGCCGAGGTCACGAGGGCGATCGAGGAGATGCGGCCCGATATAGTGGCAGTCGAGCTCTGTCCTGGGAGGTACAAGGCCCTCACCGGGCAGGAGGATGCTGAGGAGATCAAGATCAGCGAGCTCTTGAGCGGCGGCAAGATCTACATGTTGCTCGTCCAGTGGCTGCTCGCCTACATCCAGAAGAGGATAGGGGCAGAGATGGGGGTCAAGCCCGGGGCGGAGATGCTCGCAGCGATCGAGACCAGCCGCAGATTGGGCCTCAGGATAGCCTTGGTGGATCGCGATATAGGGATCACCATTCAGCGGTTCTGGTCCTCCATGGGTATCGTGGAGAAGCTCAAGCTGGCTTTTGGCCTGATTCCGGCAGCGTTTGGATGGGGGGACGATCAGATCGAGATCGATAAGGTCACCGAGGAGGACGTCGTCTCTCAGATCATCGCCGAATTTCGAAAGATATCTCCAAGGGCAGCAGGGGTCCTCGTCGACGAGAGGGATGCCTACATCGCCCGGAACCTGATTGGCCTCTCATTCCAGGGAAGCGTGCTCGCCGTGGTCGGCGCAGGCCATAGGGAGGGTATTACGAGACATCTGGCCCATCCAGACGAGATCCCGGAGCTCGAGGCCCTGCGGGAGAAGAAGAAGAGCAGGATCACGGCTGCGAGGGTCTTCGGCGCCCTTCTGATGCTGCTGATCTTCGGGACAATCGGCCTTGTTCTCCTATCCGGGGTCTCCAAACAGAGCCTGATTCTCGCCTTCGCCATCTGGTTCTTCGTAAATGGAATCCTCGCCGCGCTCGGCGTCATCATCGCCAGGGGCCATCCCCTCTCCGTGCTGACCGCTTTCATGGTGGCGTGGCTTACCTCCATCAATCCCATGGTTGCTGCAGGCTGGTTTGCAGGCATGGTGGAGGCCTGGAAGAGGACGCCGACCGTCGCCGATATGAAGCGCCTTGCCCAGTGCGAGACCTTCCAGGAGATGAGGGGAAACCGGCTCTTCCGAGTGATCCTGGTGGCAGCCCTTGCCAACATCGGCTCGACGATTGGGACGTTCATCGGCATTTACATCATATGGAAGAAGCTGGGCCTGATGGATCCAACCCAGATGCTCAGCGGGATACTGTAGTGGATCGATCGAAGGGGCGACGCTATGCGTTGGCCCTTTGCTGAATTCTGCGGGCGGGGCTTGCTGGTAAGTCTCGACCTGCATAATCCTATGTGAGCTAGTGAGAAAGCCCCTGCGATAGGTGGTCGGGCCGCAGTGAAAGGGTGGTAGTCAAAAAAGAGGTGGTAGGGGAAATGGGTTCTGAAAGGAGGCATTCTCTATCTCCTCTTGAACCCCACCCCTATGACCAGAAGGATGAATAGAACGAGGATGACGCCGATCAGAGGAGCTCCTGATATTGATGGCATGCTGCCATTCTCCTTTGCATTCTCCATCACAAACCCGCTCACATCTTCGCTCGTCGACTCGGTCGTCTCCTCAACTGGATCCGGATCTTCAGGGATCGAGGTCCCTACGCTGGCCGACTGGGTCTGGTTGGAGGTGCCAAACGTGGTCTTGCCTTGAACGTAGGGGTGGCTGCTGGACCCACCCCCGCTCCTGCTGCTTGGGTTGGACTTCTCAGGCTCCGTGCCTGATATTATCCCCTTCATGTAATCTTTTAGCAGCAGATTGCCGCAGGTGTGATGGCAGCAGGTCACGTCATTCTCGGCCACGGACTCGGTGTATTCCTCCGCAAGGCTCTTGAGCACATCATCGGACGCATCCCAGTGTTCCTTCCTCGCGGCCTCGATCATTCGCGCTGTGATGGACTGGTATTGATAAGGATTCTCGGTTTTGAGAAACTCATCCAGGCCGAGATCGTACTTGTCGTTGACGTATATGTCGTAGATCTCATCCCAGTCCGAATCTGTGACCATGTCCGGCGTCGTCACTTCCCATCCCCACATGTACTCGGTGAATTTCATGAACTGTCTTGCACCAGCATAGTCACATTCCATCATGCCCGTTATCCATCTCGGATTGAAGTATCGCGCCCGCAGCTCAGTTCTGAAGGCCTCGTTGAGCGTTATGATCTGGGGATTGTCAACGCTCTCCAAGCTGGCTATGTACATCGCTGGTTCCTTCCCCGTCAATGACCGTACTGCAAGCTCGATTCCTCCAAGGTAACCGTAATAGTCATCGCCATCGATAATCCCGAATAGGTTTGTAGAGTCGCTATGTACGGCCGCATCCACATCCATCAGGTTCATCGTGAAAACGTCTTCGTAGCAATCGCCCCACACATCCTTTCCGTAGATGTGAGACGTTCTGGATATGAATAGGTCAGCGAGTTTGGATTCGTTATCCCACGTATCGCTTGCAGCTATTGCTTCAGGCATTCCATTTCCATAAGCACCAGGCGCTTCGCTGAATATCCTCGATCTAGAAATATAATGTGCTGTGCTATTATTGTAACCGCTGGCGATGAGAGCATGTTCCATCTTCATCGAGTTCCATCTAACATAGTTCGTCTCATTGGTCTCGTTGAGCTCCGCTGCCGTTCGGATAGCCTCATCGATTAGCTCAAGCTGGTACGGGAACGTATCCCTGTACAGTCCGGAAGATTGAATTATCACGTCTATCCTTGGGTGGGTCATCTCCTCCTGCGGGACGACTTCAAAGCCGGTGATCACTCCCTTGCTTCGTATGGGTTTTGCGCCAAGCAGCGCATGTATTTGAGCTTCCATCAGCCCATGATGACGCATCGTCTCCATAGCCCAGAGGGTATACGACACTTTTTCTGGATATGTGCCGCTATTGTTGTTGAAATAATCCTCGATTAGCTGGTTTGCGAGGATTTCTCCCATGATTGTGGTTTCCTCATCAGGGAACTTTCTCTGGTCGAAGCTATAAAAGTTCCTGCCGGTCGGCAGCGCCTCGGGATTGCGTATGGGATCGTTTCCAGGTCCCGGTTCGATATATTCTGCATCGAGGGCACGCATTGTCTGGTCAATCTCACGTGTCGTCTGGCTCAGATGATTGGAATATTCAAGTGCCAGATGGAGATCGGCAGTTATGTTTTCATCGGCATCCGTCAGGTTAAGGACATCAAGCTGGGCGGCGGACACGTTCTTTCCATCTAGCAGCGTTGCGTTCAAGAGCTCGGTTGCATAAGCATTCGCCGCATCTCTCCAGTCTTCCTCGTCTCCGCCATCCTTAGGGATTACGTCGTAGATGTGGCGGGGGAAATCGCTTCCAAGCATTGATTTGACCATACTGACCAGTTTTTCATCCTTTGGAGCGAGGCCGAAGATGTGGACGCCATAGGGCATTAGCGTGGACTGAAGTTTGTGCAGATAGTTGTGGACATTGTTCCCAATGAAATTTCCAAATTCATCATCCTGCAACGCCCTGAGCTCGTCTGGAGTTACGCCAAGGTCGTTTTCCATCGAGAGATTTTCGTAAAGCCCGATGATGCTGTTGCGATAGAGGGCCATCATTGCGGAATCGTTGGCAACCTTGGCATCTCCGTAATTGTGAATCTTCTCGTGCATCGCTGCCAGGTCTCCATAGATGCCCGCCTCTATTATCGGCGGCGTCAGGTGGTCTATGATCACAGCGTTGCCGCGGCGTTTTGCCTGGGTGCCCTCGCCCACATTGTCCATTATGTAGGGATATATCACTGGCGTATCGTTCACCAAGATGGCTGAATAGTCGTACCTGCTCAGACCCACCTCCTTTCCCGGGAACCATTCCTGTGTTCCATGGGTGCCGAAGTGGATTATGGCATCTGCATCATAGACGTTATTGATCCAGAAATATGTTGCAAGATACTGGTGTGTTGGAGGTATAGACTTGTTGTGATAAATGAGCGATTCGTCAGAGAGCCAGGCTTTGCTCGGCTGAGGTATGAAATTGACCTTTCCAAACTGCACCGTGGGAATCACAAAGCTGCCTTCGTACACCATGATGTCGCCGGGCGCCTTGCCCCACGTTGCCTCGACATCAGATCTTGTGCTATTTAACAATGTGTTGTACCAGGAGAGATAATCGTCAACGGAGACGAGTGTGACATTGCCCGAGTTTACAACCTTTTCAAGCTCGCCGGGAGCCCAGGTGCCCACATTCCTACTCTCTATGAAGAGGTCTATGAGCTCGCTGCCGTTTGGAATTGAGCCGTTTCCGATATCATAACCATCTGCTCGCATCCGTTCGAGAAGCAGCGTGAAGCTGGACGAAATGTCGAGGTAACTTGCGCCGATGTCGTTCTTGCCGCCTTCGTGGTTGTAATATATGATGCTGACCTTTTTGTCGGCATTATCGCATCTTCCGAGGTTTGCCCAGGAGATCGCCCTGTCGCATAGCCAATCCACCTGCGGCATTAGGGGTTCATAGTAATCCTGCTCAGTAGCTGGATCTTTGACATAACCTGAAACCCATATATAATCGGTACATCCATCGATCTCAGGCTGTATAACCTGAAAGGAGATCATAATCATTCCCAATCCCCTGGCGTTCTCGTTGAACTGCGAAGGCGTTTGGGAAGGATCCTGGACCGCTTTTAGCACGGGAACGTCGTACTTCTTTAAATATTCCACACCTTTTTCCTGATCCACATAATTGAGGCCGAAACCCTTCAAGGAGATTATGCAATCCACCAGTACTGTTCCATTTCTTGTGAAATAATCAACATCATTTGTGCACACCAAATATGTGGAATATATGACGTTACATCCTTTAGATTCAATATTCCTGATTATGACATCGTCGGCGGTGGCAAAGAGTGGATCCTTAACAATATTATTGGTAGCTATTATGCCGATCGTAGGTGCGGTCTCATCATACCCATTATCTGCATACCACTCAAGGTACTCGGCGCTGTCCTTGAAGATCCTAGGAAACGCATCTGGATGGTAGATCCCATGATCGGGAATTGACGGGGCTGCGGCCGGTTTATATTCGATGTAGACATCCTCAGTTTTTGCCCCTATGAAGCGAAGAAAGTTTTCCATATTGGCGCATCCATCTCTGTAAATGTAGCTATTTATCTCATTATAAGGCGAACTGCTCATGTCGATTGTGCTAATTCCATACGCATCGCTCGTTGAGTTAAGTCCGATCTGTGTGCCAGTGGCCTTGGCATTTAGGAGGATATCCTTGAACTTTGAGAGCTCGATGTATCCTATCATGTGCAGTATGACGACATCCTGATGGGATAAGTTCGAAAGCTTAGCAGCAACCTCCTCGCCATCCATTCCGTCAATCACAGTGACGTCGAAGAGATCTTTGATAACGCCCCTTTCTGAGAGGACCTTGTTTAGATAGTAGATGTTGGTTTGCGAGTTGGTGATGTATGTTATGCTGATCTTCGAGCATAGGAGCAGAGGTTCAGAAACGTTTTCGTCTGCCCACGAACCGCAGAACTTCTGACCTATGAACCTGAGCATATTCTCCATGTTGCCGTCTCCGCCCTGTACCCAGTACCTCTCGATATCGGTGTAGTTGGCCGCGGAAAGGTCGACGTTGGGGGCGGTGATGTTTGAGGAGAGGTTGTATCCTATGAACCTTACTCCAATGAGCTTGGAATTATTTATGCTAGCATTCCATCCATTCACTACGGCCTCATCCTGCGACTCGATGAAGACGACCGCATAGTCCGAGAAACTCATTTCATCGGGCAAGGTATCGTTCCTGGTGAATATGGTAACGTTCAACTTTGAAGCTATCGAGGGATGCGATGCTGCATTCTTAAGAGAGATCTCATTAAAATCGGTCCCCAAGACGAATAATAATCTTTTGCTTTTGTTGAAATTGAGAACCCCTAACGAATAAGGAGAAGGCTCCGATCCGTTCTCAGAGTAGTTCACGATCCCCACATCTTCTTGAACTATGGTCGAATTTGTATCCGGGCTTTCCTCCGAAGAGCCGTCCATCTCAGCCAGCGAGGCGAATGGCGCGCCGATCAAGAGAGCCGCCAACAGCAACAAGGCCATCAATGATTGATCTGTGATCCTCCAGGGCATATCATCACCAGACAAGTAGATTTGAGTTTGAGCAAATTTATGTTATTTAAGAGTTGCGAACGGTATTGCGTCAGAAATTTCGGAGTGGCAGAGCCCTCCGATCTCTGATCCGATGCTTAACTCTCCAAAGGGCGAGGCGGATAAACTCTCTAGCGTCGCCTACTGCACCGCTCTTCGTGAATTACCTTGCGGAAACGCTCGAACTATGGTCAAAAGGCAAGTAGAAGGGATGGCACGAGAGACGAAAGGGAGTAGCAATGAAGGGGGTAATAAGCGTCACCTCGTGCCACATGAACTCTAAACTGCAATGCCCTTGGATCCCCTTCGCACATCGCAGCTATCATTATGATATACGCTACTCCTTTATTAAGTTTCGGGTAAACGAGCGCCCGATGCAACCCGATCGTTGCCCTCCCGAAGGTCGCTGCCTCCCTTGGAGTCCAGCTCCACCAGGAGATCCTCAAGCTCCTCCCTAGATGCGTCGGTCTTCAGACCCGTGCCGCTGAAGTGAGTGCGTGAAGCCTTAAATCCGCTATCTTGCAAGGCCAGGACGAGGCGGTCAAGCCTGACAGGGGCGATGCCCAGACGGCGGCAGAGCCGGTGATGGTCGTGGTACATGGGAAGATCCAGCTCGTCTCTACAGAGCTTCATGAGGCGGATGGCATGATTGCTCTCCGGAAGTCCAGGAATCGCTCGATCGAGGACCTCGTCCATCTTCAGAGGCCCAAGCCAGAGGGGACCTGCGAGAAGCGTCCTCTCCTTGCAGCGGCCGCAGATCCCCTCCGCCTCCGATGCGGGGCTTGGAATCGTCCGCCAGCTCCCGCAGCGGGGGCACTGCTCGAGATAGCCCAGCTTTTCGAGGGTCGTGTCGGCATTGCGTGCGCCGGGAATAGCCCTCAGATAGGTGCGAACGTAATGCTCGGTTGCATGGGTGAGGAGCGGCTCCATTCCCTTATCCATCCGGGCAAGCTCCCTTGCGGCGAGGCCGAGGAGGATCCGCGCTCCCATCTCCCTGTGATGCTCCGCCTTGACCGGACGGGCCATGTACTTGCGAATACCGCTTGCCAGGTGAGCCCCGCAGAGCGGGGCTGTGTCTGTCGCAGTGACGAAGAGGTACTCCTCGGCAGAGCGCGACGCTGCTGATAGGAATGGCGATGGTGTGCCGAAGGGATCGAGGTCGACGGCCTGAAATCTCCTCTCGTGCATGAGGACGTTTGCGTTCTTGCAGCAGACCTCTCCCTTGAGGCCATTTCTTGCGAGGTTCTCCTCGATCAGCCGGGCAGCTTTGTGGCTTACGTCGTTGAAGATCAGATCCTTGACTCCTGCCTCTTGGATCAGCCGAAGGCCGCGTAGCCCGCTCGCCGAGAAGGCGTCGAGGTACTCCACTATTCCCAAGGCCCTCGCCATGGCAACTCCAATCTCCCTATTCAGCCTCATCCGGGGATTGTAGAAGACCCCCTCCACGTCGACGCCGACCGCCCCTTCGGTAATCAGGTTCACGAAGAGATGCCTCCGAGATCGCCTATCGGATTAGGCGACACTAAAATATGCTCCCATGGATCCCGGAGAGTATGCTCTGCAGGCCGAATATGGTTCCCTCGAGTTCCTCTGCGACTTTTGAATAATCGCCCTTTCCAAGGCCTCTATCGGGCAGGGTGAGGGGAGGCCTTCCAGTCCGTCCCTCGATGAACTCCACCCACCAGGCGGGAAGATCTCCCTGGACCTCATCCCCGAGCAATATCTGGAATGCATTCGCCCAGGCCAGGGGAACGACCTCCAGGTTGTAGCCTCCACCGCCGAGCGCGAGGATGCGCCCATTGCAATGCTCACGGGAGAGGTTTGCAATTCTCTGCACAAGCCCCACGTAGCCATCCAGGGTCAGGTTGAGGCTCGTCAGGGGGTCTGCATAGTGTGCATCCGCTCCCAGCTGGGCAACCACGATCTCTGGCCTGAACCAACGAAATAGGGCGGGGACGATTTCGTCGAAGGCATCGAGGAAGGCTCGATCGGGCGACCGTTGGGGAAGGGGGATGTTCGCCGAGTATCCCCGTCCAGGACCGCATCCGATCTCCTCGATGAATCCCGTTCCGGGGAAGATGTACTTTCCAGATTCGTGGATGGATATAGTGAGGACGCTTGGGTCATCGTAGAAGATCGCCTGAACGCCGTCTGCATGATGGGCATCGATATCGATGTAGAGGATCCTTTGGAACTTCCGCTTCAAGACGGCAATTGCAAGGGCGGGATCGTTGAAGACGCAAAAGCCAGCGGCTTTGGCGGGAAAGGCGTGGTGCAAGCCCCCTGCGATGTTGAATGCGCCGCAGTCCTCGTGGAGCAATCGCTCGGCAGCCTCGATGCTCCCCCCGGCCATGATCCTCGCAGCGTCGTATATTCCTGGAAAGACCGGAGTATCATCGGTTCCAAGCCCAAAGGCGTAGTTCGCGACCTCGGCCTTCACAGCCTCGATGTAGTCCTGCCGATGGACCGTCATTAGATCCTTCTCGCTCGCGTACCAGGGCTCCAGAACCTCGACGTCGTGGCGATATAGCAGGCCGAGCTCCTCCATGAGCCGATGGGTGAGCATGAGCCGGCCGGGCTGCATCGGATGTTCCGGGCCGAAGTTGTAGCCCATGAACATCTTCGTGTAATAAAGATAGATCATTTATACCCTTTCTCGATCAGCCCTTCGCTCCAGTAGTTGTCGCACCTCTTGCAGTAGTATATGGTCTCCACCACGATCTTCTTCCAGTTGTCCGAGTCAAGGGGCTTTCTCAACTCTTTTTGCTCGCACTCGTTGCCGCATTTGGGGCAAAATGGCACATATTGCTCCAGCAAGGCTTGATCAGCGTCCATCTAGTCCATCCTCCAGGGGCTCATTTCCGGCCGCTGGGAAAAAAACTTGTCGGTATTAATCATGACACCCCGAAGTTAGAGGGCCAACGTCGCCCACCCGAGGAGAAAGCCCGCGATAGCACCGCCGTTGAGGAAGGGAAGGCCCGCCTGTGGTCGATCCCGCGATGTCGTCATCAGCACGACAAATCCGAGGTAGGTGCCGATCATCGTAAACAGCGCCGGAAGGGTTAGCGATAGGCTTGCTGCGCCTATCAATGGGGCCGATAGCGACCAGTTGGCGGAGATGACCAGTATTGTTGGTATGATGGCATCTCCAAGCCCCAGGAAGTAGGCGCCCTTTCCCCCGTTCCCCGCGTTCCCCTCCCGACGAAAGCTGTAGCCCCTTCGACGAGGGATGACGAAGAGCAAGGGGGCGCGTATCTTGATTGCGCTCTCGGCAAGCGCCACCATGTGCTTCGTCTTGTAGACCGAGATGAAATCGTATGCAGCAAGTGCTACGAGGAGTATGAGCGCCGGAAGCACGGTCATGCTTATGCCGAAAAGCGCGCTGATCCCGGCGCTGACGACGAGGCCTACGATATCCACCACATACCACTCGGGGTATATCCTCAGGAGAACCGTCACGGAAACTGCGAGAATGAGCGCTGCTATTCTGGGGATGAAGGGATCGAGGACGTAATATATGCTGGATCCAATGGCAAGTGAGATGAAGCCTCCCACGATCCAGCCTCGATTCAGCCTGATTGCGAGGAGGAGGAAGGCCGTGAAGAGGAGAATGAGGATCAGGTAGCCTATGGGGTTTGCAGCGGACTCTGGGTCCTCGAAGACCCTGACCTCCCCGAGGAGGAGGACTGGCATCATCGCTAGCGCCAGGATCTGGACCACTACCACGAAGAGCAACATGACAGCCATCGGCTTCCAGGTGGAAGAGGACACTTCTAGACCTCGATACCCGCTTCCAGGAGTTCCAGGTAGGACTGTGGAATCGTCTCAACGATTCCGAGCCGCCCCAGGACGGCCAAGACCTCTTCCTTCTCCATAGCCCAATCCTCGCCGCCCAAGGCCTCTACCTCGATGAAGCTCCCCAGCCCTTCCACATCGTCGAGGGCGATAGTGACATGGCCGAGACGGTACTTGGCCCTGCTCTTCCTCACCTCAGCGGCTCTAGAAAAGCCGATCGCTTCAAGCATCTCCTCTGCCGCGATTGCATCGTCCACCTCGAGGGTGATCTCCCGGCGAGACTTCGTCTCCCTCTCAAGGCGGGGTCCCTTGAATGTGAGGAAGGATCCCGCCTCCTTGATCCTCAGGCGTAGAGCCTCGTCCCTTTTTGCCATGTCCCTCTCTGGCGATGAGAAGTACAGGTCGTGATGATGCTCGACCCCGAGGAAGGTTGCCCCAAGCGAAGCTATCATCTCCTCCGCTCCCTCCGGGGCTTTTGCCTTCACCTCCACCTCGATCGCTCCCACCATCGCTATCTCCTGACGAGGACCGTTGCGCTATTTGCGATTATCACGTCGACCGCCTCTCCCTCTGATAGGGTCTCTTTCACGATCTCGACCATTTCCGGTTCGATTCTGCCCTCGGGAAGCTCGATTGGTCCGCTTTCGAGAGCTCTCGCAACCTCTGCCGGGTCCATCGCGGCAAGCCTCTTTATGACTGCAGCCGACCGATCCTTGAACACAGGCCCAATCGCCTTCATCACGGGCTTGATCGCAGAAGGAGATGTTGCTAGGTTTGGAGCGCCCTTTCGGAAAACGACGGGGGAGTTGGCCACGCCCCGAAGGTCCATCGTCTCGAGTTCGATCTCGGAGTAGATCTCTATGCCCTTCAAGGGGGCGTTCAAGGCCATTCCTCGATCGGACTTGTACCTCCTAATGGACGCCGCGATCTCCTTTATGGACTCGCCTTCGATCGAAGGCTCAGCCGTTGCCTCGGGCCAGCTCTGGAGATGGACGCTATCCCCCGTCAGGCCCATATGTATCTCCTCGGAGATGAAGGGCGTAAATGGCGCCATCAGCCTTGTCAGCGTCACGAGCGCCTCATAAAGGGTAGCGGAAGCCGCGGCCTTCCAAGCGCCATCTGGACCGTACAGCCGCGCCTTTATAAGCTCGATATAGTTGTCGGCCAATATCTCCCACGCAAAGGCACGGATGGCCCGGAAGGCCTCGTCGAACTGGAACTTCTCCATGGCCTCCGTTGCCGTTTCGACGAGCATGGAGAGCTCTCCCATGAGCCAGCGGTCTACCTGCCCTAAAACGGCATCGCTCGGCTTTGCAAATGGGGCGGCGAACCGATATATCGACCAGAGCTTCTGCTGGAATCTGCTTGCTGCGACGATCTCCTTCCACTGGAACATGATGTCGGACCCGACCGATCCCCCTACCGCCGCCCACTGGCGAAGGGCATCTGCCCCGTTCTTATCGAAGACCTCCTCGGGAACGACGAAGTTGTTCAGCGACTTGGACATCTTGTGGCCGTCTTCCCCGAGAACCATGCCGTTCACGAGTATGGTATCCCAAGGTCGCACCCCTAAGAGGGCTTGGGAGCGCAGTATGGTGTAGAAGGCCCATGTCCTGATGATATCGTGCCCCTGAGGCCGAAGCTGTGTTGGAAGGCGCGGATCCTCTCTAGAGAGCCAGCCTGCGACCGAGAGGGCGGAGATGGAGCTGTCCATCCACGTATCCAAAACGTCGGTCTCCGGCAGGAACTCGGTAGATCCGCATTGGCATGGCTTTGGCGGGGAGGCCTCGTTTGGATCGAGCGGCAGCCAATCAACGCTAGCCACCATCACTTCCCCGCACTTTTCGCAGTACCAGACAGGAATTGGGGTTGCAAATATCCTCTGGCGAGAGATGCACCAGTCCCACTCCATCGTTCCCGTCCAGTTCTTCAGGCGGGTCTCCATATAATCGGGGACCCACTTGATCTCCCCCGACGTCTTGATGATCGTCTCAGGATCGATCCTCACGAACCACTGCCTCTCGGAGAGGATCTCGATCGGGGTCTTGCACCTCCAACAGAGTCCCACGTTCTGTTCGAGGTCCTCCGCTCGATAGATGATCCCTTCCTTCGTCATGTCGTCTACAATCGCCATCTTGGCTTCATTGATCGAGATCCCGGCGTACTTGCCGGCGAGATCGGTCAGTTTTCCGTCCCTTCCGATGGCCTGTCGAAGCGGAAGATCGTGCTCCACCCACCAGCGGACATCCTGCTTGTCGCCGAAGGTGCAGATCATCACAACACCTGTCCCAAAGGATGGATCGACCGCAGGGTCGGCGATGACCGGTACCTGATAGTCGAAGATGGGAACTGTCAGGCTCCCTCCGACGAGGTTTTCGTACCTCTCGTCATCAGGGTTCACGGCAACGGCCACGCATGCGCATAGGAGTTCAGGCCTTGTGGTTGCGATCTTCACAGGTCCATCGCTTGAAGCAAACGACATGTAGTTGAGCTTGGTCGTTCGCGAGTCGTACTCCACCTCGGCAAAGGCGATGGCTGTTGCGCAACGTGGGCACCAGTTGACGGGATGGTCCTCCCTGTAGATCATGCCCTTCTTGTACATCTGGACGAAGGAGCGCTGGGTCTTGACGTAGTACTCAGGCGACATCGTGATGTACTCGTTCGACCAGTCGGTCGATATCCCCATCCTCGTGATGGTCCTTCTCATCCTCTCTATTGCGAGGACGGTCATCTCCTCGCAGAGACGGCGAAACTCCTCCCTGCTTACCTGATTCTTTGTGATCTTATGGGTCTCCTCGACCTTGACCTCGGTTGGCAGGCCGTGGCAGTCCCATCCCTGGGGGAACATCACATTATAGCCGCGCATCCTCTTGTAGCGGGCCACGAAGTCGATATAGCACCAGTTCAGGGCGTTCCCTATATGGAAGTTCCCAGTGGGATAGGGCGGCGGAGTATCGATTATATACTGCTGCCTCGTCGAGTTCCAGTCGAAGTGGTATATGGACCGATCCCACGCGCCCACCCATCTCTCCTCGACCTCTTTGAAGTTGTACTCCTTGGAAACCTCACTCATCGGGATAGCTCCTGAAATTTCAATCGCTAAGGATTGAGGTTGGACTGGAGTTGAACACAATGTTAATAGGATTATCGGTGTATACGCGGAGCATATGGATCTGCTCATATTCTGCGCCGACCAGTGCGATCCGCGCAAATGCACCGGAAAGAAGATGGGGAGGATGGGGCTTGCTCGCCTTACGAGGAGGATGGGGAACTTGAGGGGCCACCTCCTGCTCAACCCCGTCTCCCAGAAGGCTCTCTCCCCGGAGGATCGCAACTTGGGCCGGGGCCTTGCCGCCCTCGATTGCAGCTGGGCAAAGGCCGAGGAGGTCTTCTCAAGGGTGCATACTCCATCAAGGGCGCTTCCTTTCCTCGTCGCGGCAAATCCCGTCAACTTCGGCCGTCCGTTCAAGCTCACGACTGTCGAGGCATTCGCAGCGGCGCTGTACATACTAGGGGAGGTCGAGCAGGCACAAGCGATCCTATCGAAGTTCTCCTGGGGCCACGTATTCCTGGAGTTGAACGCAGAGCCGCTTTCTGAGTACGCCGGGGCGAGGGACAGCGCCGAGGTCGTGGAGATCCAGGGCGGATATCTATCGCAAGGATGATATGGTTTCAAGGTCCACATAACTGTCAAGTGGGGCGATTGAATTGGCCGGACTAATACCAGTAGATGAGATCAAGCGCCTCCAGAAGCGGATGAACCGGTTCGTGGAGGACGTGGGCGTGGAGCTCGAGAACAGATACCCTGAGGAGTATAAGCAGATCCAGCACCGAATGAACAAGATCATGGAGGAGTTCGAGACGACCACGGGAAAGGGGCTCTCATTGGAGAGCATGATGCCCCTTGCCGATATCGTCGAGAGCGACGAGCATCTGGTTGTGACGATGGACCTTCCCGGCGTTGATAAAAGCGATGTGGAGATCACAATCGCCGACGACCAGCTGAGCGTCAAAGCCGTGCGTGAGACGGAGACCTCTGACGAGCAGTACCACCGCCGCGAGAGAACCTGTACCCGCTACGAGAGGATGGTCAAGCTTCCTGTCTCTGTAATGGGGGACGAGGCGAAGGCCAGTCTGAAGGACGGCGTCCTCGAGATAACGCTTCCAAAGGAGGAGGTCACTGTCAGGAAGCGGGTGACGATAGAGTGATTGGGCAAGGGCGATGCAGCTTGAATAGTGCGGGCGGATCGATGCGGCTAGGGTGATGCGGGGCGGTCGCTCGAAGATATCCAAAGATACGAAGAATATCGTCTAATTTTTTTATATATCATGTCATCCCTGGAATACTCGGTGATCAGGTCACTTGCGGTCATTGGCGGCCTTGTCCTCCTGGGGCTCGTATTAAGGCGGCGGGGAACCATCTCCGTTGGGGACCGGCCGCTCCTCAGCCGGCTCGTAACCGACGTGGCCGTGCCGGCCATGATCCTTCTGCAGCTGTCCCGCCAGGGCATAGGCGCTACTAACCTCCTGGCTTTGGAGGCAATGCTGGGATCCCTATTGATCCTACTGATCCTTTCGTGGGCGATCGGCCGCCTGCTGCATCTGTCGCGCCCGCAGATGGGCTCCTTCATTTTGGTCTCGTCCTTTGGAAACGCCGCCACCCTCGGCTACGCCCTTGTGCTCCAGACCTTCCCCAACGATCCCCGCCTGCTCTCAGAGGCCGCGCTGGTGGCAGGGCTCGGCTCGGCAGTTCCCGCCTTCGTCCTGGGGATGGCCATTGCCATCTACTACGGCAAGGGCGAAGGTGGAAGCTTAAAAGGGGACCTGATGAACATCATTTTCTCCCCCATCACCGCCTCCTTGATCCTTGCGCTGATCATATCCTATACCCATCCATCTTTGGAAGGAGCACTTGCCGATGTCCTAATCCGGTTGCTCCAGGTGATAGAGGGCTCACTCACCTTGCTCGTGACCCTGGCAATTGCCCTGATGTTAAGGCCCATATCACTGCGGCTCTTGGGGATCAGCTCGCTTGCGGTAATAGCCCTAAAGCTGATCGCAAATCCCTTGTTGACCCTTTTCTTCGGCCTTAATGAGGTGCTGCCAGTCGAGGACATCGAGGTACTCATGATGTTGGCAGCCATGCCCTCAGGAGCCATCGTCGCCCTCTTCGCCGATCGCTATGGATGCGACGGGGCGCTGGCTTCAGCCCTCGTGATCATCACCTTCATAATCTCCTTGATCACGCTTCCCCTCGTCATAATGCTGGCGTGAGCTTGTGACGTGCGGGGCCGCGTAGCCGCGGGACGGCTCAGGGGGCGTTCTCCTCTCCCAACAGCAGCATGTGATCGAGCTTGTCCCTCTTGGTCTCCAGGTACTTTCTGTTCTGGTGGGTGGGGGCGATCTCCAGGGGGACCCTCTCGGCTATCTCCAGACCGTAGCCCTCGAGGCCGATGATCTTTTTGGGATTGTTTGTGAGAAGCCTCATCCTGGTCACGCCGAGGTCGACGAGGATCTGAGCGCCTATGCCGTAGTCGCGAAGATCGGCCGGATAGCCCAGCCTCTCGTTTGCCTCCACAGTGTCGCTTCCAAGGTCCTGGAGATGATATGCACGAAGCTTGTTGGCAAGGCCGATTCCTCGGCCCTCCTGGCGCATGTACAGGAGGACGCCGCATCCGTTCTTGCTTATCATCTGGAGCGCTCGCGAGAGCTGCTCGCCGCAGTCGCAGCGCTTCGAGCGGAAGGTGTCGCCTGTTAGGCACTGGGAGTGCACGCGAACGAGGGCATTGGGTGATGCGGGATCGCCAGCGATCAGGGCGATGTGACACTGGCCATCGAGGAGGCTCTCATAGCCCACTGCCTGGAAGTTGCCGTACTCGGTTGGCATCTCCACCTCGGAGACCTTTCTGATCATGCGCTCCCGCTTCATGCGGTAGCGTATCAGGCTCTCGATGGTGACCATCTTGAGGGCGTGGCGTTCTGCGAACTCCTCCAGCACTGGAAGGCGGGCCATCGTCCCGTCCTCGGCCATGATCTCGCAGATCACGCCCGCCGGTTGCAAGCCGGCCATCCGGGCGAGGTCGACCGCAGCCTCGGTGTGGCCGGCCCTTCGAAGCACTCCGCCTTCCATCGCCTGGAGCGGGAAGGTGTGGCCTGGCGAGACGAGGTCGAAAGGGCGAGAGATCGGATCGATCAGCACGCCAATCGTTGCCGCCCGATCATATGCCGAGATCCCAGTTGTGACCCCACTTCGAGCGTCCACGGAGACTGTGAAGGCTGTTCCCATCGATTCGGTGTTGTTCTGGGTCATCAGGGGAAGGCCAAGCTCGGCCACCCTGGATGCTGAGAGGGGAACGCAGATCAAGCCTCGGGCGTGCTTGGCCATGAAGTTGATGAGGTCGGGCGTCGCCTTCTCCGCAGCAACGACCAGGTCGCCCTCGTTCTCCCGCGATTCGTCGTCCAGGACAACGAGGGGGCGTCCCTGGCGTACCTCCAGAAGTGCCTCATCCACGCTTGCAAATGACATAGGTGCGATTGGCGCATCGATCGGATATTAAAGGATAGGGGAGGTCACCAGATCCCGGCCACTGGCTCGCCGCAGGCCGGACATTTCCCATCAACGAGGGCGCTCTTCATGACGCGAAAGGACACGCGCTCCACCAGGATCTCTCCACAGGCCGGGCAATTGGTATGATCGCTCTCGCCGGGAATGTTTCCGGCATAGATATACCTGAGGCCTGCAGCGCGGCCGATCTCCAGGCCCATCCTCAGATCCTCGGCGCGGGTCCGTCTTGTATCGGTCAGCTTATATGTGGGATAGAAGGCGGAGATGTGCCAGGGAATATCGCAATCGACACCGGCTAGAAACTCGGCGATCTCTCGAAGCTGGGCCGTCGAGTCATTGTAGCCAGGGATGACCAATGTTGTCACCTCCACCCAGATGCCGAGCTCCTTCATCAGCCGTATGTTCTCCTTGACCGGCTCGATCCTTGCGCCACAGACCTCTCGATAGAAGCGATCGTCCCCCTTTAGATCCACGTTGACGGCATCGAGGTAGGGGGCAGCCGCCTCCAGGGCCTCCTTGCTCATGTAGCCGTTGCTAACGAAGACGTTCTTCAAGCCATGCTCCTTTGCAAGGCGAGCAACGTCTATGGCGTACTCCATGAAGATAGTGGGCTCGGTATAGGTGTAGGCGATCGATCGCGCGCGAAGCGCTAAAGCCTCTGCCACCACCTCCTTTGCTTCCACCTCCTGGCCCTCGATCCTGCCCTCATCGGCAGGCATCTGGGAGATGTCGGCGTTCTGGCAGTGCTTGCAGCGGAAGTTGCACCCGACGGTTGCTATGGAGTAAGATTGGCTTCCTGGCAGGAAGTGGTAGAAGGGCTTCTTCTCTATCGGGTCGAGATGCATGGCGATCAATCTTCCGTAGACCAGCGACCGCAATCTCCCATCCTGGTTCTCTCTAACTCCGCATATGCCCCGGTGTCCCGGCTTTATCTTGCAGAAGTGATGGCAAAGGCCGCAAGCTACAACGTCCCCATCCAACCGCTCGTAGAACATGGCTTCTTTCAACAACAATCCCCCAGCTTATTTTGCCCTCGATCCCATATCATATCTTCGCTCTGTCGGTGAATCGCCCGGCAACTGCTCAATTGCTTGAAGGTTAATACTATTTCACATGGACGTATTGTCAACTTGTACGCGCTGAAACTTCGATGGAAGCGCTACATAAACCCTGGGTGTAACTGAAAATGCACGCAAAAGAAAGGAAATATTAGCGTTCATTGGCGTTCATTCGCGGTTGAAATAAGGAGAGATATCACCCGAAGGCGCAGCCCCGTGTGGCGAGGCAAGTGTTAAATCGTCCGCGCCCCGCAGGAGAACCATGACTGCAGAGGCCAAGTGGGGGGCGCTAGTGCAGCTCGCGGAGCTCGCCTTACTCGGGGCCTTTGGAAGGTCCAGGCGGATGAGGGAGAAATCGTCCGCCGGTTCATGGAGGTGAAGGAGATGGCAATGGGTCAAAGGAAGGCAGAGGTCGACATTCTCGACTATGATGAGGAGATCGTTGCATTGATCGACCTTCCCGGGGTGGCCAAGGAGGAGATCGATCTGAGAGTCTCAGAGGAGGAGATTTTTCTGGAGGCGCCGGCGAGGAGGCCTGATGGTAAGTACACACGTCGGGAAAGGGGCCTGCGGTTTTTCCGGAAGGTCGAGCTCCCAGAAGAGGTCAAGCCCGAACAGGTGCGGGCCAGGTTCGAAAACGGCGTCCTGGAGGTTCATCTGCCCAAGCTCGTTGTTGCACCATCTACGAGGGTGAACGTGGAGTAGGGGGGGAAAGGGGGGATTTAGCCCCCCCAGGCCTCCGTCTTCACAACGCGGTACGTGTACTCGATCAGTTGCTTGCTTCGAGGGTCCAAGGAGAGCTCCCACTTCAGACCGGTCGCTGTAGTCTCATCGGGGGGACGCGAGACATCGATGAGCTCCGACTTCATGGGGCGAGAGTCGCTTACCTCCACTTGGAGAACCTTATCTGCCGCGCTATCGAGCTCCAGTCGATACGTCCAGTTCTCGATCGTCACCTTGAAGGCTTGGCTTGAGTTCCATCCTGCCTCTCTGACCTCCTCGCTTATGTTGTAATCGAGGAGCTTCTTCGAGACGGATACGTCGGCAGTAGCCCCCAGGTCGAGCGAGGCGTTCGAGCCGACCTGCGTGTATGGCACCTGGAGCCCGGAGAGGTAGTCGCCCTCCCGATACAGCATCGCATCGCCCGCAGGCCAGGGGACGTCCATGGAGTTGTTCGCCCTGATCTCCTCCTTTGCAGGTCCCTCTGGCCTTGCCGAGGCGTCCCATATCAGCATCCTATCGAGCGGCACAATCTTTTCGAAGAGGGGCAGGCCAACCGGCTTTCTCATCTCAAGGTCGGTCCTGTTCTCGATCTGGAAGACGAATAGGGTCTCTTGCTGGCCCGAGGTGCCTCCAGCCCCGGGGATGTAAGGAGCTGCAGCTTTGGGAGCGGAATCGTAGTAGGCAGGTTCAGGGGCTGCCTCGGCCAGGGCGTAGCGCAACCCAACCTCCCTCTCCTGGGGCGGGCCCGATACCAGCTTCAGCAAGACATCCTCCAGGTTCTCGTCGAAGTCGTTTGCAACGACTGCCATCGCCGATACCACCATGGAGCTCTCTAGCAGGTGGAGCGAGTAGCTGGGAGACCAAGCTGCGGCATCCTCCATCAGATAGCTCAAAGAGAAGCGTTGCCGCCCTCCTTCCAGCACGTTCAGCGTGTAGATCGGAGGTTTGTCGTAGATGACGCGCTCCACGCTGGCATTGGTCACAAGGAAGAGCACAGTATCCATCGAGGCGGAGGATGGGACGTCCACCACGAAGTCATGCTGGCCTTCGGTCAACTCCATGCTGCCCGTCCTCCTCACCGCAACGAGCCCGTCCGGATAGATAGTGACCGAGTCCACGGGAAGGCTTATCACCGTGGTGGCCTCGATCCCACCATCCTGGGCTGGCAAGAGCGGGATGGATAGCAACATGGCCATCAATATAAAGGATAACCTCATGATAACCCAATGTATATCCTTCTCCCAGGCCTAAAAACCCTTGCCCCTTAATCAGCCCCGATGCGAATCTATGATATCGGCAAAGGCATCGATTACCGCCTCGATCTCCTTCTCTTTCAGCATGTACGTTGATAGCTTGAAGCGGCGGGTAAGCCCGGCCTTTATTCCGCATATGCCCCTTGCTTTGAGGTCGCGATAGAGGAAGTAGCGCCCCTTCTTGGCCTTCTTGGATATCTCATAGAGCACCTCCGCCTCGAAGAAGATCAGATCGTGGCGATGAGGCCGGTCTCCCTGGGGTACGATGCCGAGCCCTTCAAACGCCGAGCAGAAGGCCTCTGCCTTCTTTGCCTCCTCATCCCACCGGCCAATTCGCTCCACCACATGGGAGAAGCTTGCCATCATGGTGATCAGGCCTGCGCCCCGAGCCGTGCAGCCCAGAAACTCCAACTCCTTGTTCTTCTTCAGGGCGGACTTTGCGAAGATGCGCTTTGCGTAACTTCCGCATGCCCCAAGCACGCCTATAGGGCCGCAGCTTGCCATCGACTTGTGGCCGCTTCCAACTATGATATCCACCCCCAGATCCCTCGCATTCAAGGGCATCCTTCCAATCGAGTAGGCGCCGTTAAGCAGGAAGGGCACCTCCTCCTCCTCCTCGTGGCAGAACGCCGATACCTCTCGGGGATCGACGATGTTTCCGTAGTTTCCATCGGGGTAGGTGAGAAGGGCCATCCCGATCCTGCCCCCCCGATCCTTAACCCTTTGAAAGGCATCGGCGTATCCGGCCGGCATCACCTGATAGTCCGGAGCCCCGCTTGCCGGCACGTACTCGACCTCAAGGCCAGCTCGCTCCGCCGCCAGTATCGCTGTATAATGAGCGTTTCCATCGACGACCACCACATCGCCCGGCCTGCAGATGGCGTGCATGGCAGCGTACATCCCTTCCCTCGCCCCATGTGTGATCCTGACCTCGTCTATGCCCAGGAACTCGGGCAGGAGGCCGTGGACGAAATCCTCGATGGGGGGATTCCTGATCCGGTCGATCTCCCCATTGCAGAAGTCGCAGACCGAGTAGCCGTCTCCCCATTCCATCAGTGCGTCCCTCGCCTCGGGGGTCAGGATCCCGCCGCGCTGCAGAGGGTCCAGGTTTATGCCCGAGATGCCCCTCTTCAGGCATTTGAGCCTCTCCAGGTGATCCAGTGTCATCGGCTTGGGGTGAGACCAGATCTCTAATTAGCCTTATGCCCCATTGCAAAACTGTCGATTTTGGAAAATGTGATATAATATCGAGGGCGAGAGTAGTAGCATGGCCAGTCTCATCGGGCATCGCGGAGCGCGCCTCCTATCACCGGAGAACACGCTAGCCGGCCTTCGCGCCGCGGCTGCTTGCGGTGCCGACTGGGCCGAGGTGGACGCAAGGCTCTCCTCAGACGGGGTGCTCGTACTGATGCACGACCCCACCGTCGACCGGACGACTGATGGATCTGGCAAGGTCGAGGATCTCTCCCTCGACGAGCTTCGAGGGTTCAGCGTCGGTGGAGAGCCACTTCCAACGCTCGAAGAGGCCACCTCGCTCGCAGGCGAGCTTGGAATTGGGATCGTCGTCGAGATGAAAGAGGTAGGGCTCGAGGCGCTCGTCTCCGAGGCGCTTGAAGGGAGAACGGCCATGGTCACATCCTTCTACCATTCCAGCCTCTGGGAGATCAAGGAGCTAGGACGCTTCAAGACGGGGATAATCATCTCCTCCCTTCCCCTCGATCCGGTGGCCCTGGCCCTGGACGTTGGGGCTGACGCCATCTTTCCAAGGCTTGTTAACGCGAACCTCTTCAAGAGGGCCCATCACTCGGGGTTGGAGGTCTACCCCTGGACCATCAACGATGCGAGCGAAGCCGCATGGATGCTCAAGCTGGGGGCAGATGGACTTGTGACCGACGACCCTTGCCTGCTCAAGGGTGTGCTTGACCGTCCCATCCAGGACACCTCACAGGAGAACTGCGCCTATTACCCATGCCACCTCCCAGGGCAGGACTGCACACACTGCTTCTGCCCTCTATACCCTTGCCGCGACCCGGAGCTCGGCCGCTACGTAAGGACGAAGAGGGGTAAACGCTTCTGGTCCTGCAAGGACTGCGACCTTGTCCACCTGCCGGAGGTAGCCCGCTATCTCGAGAAGAACCCCAGCGCTACAACTGCCGAGCTGAAGAAGCAGGCATCGCGAAGGTAGGAGTCGAAGCGAGCTCCACCAGCGAAGGCCTGCAGTTGAAGGCCCCTCGACAGAAAGCTTTATGCCTCACCTGGATCTAGTGGGAGCATCATGAGACAAATCCTGGCTGCATTGGCTGCCATGCTAGCCCTCCTTACGGTCATTCCCGTGATGGGGGTGGATGCGAACTACTTGAGCCCACAGGCAAACTTTTCGACCACTCCGTCCATCGCCGCTTTTCTCGACGATAACTGGGTGCCTCCTTCTTACGTCCCGCCCGTTGATTATGCCCAGGGAGTCATGAGGGGCAACGGGAGCAATGGCACGATCCCCAACGCCACAGGCTACGCAGGCCAGTTCTTGAGCGACGATTGGACGCCCGGTGCCGACCTGGCATTCCCCACCGAGACTGCCATCTGGCCTGGCAAGGATGGAAAGATCGCCACAACCGAGTATGCGATCTACCAGTTCCTCAAGGATGACTGGACGCCTGGACAGGCAATCGCAGAGCCGGATAACACCCCACTGTACAAGCTTCACCAGATGAGCTGAGAGATACACTCTCTCGCCACCCTTTTTTATTATAGCCATATTGCAATACGGCAGATTCTTGCCAAATTGCTAATTGATGGCCCAAATGCTGGACGAGGTGCTGGACAGAGGTCTCCGTACCCAATATTTCTTGCGTAGATTACGGGCGTCCCCTCTGGTGTGTAGTCCGATGCTTTGAGGAGAAAGAGCAGGCCGCATCCCTGCCTTTTCAAAGGCAGGTTAGACCGTGCCTACAGACCGCAAACTATTTGATATAGCACATGTATATTATACTATTATGCCTCATGTGTTTCGGTATAGATTAAAGCCTACAAAGTCGCAAGTTGCAATATTAAACAGGCAACTTGATCTATGCAGGTGGATCTATAACGAAACACTTGCATTAAGAAAGAATGCTTGGGAAGATGAACAAA
>Ga0268277_1000601_pt1 | contig 27999 bp, 31 predicted proteins | sample saktaG_5_FD_190132 | JGI IMG/M metagenome (GOLD analysis project Ga0268277, IMG submission 190132) | Saline water microbial communities from Sakinaw Lake, British Columbia, Canada - sak_2010_1_5_50m | ecosystem: Environmental > Aquatic > Non-marine Saline and Alkaline > Saline ... | reverse complement strand
CTAATTTTGCTGTAATATCCATTTTAATAAGAATAAACTACAATTAATATTAAAAGTTTTGGTTTTATTTTATGATTAATCTTAAAACATAATAAAATCTAAATTTTAATTTTATTAAACCTGCCACTATACCTGTTTGGGGGTGCACCTTTTATTTCATGATGTAATCTGCATACTGCTTTATATAAGTCTTTACCACCCACCACCACAATTTTATCATCAAAGCTTGCTGGTTGAATTATTCCATTTTTCCTAATAAACCTTTGAGATTCTGTTGCTGGATGCTCACATCTATAACAAGAAGCATACATATTTGTTATTTCGGTTGCTAAGGTTAATATTTTTGAAATCTCACTATTAGGATAACCAAAGGGTTCTCCTCTAAAATCCCTTTTTAATCCTGTTAAAATTATCTTATAACCCTTGTATAATAATTCCTTAACTAATTCATATGACCCTTTTATAAACTGCACTTCATCAATCATTATTAAATTTATTTGCTTATTTTTTTCCAGATAATTTCTTATATCATCTGTGTTGGTGATATCTATAGATGGAATATCATCTTTATCATGAGAAACAACTTTATTAGTTGAATATCTGCTATCCCCCATCCATTTAAATATCGCAATTCCATCTTTATTTGTAATTTGGTAATATCTAGTATGGAGCAAATCTGTTTTTCCAGAAAACATAGGACCAACAATTGTTTCAAGAGAAGGTTCCTGATCTATTAGATGGGGTTTGTAATCTGGCCTGCCTTCAAACTCATAATCAACCAAACATCTTGGTTCGAAAATTTCTTTATTATTTTTTATTATTCTTTGAGTTCTGTACGCATTTTTATTACAATTCTTATAATTACAAATTGCCGACATTATTTCATAATTATCAGCTTTTGCTAATAATTGATCCATACTTCCATAAGGAGTTCCGTCAGATTTTAAATTTATTCCACCTGCAATAATTATTCTACCACTTTCTCTTAAAGAATCACATAAACTAACAATATTTTTATCATAAAGATGTATGCCGCTGATAACAACAAATTTTGTTTTATCTGTTATTTCATTGGCTATTTCATCAGCAGATTTATATTCTATTGCATCAATACTTATTTTTTTAAAAGAAGATATTCTACCTCTTGAATTTTTGTCATCTTCTGGATGTTTAACAACTAATAAATCATTATTTAATTTTTTTTTATCCATAATAAAGGTTCTTATAATGGTGATTAATTTATTACTTTTACCTGATTTTACAGGACCAGAAATCATATCAAACCTTGCTTGATTAAAATTCCTTAAATGATCTATCATAAATCCCCTTTTAGATTAATATATTATTTCATGACTAACTTAAGGATTATTAAAAGATTTTGATTAAGGAAAATAAGGGTTAGAATGATAGTTTTATAACATAAATAATATAAAAATAAGTTTATCTTATATTTTTTGGGAAAAATATAATTAACTAAACGATTGCTGTTAACATGTATTTATATTTATTTTTTGAATGTTTAAATTTAAAAGGATATTTAGTTTATATAATCTTTAACATTTAAGATAGTAATATCTTTATAAAGAAGATTTCTTTTTAATAATTTAGTTTGAACATCTCCTGGACCACATTCTATAAAAATTTTAACTCTTTTTTTAGTTGCCATTTTAATTGCCTTTTCCAAAGATTGTTTCCATTTTACTGTTCCGCAGATTTGTTCAACCAATGATTCTTTGATTTTATCTGGTTCAAATATAAACTTACCATTTGTTATATATGGTGTTTTGGGTTTGTTAATTGTAATATTCTTATCATCCAATGCTTCTTTCATGACTTCAGCAGCAGGCCTCATAAGTTTTGAATGAAAAGGCCCTTCAACTGGGAGGTAAATTATTTTCTTAATATTCCTATTTTTAAGATATTCAACTGCTCTTATTAAGGCATTATTATTCCCAGATATTACTGTTTGGTCTGCAGAATTTATATTTGCAATCCCTACAATACCCTTATTAATTCCCTCATATAATGAACATTCTTCACAAGCTTCATTAATTAACTCAATTGCTGAACATTTTTTACCATATTTATTAATCAAATTGTTTGGATTTAACTTACCAGTTAAAACAGCAGCCATATGAGATGTACCTTTTTTTACTGTTTCATCAGGTATACATTCAGTCATTGATTCTGCCCTTATCTTAACTAATTTTAATGCATCTTCTAATGATAGGGCCTCTGATGCAACCAAAGCAGGATATTCTCCAATAGAATGGCCAAGTGTTAATGAACAGGGAATTTTTTTATTTTCAGTTGTTAATACCTTAAAATAGGCAAAACTAGTTAATAACATGGCCGGCTGGCAATTAATTGTTTTTCCTAAGTCTTCTTCTGGACCATCAAACATTAATTTAGTAATATCAAATCCTAAAATTTCATTACTAATATCAAAGATTTTCCTAGCAGATTCATATTTGTCATATAAATCTTTTCCCATGCCAATAAATTGAGATCCTTGGCCAGGAAATACATAGCATACTTTATCCATGAAAACCCCGCATATTAAAAGCATTTTTTTTGCAATATATAAAGGCTTTTATGGTATTTATTTGTCTAATTTAGAAATATTAATTTGTATATTAATTAAAAAAATAATTAGCTTTTGACTGGTTTTAGGTCTTTCCAGACAGAATCAAACATCTTGGCCATAGCAGATGCAAAGAATGGTGTTTTTATCCATATTCCCAAATCATAGCTTGGATGCACTTCTTTATCATCTAATGCCATAAACCATAAATCCTTATTGTCAATAACACAAAATCTTGCGCTTATATGATTTATATTTCTTAATTCTGCAATTTTTGATAATTCTTCAGCTATTTTCTGTGAACTGGAATTTATTGGTGCTGCTATTTTTATTTTAACACCATTATCATTAAGTTTCTTAAATATTTTTTTAAATGATTTATGTTTTCTCTCAAGGCCTTCCAATGTAGTCATAAGAATTAAGTTATCTTTAGCTTCTTTCATTAGCAATTCAAGGTGATTATAAGAGTTTTGCCTTCCTTTTAAAGAACCTGATAAATCATTTGGTTCAATCATCTTAATACCATTCTTAAACAAAAGATTCAATTCATTTAATACTCCCTCTGATTTCATTGTGTCAAGAAGATTTCTTTTGTAAACAGTATCTTCATCTATTTTTTTCTTTATTCTTTCAACAACTTCTTCTGGTTGGACAGCAATATACTTAATAGGTTTGCCTATTTTCATTATTATAAAACCTTTTTTCTCCAGTGACTCAAGAACATCATAACTTCTTGACCTTGGAACATTTGCTATATCACTTAACTCCCCTGCAGTTGAAGTTCCTCTTGATAAAAGGGCTGTCCAAAGTTTTGATTCATAACTATTTAATCCAAAATCTTTTAGTTTAATTAAAAAATCTTTTTTTACAATCATTTTAAACCCCAATTCTTTTATATTTATTAGTTTAATACTTATTTAATAGTGATAAATAGTTTTTATATATAAATCTTTCGGTTTTTGTTATTTTAAAGTAGCAAAAAAGATAAAAACCATCAAAATGTTCCTAATGAAGTAATACACACCCACCCCTTAGTTTCGTATGGAAACTCTTAACAAAAATACATAAAAAATCAATTTGAATTATGTTGTATTATATTAATTTAACCTATTAATATAATTAATATAACTAAAATAATTAACTTTTAATTTATATATTCTTTTATTATTTTCATTTATTTTAAGTTAAGTTATATATTATTTTATTAATTATTTATTATTATTAATAATTAAATTATTATTATATTATTATAGTCGGTAGTTATATTTATTTTCAATATAGAAAATATTGTTTATTTGATATTTATTTTAATTATCTAATTTAAAGTATATATTATAATAGTTATTAACAATAATATAATAATATAATAACCATTTTAATTTACAATAGTATATAAAAATAAGCTATTGTTTTTTATAATTTAATTTAAAACATTTCTTTTATATGAAATGGAGGGGTGTGAGGCAGCAAAGGTTTTTATTGTTAAATAAGCAACCTTACTTTCAAGTGGAAAATGGAACAAAAAGGATTAACAGGGTTTTTTGAAAAATTTTTGACTAAAGAATCCTTATTTAGCAATAAAGAGAAATTGCAATCAACATATTCTCCAGATTTAATACCTCACCGAACTGAGCAGATAAATCAAATAGCAAGCATACTTGGCCCTTCATTAAGGCTTGAGAAACCATCTAATCTTTTTGTTTATGGAAAAACAGGTGTTGGAAAAACTCTTTCTATTAAATACACTGCAACAAAAATGTCAGAAGTTGCAAAAAAAGAAAATATTCCTTTAAAGATTTTTTATATTAATTGCAAGTTAAGAAAAGTTGCAGACACAGAATATAGGTTAATAGCAAAACTTATAAGGGAATTTGGAAAGGAAATACCTCCAACAGGCCTTCCAACAGATGAAGTTTATAATATTTTTTTTAATATAATAAACAAAGAAAAGCAGCTGATTATTTTAATATTAGATGAAATTGACCAGCTTGTCAAAAAAGCAGGGGATGAATTATTATATAATCTTACAAGAATAAATACTGAATTAACAAATTCTCAAATATCCCTTATAGGAATATCAAATGATCTTGTTTTTGTGGACAATCTTGATCCAAGGATTAAATCATCTTTATCAGAAGAAGAAATACTATTCCCTCCTTATAATGCAATTCAAATTCAAGATATATTAAACCAACGGGCAAAAGAGGCATTTAAAAAAGATGTTATTGAGCAAGGTGTTATAGAAAAATGTGCTGCATATGCTGCTAGGGATCATGGTGATGCAAGGCGTGCTTTGGAACTTTTAAGAGTTGCAGGAGAACTAGCCGAAAGAAATGGTTATACTTCAATAAAAATAAAACATATCGATGAAGCAGAAGACAAAATAGAAAGAGATAGGATTGTTGATATAGTAACAACGCAGCCAAAACAGTTTCAGGCAGTGCTTTATGCAATATTTTCCCTTTATACAAAGAAAAATAACATAATTTTTACAGGAAAAGCATACGAAGTTTATAAAGGAACCTGCTTTAGGGCAGGGTTGAGGCCTTTAACACAAAGAAGGGTTTCTGATATAATTGCGGAATTAGATATGATTGGAATAATAAATGCAAAAGTGATTTCCAAAGGCCGACAAGGAAGAACAAGAGAAATAACACTGGCAACCACATCTGCTTCAGAATCCAAAATTAAAAAAATATTAGAAGAAGGATTAGGCTTATCTTGATTTAATCAAGAATAATTCTTCTCACCTGAAAAATGAAAGAGAATATTTTTAAACAAAAAGAGGTAGTTAATTTTTTTTTAAAGAATAATCTTCTTATAAGCCCTGATTTTATTGATAAAATAACTTCTGAAACAAATTCAGAAAAATTATATAGTTTAATATCAAATAAAATAACTTCAAATGATTTTTTATTGTTAAATAATGATATACACCAAAGGCTATTAAACAAAAATATTCAGGATATAAACTGGTTTGAATTTGAAAGATTGAAAGTGCTTTATGAAAAAGGCAGGGATAAAATATTATATCATAAATTTATTGATTATTTTAATATAACCAAAAGCAATGAAGAGCCAGATGTTAAAATATTATTTTCATATGATGAGCAACCAAAAAAAAGGGATGTTAAGGATTTTGTCTCATTCTTCAACTCAAGATTCAAATCTATAGAAAACATGCTTAAAAACAGGCAGGAACTGCAAAACCTCATGTCTATTAACAGGATTCTCAACAAAAAAGAAAAAGAAACAATTTCTTTGATAGGCATTGTTAATGACAAAAAAATAACTAAAAATGATAATATAATCCTAAAATTAGAAGACCCGACAGGATTAATCAGCGTTCTTATCAGCAAAAATAAAACAGATTTAATTAAAGCAGCAAAAGATATTGTTTTAGATGAAGTAATAGGCATAACAGGGGTGAATGGAGAAAATATTATTTTTGCCAATAATGTTTTGTGGCCTGATATCCCCCTGCAAAAAGAGCTTAAAAAAGCACCCTATGATGCTTATGCAATCTGCCTTTCAGATTTGCATGTTGGCTCTCTTGATTTTCTGCCAGAAGAATTTAATAAATTTGTTAAATGGATTAATTGTCAGACAGGAAATGAAACTCAAAGGGAAATTGCAAGAAAAGTTAAGTATATTTTTATTGTGGGTGATTTAGTTGATGGAGTAGGGATATACCCCGGGCAGGATTCTGAACTGTTAATAAAAGATATATACCAGCAGTATAATGAATGTGCAAAACTGTTAAAGCAAATACCTTCTAATATAAAATTAATTATCTGCCCCGGGAATCACGATGCTATGAGAATAGCAGAGCCACAGCCAGAACTTTACAAGGATTTTGCAGCCGCTATCTGGGAACTGCCAAATGTTATTATGATTTCTAATCCAGCAATGGTTAACATAGGCTCTACAAAAAATTTTCCAGGGTTTGATGTCTTATTTTATCATGGATTTTCATTTGATTACTTTATTGCCAATGTTGAGTCAATAAGAAACCAGGGAGGATATGACAGAGCAGATCTTATGATGAAATTTTTATTGCAAAGAAGGCATCTTGCGCCAACACATAAATCAACCTTATATATTCCAGATGCCAAAAGAGATCCTCTTGTTATAAGCAGTGTCCCAGACTTTTTTTTAACAGGCCATATTCATAAATCATCTGTTTCAAATTATCGCAATGTAACTATGATATGCGGCTCATGCTGGCAGAGCAAAACAGCATTTCAGGAAAAGGTAGGTCACCACCCGGAACCATGCAGAGTCCCAATAATCAACTTGCAGACAAGAGAAGTTAAAATACTTAAATTTGGAGAGTAAAATGCAGGAACAAATACAAACAAGCCCGGAAATGGAATTATACTTTAATGAAATAGACTCCAAGATTAAAACTGAATATACCCTGGCAAATAAAGCAAAAAAAAAAGGTTATGATCCTGAATCCAAAGTGGATATACCTCTTGCAAAAAATATGGCTGAAAGAGTTGAGGGCTTGATTTCAACAGTTGCGCCGCAAATAATTGGTTCTGGCATATCAAAAAGGATTATTGATTTAGAAAAAAAGTATAAAGCCATGGATTGGAGAATATCATTAATTATTGCAGAAGAAATTGCAAAAGAGAAATTCTGCAAATTTAAAGATAAAAAAGAGGCAATGGAAGTAGGCATAAGAGTAGGATTTGCTTATCATACAATGGGAACTGTTGCTTCTCCTTTAGAGGGGTTTGTTGGGCTTGATATAAGAAAAAGAAATGATGGAAATGAGTATTTTGCCCTTATGTACTCCGGCCCGATAAGAAGCGCTGGGGGAACAGGGGGATCTGTTTCCGTGCTTATTGCAGATTATGTAAGAAAAAAAATGGGTTATTACCCATATGACCCAACAGAAAAAGAGATTAACAGAGTTATAAGAGAGGTTCTTGATTATCATGAAAGGGCAACAAACCTGCAATATCTTCCAAGCGAGAAAGAGCTTGAATTTTTAGCAAGAAACCTTCCTGTTCAGATAGACGGAGATCCAACAGAAAAAATAGATGTTTCAAACTATAAAGATATTGAAAGAATAGGAACAAACAGAATAAGAGGGGGATTTTGTCTTGTTTTTGCAGAATGCATTGCTCAAAAAGCCCCAAAATTATGGAACAGGCTTTCAAAATTCAGCAAAGAATTTGATTTAGAGCATTGGAATTTTCTTGAAGAATTTCTAGACATACAGAAAGAGGTTAAGGCAAAAGGAAAAATCAATAATGCTGGTGAGAAAATCACACCAAACTACACTTTTATAGAAGATTTAGTTGCAGGAAGGCCGATATTAGCATTCCCATTAAGAACAGGCGGCTTTAGATTAAGGTATGGCCGCTCAAGAACATCTGGCTATTCTGCAACCAGCATAAGCCCTGCTACAATGGTTGTATTGCAGGATTATATTGCAACCGGAACACAGCTTAAGGTTGAAAGGCCAGGAAAAGCAACAACTGTCAGCCCTTGCAATTGTATTGAAGGGCCAATTGTTAAGCTGAATAATGGGTCTGTCTTAAGATTAAATTCAGAGCAGGAAGCAAAAAAATATGTTAAAGATATTAAAGAGATTATTTTCCTTGGTGATTTACTTATTAGTTATGGGGATTTTTTCAACAGGGCGCATATCTTAATACCCCCTGGATACTGTGAGGAGTGGTGGATCCAGGAGCTTGAAAAGGCAATTGTTGATATGTTTGGAACACTTGATATTATTAAATTATCAAATCTAATTGGCATTCCTGAAAATAATTTATCTGAATTATTAAAAAATCCGTTTTATATTAAACCCCCCATACAGGATGCAATTAAATTATCAAAACAGCTTAATATTCCATTGCACCCAGCCTATACCTTTCATTGGAAGACTATTTCTTTTAGTGAATTAAAAATTCTTATAAACTGGCTTAACAATATAAAAATTATAAGGGAAGAGACCAAAACAAAAATTGTTCTGCCTTTAAAAGAAGAGCCAAAAAGAGTTCTTGAGCTTATTGGCATCCAGCATTCTGCTGTAAACAATGAATTTGTTGTTATTAGGGAATGTGATGCAATTGCTTTTTTGTCCAACCTGGGAATTTCAGAAAAAGAGGATATTGAAAAATCAAATAAAATAATTGATGAAAACAAGGAAAAAAATACACTGGAAATAATAAACCTTTTATCAAAAATAGAAGTAAGGGACAAGTCAGGAATATTTATTGGCGCAAGAATGGGCAGGCCAGAGAAAGCAAAAATGAGAAAACTGACAGGAAGCCCTCATGTCTTGTTTCCTATAGGCCAGGAGGGTGACCGTTTAAGGTCATTTCAGGCTGCACTGGAAAATAAAAAAATAACCTCAGATTTTCCAATCTACAAATGTGAAAAATGCAATAAAGAAACTATTTTTCCTGTTTGTGAGATTTGCGGCAGGAAGACAAAAAAATTATATTACTGCAACATCTGTGGAAATATTGAAACAAATAAATGCAAGCATGGAGAAGCAAAAGCATACAAAACTCAAAGCATAGACATAAACCATTATTTTAATGCAGGGCTTACAGCATTAAAAATAAAAACTTGCCCTGATTTAATAAAAGGAGTGAGGGGCACGTCAAACAAAGAGCATATACCAGAGCATTTTATTAAAGGAATATTAAGGGCAGAGCATGATATTTATGTAAACAAAGATGGAACAACAAGATATGATATGACCCAGTTGCCAATAACACATTTCAAGCCAAGGGAGATAAGAACCTCAATTAAAAAGTTAAAAGAGATGGGTTATGTAAAGGATGTATATGGAAAAGAGATTGAGAATGATGATCAGGTATTGGAAATAAAACCCCAGGATGTTGTATTGCCTTCATGCCCTGATTCAGCTGAAGCTGGTGCTGATACTGTTTTGTTTAATATTGCAAATTTTATTGATGATCTTTTAGTTAAATTTTATAAGGAAAAACCATATTATCACCTCAAATCTCCAGAAGATTTAGCAGGGCAGCTTGTTATTGCCCTTGCCCCTCATACATCTGCAGGGATAGTCTGCAGGATAATAGGCTTTTCAAAAACACAGGGGTTTTATGCACACCCTATGATCCATGCTGCAACAAGGCGTGATTGTGATGGTGATGAAGCAAGTGTAATGCTGGCTATGGATGCATTTCTTAATTTTTCTAGGCAATTCCTGCCTGCCCACAGGGGTTCGACGCAGGATGCATGCCTCGTCTTGACATCAAAAATTACTCCCTCAGAGGTTGATGACATGTTTTTTGACCTGGATGTTGGGTGGAAATACCCTCTTGAGTTTTATGATGCCTGCAACAAATACAATAATCCCAGAGATTTAAATTTAAACCAGATAAGCACCAGGTTAGGAACAATAAACCAGTATGAGAATATGGGTTACACCCATCCAGTTGAAAATATAAATTCAGGGGTTTTATGCTCTGCTTACAAGGCTATTCCCTCAATGGAAGACAAGCTCAAGGGCCAGATGGAGCTTGCAGAGAAGATAAGGGCTGTTAATGAAGCAGAGGTTGCAGCAATGGTAATTGACAAGCATTTTATAAAAGATATAAAAGGCAATTTAAGAAAGTTTTCCATGCAACAGTTCAGATGCGTTAAATGCAATAAAAAGTTCAGGAGGCCTCCTTTAATAGGCAAGTGTGATTCATGCAGTGGCAGGATAATTTTTACAATATCAGAGGGCTCAATTATTAAATACCTTGAGCCAAGCATTAGCCTGGCCAATAAGTATAATGTTCCTGCTTATTTAAAGCAGACCCTTGAGCTTACAAAGAGAAGAATAGATGATGTTTTTGGCAAAGACAAGGAGAAACAGGAAGGCCTTGGAAAATGGTTTGGTTAGTTTTTTTAATTATAAATTACCCTTTCTTTCCATTAAGAATTATTACTTACTATTCTTTCCTTTATGCCATCCAAGATGCCCGCTAATCTTTGAGTATATTTTGTTTATAGAATCCCTCAAATAAAAAGAATATCCTAAATTTGCAATTAATAATCCTATAACAAGTTCTTCAAATCCTAAACTTCCTCCAAAAAGCTTGCTTAATAGTTCATATATTAAGTACACTAAGAATATTAAAAATATCCAATATATAATTTTTTGGATAAGCTCTTGTTTTGCTTTTTTAATTTTAACCACTGCGCAACCTCATAATAAACCATATAACTAATAAGATTATTATGATAATCATTGCTATTGTTAAGAAATCTGGTTTTTCTTTTTTAGCCATATTTTATACAAGACAAATTTTATTTATAAAACTTTTGTTTTTTGGTCGAAAGAACTCCGAATTTAATATTATTAAACTATAAATCTCTATTTTCAGGCACTGAGAAAGTGGTTTGGTTAACTATCCGCACTAACCGCCTGCACATAAGGAATATTTTTTATTTTAATTATATCTTTCTCAGAAATAATCTTTGATTTAAGGCCGAGATTAACTGATTTCTGGCCAACAAGATTAATCATATAGGCCTGCCCAAACAATTTAACAATTTCTTTTTCTGTTTTTTCTTTTCCCTTATAGAAATCAGATCTTAGGTCAAGCTTTAGGTCATCTGTTTCAAATCTTTTTCCAATAATCTCTTTATCACACACTGTTAGAATTAACTTATTATTAGCGGTTATATGTTCTTTTATTATCATTTTAAATTTTTGTTTTGACAGGGCGTCTTGCGCCGCAAGCAAGACATTCCAAATAAGTTATATTGCCCTCTTTTACAAGCTTTGTATCCGGCCTCCTACACTCAGGGCACATAACAAAAATATCAACATACTGTTTTATTTTCTCATTTATCCTTGCTGCTGAGACTTTACTTCCTATTAAAAGCCCTGTGCTCTTTAAATCACCAGGTGTTGCCAGCTCTTTTAAAATATATTTCAGCAAATGCTCAGGATTTCTCTGCATAACATCTGCAATCTGGTTAAAGTTAGAGATAATGGTTTTGTTTCCCTGTATATGGCCAACAACCTTTGGAATCTCAAATCTCTCTTTTTTAGAGCTGATTTCCGGAAGCTCTTTTCTGGCCTTTTTCAGCATTTTCTCATAATCCATTTTATGTTTTGTAATTATGGATTATATATAAACTTATCTGAAAAAATTATTTAAAAACAAAAGATATATAAATTAAATAAAAGGAGTTAAGAATATGGTTTTAGAGACAATAATCAACCCAATAAATGCTGAAAGAAAGCCGTGGGAGATGTTTTTTATAGGCATTGTTTATTCCTCAGTTGCTATTTTGTTAAGCTTTTGGATATTTCATGAATATACCAGCCTTGTCATGGTTTTTCTGACTACAATGGCATGTGTTCCTCTTCTTTACAACACAATAAAACTAGAGGAAAAAAAAGATATGATAGTTAATGATGAACGCACTTTATTGAGGGAGCATAGCAAGGTAATTTCATTTCTTTTATTTCTTTTTTTAGGATTTGCAATATCTTTTGCTGTGTGGTATGTCTTCCTTCCGGCAGATTTAGCACAAAATGCATTTTCTGTTCAGACACAGACAATAACAAATATTAATTCTGGTGCAACAGGCATGGCATTTCAAAGCTTAAGCACATTCACAAAAATATTTTTTAATAATATTAAAGTTTTAATTTTTTGCATTTTGTTTGCGTTTATTTATGGTGTAGGGGCAATATTTATCCTGACATGGAATGCATCTGTTATTGGAGCTGCAATTGGGAATTTTATCAGAACAGGAATAAGCGCAGAAGCCAGTATGCTGGGATTAGCTGGCGCAGCAAAATACTTCCAGATATTTTCTTTTGGATTATTAAGGTATGTTATCCATGGTGTCCCAGAAATAGCTGCTTATTTTATTGGTGGCTTGGCTGGCTCAATAATCTCAATAGCTGTTATCAGGCATGATTTAGGAACAAAAAAATATGAGAAAATACTTCTTGATTCATCAGACCTTGTGATAATTGCAATAGTTGTTCTCTTCCTGGCAGCCCTTCTTGAGGTTTATGTAACCCCTTTGTTATTCTAAGATATAACATAATTTCGTAGATAAAAAGTAGATATTAATAGAAGTTATGTCTAATTGCTCGGCGGTGCGTAAAAGGAAAAAATTAAATACTCCAAGAGGTGTTATTAATTATAATGAAAGAACAACATATTTATTCACAGATTAGAAAACTAATAGAAAATTTAACTCCTTTTAAGAATTTAAAAGAATGTGAATATTGTAAAGTTGCTTGCAAATTTACAACTAACAGAGCTTTCCTTTTTGATTTTGAAATTAAAAATTATCCTAGAGACAAGCTCATTAAAATTGATGGTCGTTATTTTATCAAATTTTCAAATAAAAAACCAGTATATTGTTCTTATCTATTGATCGATAAAAATGGGAGAAAAAGATGCTCTATCCAACAGGAAAAGCCTTTATTTTGTGTTTTGGCTCCTGTAACAGTACATGGAATAAAGTCAGAGCCTTTTTGGATATTTGATGGAGAATGTCCTTTATCATCAAAAAAAGAAAATATAGAAAATGCAAAAGAACTTGTTAGTAAACTAGAAAAGAACTTTGATAACGCTATGCTTACTGAACTTATTAGGATAGCAAGTACTATAGAAAAAAATTTTCCTTTTGAAGAAAAGCATATTGTCCTTCTTAAGAAAATTGAACTGAAAAAGAAATAACTTAATTTTTTCGTGCCGCCTCACAACTCAAAATCCTTCGGATTTTGCCCCGCTGCGCTCTCCTCCTTTCAGTCGTCGGGAGACATAACAGGAATTTCCGATGTTAATTGTAATTGACGGGCTCACTATAAAAGATAATTGTGCTAAGAAATTTTTTAATTTGATTAGGGCTCAAAAACCTACTTATAGATTTTATCATGATGATCAAAATCATAGAATATAACTTCATCTTCACTTTCAATATACCTAAAAGTTAAAATAAAAGAACCTTTAATGTGAACTCTCTTTAAGTGTTGTAAAGGCTTTCTTAAATTTTTATAATGATTAACATTTTTACAGGTTATTATTTCATCAATCTTTTCAAGGAAATCATTAAACATAGAAGGATCTTTTTTTGATAATTTTCCCATAAGCTTCCTAAGTTTTTCCTCTACTGAAAACTTACGCATTTTCTATATCTCTTCTTAACTCTTCTATGTTTTTAAAAGTCTTAAATTTACCTTCTTTTTCTATTCTCTTAATTTTTTGTATAAACTCTGGCCTTAACTCAGGTTCAAGAAACTCTTCCTCAAATTTATTTATTATCAGATTAACAGCTTCAGACTTATTTTTAAGTCCAAATTTGCCTTTTACAATAGTTAATACTCTATCCTCATATTCCCCTAGACTCACAATAGCTTGCACCATTTTTTTCACCTTATTAATTATTATAATTTATAATAAAATATAATGAATTATTATATAAACCTTTTGCTTTTGTATTATTCTAATATTTTTATCTTGCCTGGCCTTATCTCAAACATTTCCCCTTCCATTAGGAATTTTTTAATTATTTCATCTGCTTCTTTTATTCCTGTTTTCTTAATGATATCTTCAATATCAACACCCTGGCCAGAATCAAGCTTTTTTACTGTTTCATAAACTCTTTGAGAATTGTTTATGATATCCTTTGTTTGTTCTTTAGGCTCAACATCTTCAATAATTACTTTTCTTTCTTTTACTGGCAATTCTGCTGTTTTCAAATCCTCTATCTCAAGCTCTATTTTTCTTACATTAATCCATTTATTATTATTGATTTTTTTTATTATTTCAGGCACAATATACTTTTCAGAGCCATACTCACGGGGCCTGCCAATAACAATTATTACATCTCCTATTTCTGTATTATTTATTGATTCACTCTTTTCAAAAGCTCTTAATGATATGTTTCCAGAGCCATCATCAATTATAAGTGATTGATAATCCTGCCCATCATTGCCTTTAGAAATAACTGTTCCTATTAAGTTTATTCTTGAAATATGCTTGCCCTGTTTTGTTATTATGTAATTAGGTGTCCAGCCCTCTTCCTTTATATAGTTTCCATTAATCAAATCAGCTATTCTTGCCTTGCATGCTATTTGTCTTTTTTGTGGTTCTGGCATTTTATAGTTTGCTTATGAAATTTCTTTTTGGCTCAAATATATCCCCTGAACGTTTAAGCCTTTCTATAATTTCTTCAACCTCACTTTCCTCAATACCCTTTTCAGATGCACTCCTGAGAATATCCTCCAATGGAATTGTCTTGCCAAGGCTGGCTTCAAGCTCAGTTATTATTTCCCTGACCTGGACAATCCTGCTTCTTTGGCTTGCAGGTATCCCCGTGGAAATCCTGTCAATATCTATTTGGCCTGTCTCATAATCAAAGCCAACCTGCATAAGGCAGTATTTTAATATTCTTATGGCGCGCCTTGCATCAGATTTTGTAACCTTTTTTGAAAACCTCACCCTTGCAGAGCCTTCGGAAAGCCTTACCAATGCTTCCAACTGCCTTGCTGATATTGGTATTGGCCTTATTCCCTCTTCATCTGTTCCCATATTCCTAAGGTCAACATAAAATCTTTTGATTTCCTCAATTGCCCCATCTGTTAATTTTGGAAAAATATTCTGCTTTGCATAGGCAACATATTTTTTAAGCAATGCACTAGGAATCTCTGGCTCTTTAATGTCTGTGCTTTGCTGAAGATTAAGAACATGGCTTGCAATCTTTTCATCAATCTCCCTGTTTGGAAGGTCTCTTACAGGGAATATCAAATCAAACCTGTTTATTAATGCAGGAGGCAAATCAATTTGCTGTGCTATTGGCTGATAAGGGTCAAATCTTCCAAGCTTGGGGTTAGCAGCCGCAAGAACAGTTGTCTCTGCCCTTAAAGTTGCCTGTATGTTTGCTTTGCTTATGCTGATTTTTTGCTCTGATAATGCCTCATGCAATGCTGAGCGGTCTTCTGGGCTCATCTTATCAAGCTCATCTATCATGCAATAGCCCCCATTAGCAAGGACCATTGCCCCTGCCTCTAGTGCCCACCCTTTTAAGAATTCATCTCTTACAACAGCAGCTGTAAGCCCTGCTCCGCTTGCTCCACGGCCAGCAACATACCTTGCCTTTGGAGCAGCATGAGACATAAATATCAATAATGTACTTTTTGCAGCTCCTGGGTCACCTACTAACAGGATATGCATATCTCCTCTTGTAACTGTGCCGTCCTTTCTCTCTTTCTTGACTCCCCCCATTAACTGCAATACCAATGCCTCTTTTATATCCTCATGGCCATAAATAGAAGGGGCTATACTTCTTGTTAATTTTTCATAAATTTTTGGATCATCTACTAATTTCCTAATCTCCTTCTCATCCTCTTCGCTTATGTCAATTGTTTCAAATGTTTCTTCTATTGGTTCTATATAATTTGCTTCTACAATAATATCAAATCTTGTTGAAGTGCCCCCATCTTTTAAAGGGATAGGAACCTCCTTTAATATGCCTGTAATAAGAATTTTGCTTCCAGGTGTTGTTTTTTTCTCCATTATTGGCTCTACTAAATCCTCTCTCAGAAAAACAGAAATCCTCTTTGGCTGATCACCCCCATCTAATGATTCTGACACTTCTTCAACAACCAGGCGCTGTGAATCAACAAGCTCTTTGCTCAAAAGCCTGAATTTGCCTTTTCTTCCACAGGAGCATCTTGTTGGCTCCCTGAATTTCTGGCCTAATTGCAAGATAGATATAGTATTGCCGCAGCTAGGGCATTCAAACTTTGCAGAGATTGTTTGCGGCCTTACATCAGATGATTGCCTTACAACCCCTTTTAATACAAGAAGCTTGTCTATGTGGCTGGCCCTTATATGCCTTATTGCAATTTGCTGGTCTTCTGGAATATTTGTTAATCTTATTTTAAATCTTTTTATTGGGCTTGGGAGCTCAAACTGCTCAACAGCTATTTCAGCTGCCTTTATTGTTTCCTCTGGCTGCTCTAAAAGCTCTTCTGCAAGCTCTGGATCAAATCTTGATAATTCCTGAAAATCAATAACAAAAAAGTTTTTGCCTTTTCTTATTGTTCCCAATAGTTTATCATGATAGTTTTTTTCAAGAAATTCATAAAACCTTTTTATTTGCTCAGCAGCATCCATTTTAGTTAATGACCCCCAAAATTTACAAATAAAGATTGTTTATAAATTCTCTTGTTATATAATGTAAATTTATCGAAATATATGTTAAAAATACGATGCCCCCATGTTTTCATGTGGAATTAGGGGATTACAAAGCCTGTTGTTTCTAATTTCTTATTTTTACTATTTATTAGACAAAGACACCCCTTTGTTTCCTTTGGAGATTTTTTACATTAGCATATAAAAAGGGCTACTAATTTATCATTGTCCTTTTAATTTTAAAGAGGAGAAAACCATTATTTTTTAGTTTAATAACTCTTTTTATATATAAATTTTCATGAGAAATATGAAATCAATATTTTTTAACCTTTTTTTCCTATGGAAATTGAAAATAAAATAAAAAAAGAAAATTATATATGAAAAGCTATTTTTTTCTCATGCTTTCAAATGCCCGGAGTATTTCCAGTGGAACTGCAAATATCACTGTATTGCTCTGGTCAGAGCTTATATCATTTATACTTTGCAGTGTTCTTAAGTGCAGTGCTCCTGGTCCTGTTGCTAGTATCTTTGCTGCTTTTGCCATATTGTCTGCTGCAATAACCTCTCCGCTAGCTTTTATTATAACTGCTCTTTTTTCTCTTTCTGCCTCTGCTTCCTTTCCAATGACTCTTTTCATATTTTCTGGCAGTTCTACATGCTTGAGCTCAACTGATTCAACCTTAATTCCCCATGGGTCTGTTGCTTTATCCACAATGAGCCTTATTTTTGATGAAACAGAATCCCTCTTGCTTAACAAATCATCTAAACTAACTTCTCCAACAACATCCCTCATTGTAGTCTGGGCAAGCTGTGAAACAGCATAGCCATAATGCTCAACCTGAATTATTGCTTTTTCTGCATCAGAAACCTTAAAATACAAAACAGCATTTACCTTTATAGAAACATTGTCCCTTGTTATTGCATCCTGGTCAGGAACATCAATAACCTTTGTCCTTATATCAACTTTCTGCCAAGTCTGCAGTATTGGTATGACAAACCTTAATCCAGGATTTATTATTCCAGAATATCTTCCTAATGTAAATCTTACTCCCCTTTCATACTCCTGAACTATCTTTAGCCCCAATGCAATAAAAACTGCAATTACACCTAACCACCAAATCCACATATAAATCACCCCACAATTTTTTTATTGCTTATATTAATAAATCTTTTGATTTGATAAGCTTATAATAATATTACCAATGAGTAGTTAATAAATACAAACATTTATATACTGCTTAGGAAATCCCTTAATTTATAAGAGCATAATATTGAGGAGAGAGCACTTGCTTATTTACTAAACATTTCGCTTTTTCTAGAAAAGTGCTAAATACAAACGAGGTAGAACATAATGAACATATTTGAAGATTTAAAACTAGATAGTCAGCTGCTTACAGCTATTAAAAAAATAGGGCTAACAAAACCAACCCAGATTCAGGAAAAATCTATGCCTTTTATATTAGAAGGAAGGGATTTAGTAGGTGAATCAGCAACTGGCTCAGGAAAAACCCTTGCCTTTGGCTGCGGCATAATTAAGAAAGTAGTCCCTGGAGAAGGCTTGCAGGCATTAGTCCTTACTCCTACAAGAGAACTTGCAGAGCAGGTAAAAGAATCATTAAATAAATTTTCATACCAAAAGAATCTAAAGGTTCTTGCTGTTTATGGAGGGGTGTCAATTGATCACCAAATCCGTGATTTGTCAAAAGCAAATGTAGTGGTTGCCACACCAGGAAGATTATTAGACCATGCCCAGAGAGGAACAATAAACACATCAAAAATCAAATTGCTTGTTTTAGATGAAGCAGACAGAATGCTGGATATGGGCTTCATAGATGATGTAGAAAAGATTATTAGGTTGTGCCCAAAAAAAAGGCAAACATTATTTTTTTCTGCAACAATTTCGCCGCAAATAAAAGATTTGGCTAACAAGTATATGATTAATCCAGTTAATGTTTCAGCTACAAAGTATGTTGATCCAAGCAAGCTTAAACAAAATTATTATGATATTCCAAGAAACCTGAAATTATCTTTGCTTGTGCATTTATTTCAATTCGAAAGTTCTGGATTGATTATGATTTTTTGCAATACAAGGAGAACTGTTGATTTTGTTGTTAAAAATCTTAAGGCAAATAAAATCAGCGCAATTGCAATTCATGGGGGATTAACCCAAAACAAGAGAACAAAAACCATGGAATTATTTAACACAGACAAGGCAGATGCATTAGTATGCACTGATGTAGCTGCCAGAGGATTGCATATTGATAATGTTTCGCATATTTATAATTATGACATTCCAAATGACCCAAATGATTATGTTCATAGGATTGGAAGGACTGCCAGAGCAGGAGAAAGCGGCAGGATAATTAATTTAGTCTGTGATCAGGATTATGGAAATTTCTCAAGAATATTGGATAATTACAGAACATTTTCAATTGAAAAGGAAGAGAAGCCTTATTTGAAAAAAATAGAATTTATTAAGCCTAGGTCTGATAACCAGAGAAGGCCGATGAGAAAAAAACAATCATTTAGGAGGTATAATTGATACTCTTTGATACTCAAGATATCGTCCAAAGAGTTCATAAAAAACAGAAGCATTTAAAAAGGAGTCTTACTTACTGCTATAATAATTAAGACATTTTCAGTCTTATCTTAAATTTAAGATTGACTATTTCTGATTAGTATAAATAAAATGAAGGAGTTAAAAAAATGAGAAGAAATGATGAAAGACCAAGACGTGATTCTGAATCAACAAATTTCAGCAGCTTTGACAGAGGAAGCTTCAGTTCATCCCCTAGAGATATGCATAAAGCTGTTTGTGCTGATTGTGGAAAAGAATGCGAAGTTCCTTTTGAACCAAAAGAAGGAAGGCCAGTTTACTGTAAAGAGTGTTATGCTAAACATCGGCCTAAGAGGTTTTAGAATAAATGAGAGTATGTAAAAAATGCAAAGGAACAAGTATAAAATCCCGTAAAAATTATTCTCATGGCAAAAAATCAAAACCAACAACTACATTAAGTTGTAAGGATTGTGGTTCTATGGATATAGAAATAAAATCTAATGATAGGAGGAACCGAAGTTATAAACGTTAATAAATGGTAGATTATAAAATCATAAAATATTGCAAGCTTTGTAGAAAAAGATTTGTGGTTAATAAAGGGGAATCAAAAAAAAAGTATTGTGAAGATTGCCAATTAAAAGCAGATAAAGAATGGAATAACTGAACGGAGGTGAGAAAATGAAAGGAACTGTAAAATTTTTCAACAATATGAAAGGCTTTGGATTTATATCTGGAGAAGATGGCGAAGAATATTTTGTACATCAAACTGGGCTAAAAGAAGGCGTTTCTTTGAATGAAAACGATTCTGTTGAATTTGAAGTGGAGCAAGGAGACAGAGGTCCAAAAGCGGTCAATGTTAGTAAAGAATAATTCTTTATTTGTAAATTGAATCAAAAAACCCTTATTTTTCTATTAAAATTTTTTTTGAATTGAGTTTAACATATTGTAAAATATGTTATGTGTACTGATTCATACAAAGTATAGGGGGGGAGTATGAAGAAAGAGAAATCTTTAAATATAATTTAGCATTTTTTATCAAAATGGGAGAGGAATATTTAAAATATTTCGCAAAATATAAAAAACCTGAGACATTTGCCAATTATAAAGAACCTGAGACATCTTTTACAGATTTATGTGAATACATGGCAAATGAATTTGGAGTTATAGATATAACAAGACAACCATCAATTAAAACAATTGGTTTTTATACAGATTCAAAAGAAACTGTAGAGAAAATAAAAGATTTAGAATGGATTACAGAAGTCACATATAATGGTTCTACATCATAATACTTCTTTGAGTGATATTACATATAACATCGCGATCGCTGTTATACGTCCCGACTACTGAAAGGAATGAGGAATTCAGCAAAAACTTTAATTGAAGGAAAATTTATTAAAGGACAGTATAATATTCTAAAATGGGGTGATTTGTATGCCAATTGTAAATATTGAATCTTGGCCTTTAGAAAAGGAAGTAAAACCTGTTATAATTAAAAAAATAACAGAAGTTTTTACAGAAATGGGAATACCTGCTCAGGCAGTTACTGTTATAATACATGAAACAGAATTAGAAAACTGGGGAAGTGCAGGAGAACAGCATTCTGTAAAATTCAGGGATTTGAAAAAATAATCTGCCTTCAATTAAATTGCGATTTATATGTTTTTTCTGCAAGGAAAAATGCAGAAGTAAAGTGTAGGTACAATATGATAAAGAGCAATTTCACAGTTCATTTAAGATAAGATTATGTATTTTTTCTATTGTCTTTTTACTGACTTTTTTGTAAGGAATTGGCCAAGGAGGATGATTCCAATATTCATCCCTGAATATAACATTATTTACAATTCGTTTTGATTTATACCTTGGAATTATATGCCAATGGTGATGTCTTACACAGTTTCCTAATGTTGCATAATTAAATAAATCCGGATTGAAGCATTTTATTAGGGCATTTTTAGATTTCTTGATAATTTCAAGCAGCTCTTGAGTTTCAGATTTTTTTAATGCACATAAATCAATCACACTTTTTCTATTCAAAACTAATTTTAATTTGCCAAGATAATATTGTCTTGGAGATAAATAAAGAGTCCAGTATTTGTATTTTTTCAACAAAAGGAGTAAACCCTTTTTTGTAAATTCGAGTTCCATATAGTTCACTAAAATTGGTTAAATTGTGTATAACTTCTGGGCCATGTTATTCTTATTTCCAGTTATGAATCAAGTTCTGAAAACCTACGTTCGTAGGGTAAAATTGAGCGTTATTAAGTATAAAGTTTATAACTCTTCTTTTTAAAAAAAATAAAAAAAATCGTATCTAGAAAACTATCAAAAAATATAAACTTAGAATTTTTTGTGCTTTCCATAACAGTCTCTGCAGTAGACTGGTCTGTCTTTTGATGGCTTAAATGGCACTTCACATTCTTTTCCACAATCAGCACAAACAGCTTTATGCATTTCCTTTGGGCCCTGGTCTCCTCTGAAACCGCCTCTCCTATTATCCATTGTTTTTCACACTCCGTGTTTCACACATGAATATATTATTCATGCTTTAGCCAGATATTAATTCAACCTTTATAAAACTTTCCAATTAGTTTTAGGAATCAAAGAGGGTGAATTATTTTTTAGGACTCCAAATTTATTGAACTTAACATATGCGATAATCGCTGTTATGCTCTCCTGATAGGAATTGATTTTTAGTGCAACGATGCCGAAGGCAAAAAATTAAAGTAATTTTAGGGGCTTTTTCTTCCTATACTCAAATCTAAAAATTGCGTATAACATCACAATTCCTGTTAAATGCCCCGACGACCGAAGGGAAGAGAATGCAACGTGGTTCGAACGAAGTGAGAAAGTCCGCCGTAGCCCGCCAGTAGTTTTTCGCTGGGAGTTCAGCTGATTTTATTTAGGATAATTGTGTTCTTGTTTATGTACTCAACAGAACAAACTTTGTTTCCTACTAATTCGCAATTATAGGTTTCTGCTGTCCGATATTCTTTTTCTGCTCCCCCAATAGACCCTATTGTTTCCCAGTTCTCTACACCTTCAGGAATGTACAGCTCCATCTTATTACCTTCTGGAGTTACTCTTAATCTGTCATCTTCTGAGAACATAGAAATAGATGCTCCGTTATCAAACCCTATATGCAAGACTCCATAGCCATCTTTGTTAGTAGACATCCAGCTTGAATAAGTATTCTCACCGCCTACTTGCACAGGTGCACATCCCTGTTGACAGCCAAACAGAGGATGAGATACTTTTACATGGGTTATCGTGAATGCGCAGATATGATCCTCACCAGCGTACATGCCTTTCTCATCAGATTCTATAGCCATCTCAAAATCATACTGGGCAATAAATGGATTATGAGTTGACTCTTCTGTAATATCATATGTTCGTTTTGTTTCAATCGAGCCTGAATCAGATATAACTCCTTTCCAAGTGCCATCAAACGCATGGCAATCTGAAGTTGGATTACTCTGCGTGGTCTGACTAGTGCATCCGTTTATCAAAAAAATTCCGATTAACAAAGTTATGGACAATAAAACATAATTTGATTTCATAACAGATGACATAAATAAACACATATATAAAACATTCGTTCGTTGGCGGGCTACGGCGGATTGCAATTAACATCGCAATTTAACGAAGTTGAATTTTCAGAGTGGAGTGAGCTGAGGCATCCCACAGCGAACGACCTCGAAAATTCAATTTGGGCGGAGCCTGCAAGGCGGAGTCTCTTAATCGCTGTTAGCCGACCCGAGGGTTTTAGCCCGAGAATGCAATATGGTCGAGGAGCGAAGCGACGAAGAAGTTTTCTTACTGCCGAAAATCAGATAGGTGCCGTATTTTACTTAATTTATTTTAATTACTGCGAAGCAGAGTAAATGTCCGTAGGACGAGAGGGGGCTGTTTTTGGTTCTTTTTCTAAAAAAGAACATAATATCTATTTTAAAAACGAAAAAGTTATATTCTAAAGTATATATTTAGTTCAATACTGGTAAAAATGAGTCAACTCACATTAGCTAAGTTCATAGATAAAAATGAAAAAATGATTTTTGTTCTAGGAATCTTTCTAGCATTGCTCCCTTTGTCTTTTGATACAATTAAAGAATTAAATCCAAAATTTGCAGGGTTTATAGCTATTGCGATATCAATAGCAGTTTTATTAATTCTTAGAAACTTCTTATGGGGTCAAAAAACCGAATTATCTTTTGAGGCTATATTATTTGTAGGATGTTTAGCAACAATTTCAGGGGTTGTAGCGTTGCTGACATACCAAATCTATACTGATATGACTTTGTCTTTTCTTGATGTAGTCTTAAGTATATCTTATTTTATAGCAGGGCTTATTCTTTTTGAAAAGCTTTCAACAAAATTAGACAAAACTATTGAAAAAAGTAAAAAAGCTAGATTCTTTGTTAATCTATTTATGTTACTATTGTTTATCGTTTTAGCAATAAGTAATATTGATAAACTTCTTAATAATCTTTTATTATATATTAACTTTGTAATCCCGCCTATATTAACCATAGAGCACGAGATGATATTTTTTAGAGGAATTTATTTCATGTTCTTTATCTATGGGGTTTTCGTTTCAGGACTAGGATACTTCGGGAAAGAGCTTTTTTATGAAAAGCTCATACTAAAACTTTTCATAAAAACAAAGGATATATGGAAAAAAATTAAGGAAAAGTAATATTGATAAAATGATAAATGATAAATGGTCAGTATTTGATAACAAATTGTTATCTGATGAAGAAATTATTAATTTAAAGAAAAAATTTAATGAATCTACTGAATATTGTAAAAAAGCAGGTTACACAAGTGATGAGCATATGAAAAAAGTTGAATGTAACTCCAAGAAGGTTGCATCTATTAGAGGAGAAATTATTAACAGCATGGTTGATTTTGAACATTTTTTATGTATATTCTTATCTTCTTATTTTTGTAATAATATGAAAATAACAGAATTCTATGAATATATTCTTGCTCAGGATTTTTTTACCACAGTCCAAAAAATAAAACTCTTTCAAAGAATGGGTTATCATGAGCAAGAAAGATATAATGGAAAATATAATGGTTTAAGTAGAATTATGATTAAACTAAATGAATTAAGAAATTTAGTTGCTCATGGAACACTTTTTCATTTTACCAAACCAGAATTGGGTTTTCCTTGTTCTGGAAAATCAACTCATTTTGATAAGGATTTAGCAAAGAAATTTAGAATTGCGTTTGAGCAGGTTTATTATTCATTATATTTACTTAATGAAGATTTGAACGAGGAAAACATGAATAAAAAAAACTTACGTTTCTGATTTCTACAATTTTTATATTCCAAAATGTAGGCATATCTAAATGTCCGTAGGACAAGAGAGGGGGCTGTTTTTGGTTCTTTTTTGAAAAAGAACATAATATTGAATTTTATTTTTTAAAATTTTTTGAGAGAACCTTGTAGGTTTTATCATCCATTAAAGAAAAAATGAATTTTTGTTTTTTACTATCCATTTTATTAAGCGTTTCTTCATGGAACCTACATAATATAAAATTAAATAGATTTCCAAACATAAGAAAAAGAACATAATACTTTTCAAATAAATTCTGCTCAAATTTTACATTTTTAAGACAATCAATAATGTTATTTTTTATTGCAGATTTTCCATGAATTATTTCAGATAATTCTGAATATTTGCTGCTTAATAGATTAATAAGATTTACTTTTTCACATACATTTCTGAATATTGGATGTTTCTTCAAATAATTATACATATCATCTTGTTTTATATAAAATCCAGATTCCTCATAAAAAGTAAATTCAATCCTATGGTCAAAAAAGTAGATATGTCTTAATATATTTTCTATACTACTTCTTAAGAGAATTGAAGTAGATTTATTATACCCTATGAACATAAGAGGTATGGACTGTGTTAAATCTGATTTGAGATCACTAATAAATAAGGTCCTATGTTTTGGTTTAAAGTTTTTTTTAATTTCCTCTTCCCATATCGCAAAAGAGTACCAAACTGAATGAATTTTTTTTAACTTACTTTTATTATCGGTTGATAACCTTTTTATAATCTTATTCTTTTTAAGCAGACCTAACAACGAAGTGTAGTCTTCATTAATCAATTTGTTCATTTTACGGTTTAAAATTCATATCTCTTATAGCCCTATCCCATTCTAAGAAGAAATTATCTACTTGTCCTTTCTCGGCCTTATTTAAGAAATTATTAATAATAAAGTTAAATTGACTTAATTTTTTTGGCTCAAATCTTAAAATTTCAGATATTATCCTTCCTAAAATCTCATCTTTTTTCTTCTTTTGCCAACTTGGAATAATAATTCCGATTTGTTTAGCAAATTGTACAATAGATTCATTATTTGGAAAAAATTCTTTGTTTGTTAAAATGTAAGGGACAGAACCTATCAATTCCTTTTTTTCCTTGTCAATCCTAATTTGTGTAGTTTTCAAGTTTGTTTTATATGAATAGAGATTTGACTGGGAATGCATTAATCTATTTCTTTCATTTTTTACTAATCGATGGATATCCTTTATTTTGGAAGGTGGAATCTCAGATAACATTTCTAATAATTTTTCTAAAAGGATTATTGAATCTTCAGACCTCATTTTTTATCACCTTTCTTTTTTATTTCAGTAATTCTTTTTAATAACTCTGATGTAATGCTTTTTATTTGTTCACCTTGTGGTCTTTTTGAGGCATTAAACTCAAAAAGTGCTTTTAATTCTCCAACAGCCTTTGCCGCGTTTACTCCTTGCTTTATATGTTCTGAGAAACAATATCTACCTGTCTGTTTTAAGGATAACATAACTGCATCAGTTGATGGATGCTGTTTAACCAATGTGAATATAACGCCCAATGAAATAACATTTTTTCTGGAAGTCTTTTGGTATCTTAATATTGCTCGATCTAATAAGGAAATTCCAATTGAAGACAAATGGTCTGGTTTGATAGGTATAATAAATGCATCTGATGCTATATATGCACTTAATGTGAACAAAGACATTGTTGGTGGGCAATCTATAATTATAAAATCATAAGCTCTTTTAATGTCTCCAATAAAAAATGAAAGTTTATTTTCATCTCCTAACTGAGGTCTATCAAGTTCCATAAGGTCTAATGTTGCGGGTAATAGATCAACATGGCTCCCTGAATAATTCCTAATTCGTATAGTACAATTACTTAAAGAGGGGGTAGGAACCTCAACTTTATTTTTTCCATTGACAATACTTGGTCCGGTTGTTAGTCTTTCTCTATAGATATCCAAGATAGTGCATTTTTTTGGGTCTTGCACATGTTTGAAGTAATCTTGAATAGACATTACAGATTGAGTTGTATTAAATTGAGGATCATTATCAATTAAAAGTACCTTTTTATTGTGGTATTTAGCTAAGGCTATCGCTAAGTTTACAGATAAGGTGGTTTTTCCAACACCACCCTTCATATTTATTAAGGATATAATTTTAATTTCTACCATATTAATTATTATAAAGAAAGAGGTATATTTAAATGTTTCCATGGTAATATCCCCTGGTTTATTTTGTTTAGTTTATCATTTTCTTTTACGAAGTAAAAGGCATTATGTGCGTAGCACCAGCCCCCTCTCTTTTTCTTTTATAAAAACTTGATTTAACCAAGGCACCTATCTAAAGATTTGAGTTTTACAGACAACGGAAGGCAGTAAGAAAATTTCGGCTAACACAGGAATTAACAGAAGTCGGAAAATTTCAGGTAGCAAAGCGGACGGGAATTTTGCCAATTTGGGTGAGCGAGTGCAACGAAGCGAACCGGTTAATTGCTGTTAAGTGACCCGAACGGAACGAAGTTGAGTGAGAGCGCAACGGGGTGCGAACGATAGTGAGCAAGTTGCCCGAAGCCCGCCAATTTGATAAGATTTATATAGAATCTTCAATTATTTTAACATATGCAAAAACTTTCCGTCCCGTTATTAAAACAAGGTAAATTAGGATGTGGTCCAACTGCATTAAAGATGGTTCTTCACTATTTTGATAAGGAAGTTTCTTCAAATGAAATCATAAAGAAAATTAGTGGAATTAAGAAATACGGAGTTAAAACAATCAAGTTGGCTGATTTTGCTCAAAAATTAGGATTCAAAGTTTACTGTTATTCATCTAATAAAAAGTTATCAAAAGACAAAGCAGAAATTAAGAAACCAGCAAAATTAGACATTATAAAATTCTTAAAAAAGAAACTTCCAGTAATAATTGCGGTTAGGTCCTTTCTATTATTTAATGAAGAACCATCTGACATGGGACATTTTATCGTTATTACAAAATATGAGGCAGGCATATTTTATTATAATGATCCAAGGGACGGAAAGCGACATCAAATAAAAGAAGATGATTTGATGTTTGTATGGCATAACAATGTTTTGGACTCAAGTGCATATCTTCTTGTTCTTCAACCCAAACCTTGAAGGCGGGCGTAGGGCAATTTCACTTAACTGAGCAATTAACCGAAGTCGGAAAATTTCAGGTAGCGAAGCGGACGGGAATTTTGCCAATTTGGGTGAGCGAGTGCAACGAAGCGAACCGGTTAATTGCTGTTAGGCGACCTGGGGGACGAAGTCCCTAAAGCGCAGCGTGGCTCGTCGAATGCGAAGCATTCAGACGAGAGTAAATTTTTAGGCGAGGGCTTAATTATATTATTAACTATAAGGTGGTA
>Ga0268277_1000599_pt1 | contig 28034 bp, 21 predicted proteins | sample saktaG_5_FD_190132 | JGI IMG/M metagenome (GOLD analysis project Ga0268277, IMG submission 190132) | Saline water microbial communities from Sakinaw Lake, British Columbia, Canada - sak_2010_1_5_50m | ecosystem: Environmental > Aquatic > Non-marine Saline and Alkaline > Saline ... | reverse complement strand
TGAGAATTCAGTATCAGTGTCATCGCTGCTGTTAATGTCGTCTTCCCATGATCTACGTGTCCGATCGTACCTACATTCACATGGGGCTTCGTACGCTTAAATTGTTCCTTCGCCATGGGCTCTCCTTCTAATTATATTCAAGTTATAAATGATCTTGATTTAACGATTTCCATGTTGAGCCCACGACCAGGGTTGAACTGGTGACCTCATCCTTACCAAGGATGCGCTCTACCGACTGAGCTACGTGGGCAAATATTAAACAGATAGTAACTTCCGGTCAAATATCCACAATCATACATGAGCGGGTGAAGGGAATTGAACCCTCGTCACCGGCTTGGAAGGCCGGAGCTCTACCACTAAGCTACACCCGCAGGAAGATGTGGGCCGGGATGGATTTGAACCACCGTAGGCGTTTCGCCGGCAGATTTACAGTCTGCTGCCATTAACCACTCGGCCACCGACCCGTTTTAATTCTGATTTAAGTGATGGAAGTTGTATACGGTTCTTAAAATTAAAACTATTTGACCTAGCGAAAGCAAATACTCTCTCCCAAAAACCCTTAATCCTGGGCATTGGTAATCGTCAAATCTCCATTTCAAAAACCACTCTCAATTCGTTGAGCCACCAGCAGGGATCGAACCCGCGACCCGCTGATTACAAATCAGCCGCTCTACCAGCTGAGCTATGGTGGCGTATATTTCCAGTGGAAATCGAGTCCCAAAAGTCTCGTTCCAACTACCATCCAAATATTAGCGGTGAACTCGAAAATTGAAAAAGCCTCGAAAGTTAATACAATTATTTTAGAATTCAATAGAAAATTTACACTTAAAAGTAATTTTTATTTATTGTCCGAATTGTATAAGTTTCATATTGGAACAGAAAAAAGTGAGATATCTATGTCAATTTTAGTCACCGGTGCCGCAGGATTTATTGGTTTTCATCTATGTAAAAAACTTTTGGAGAACGGTGCTCACGTTGTCGGATACGACAGTGTGAACGATTATTACGACCCATCATTGAAAGAAGCCCGGTTAAAAATATTGGAAAAATCGGAACGATTTAGCTTTTACCGAAACGATCTGTGCGATTTTAAAGCATTGGAATCTGTATTTGAAGCACATAATATACAACAGGTCTGTAACCTCGCTGCCCAAGCCGGTGTCCGGTATTCATTGATAAATCCCTTTGCCTATCAAAAATCAAATCTCGAGGGATTTCTGAACATTATCGAACTTTCAAAGCGCGCTCAGGTCACCAATTTTGTTTACGCCTCCAGTTCCAGTGTTTATGGAAACAATAAAAAACTTCCCTTTTCTGTTGATGATAATGTCGACCACCCAATTTCGCTCTATGCCGCTTCAAAAAAGTCAAATGAATTGATGGCACACACCTATTCACATTTATTTAAAATGCCGACAACGGGTTTACGATTTTTCACTGTTTACGGCCCCTATGGCAGACCTGATATGGCTCTGTTTATCTTTACAAAAAAAATCATCTCCGGAGAGCCCATTGATGTTTATAACAATGGAAAAATGCGACGGGATTTTACTTATGTTGATGATATTGTGGACGGGATTATTGCCGCCCTCAACACACCATCTGATTACGAGATATTCAACCTTGGAAATCATCGCAGCGAAGACCTGATGGACTTTATCCGATTGATTGAAAATAATCTTGGTAAACAGGCAAATATTAATTTTATGCCGATTCAGCCCGGCGATGTTCCGGAAACCTTCGCCGATATAGACCATTCCCGCAAAATTCTTGGATTTAATCCATCCACGGGAATTGAATTGGGAGTGAAGCGGTTTATCGACTGGTACAAAAATTATTATTACATAAATTGAGAGTAATATGTCGCCTTATCATAATATATCAAAAAATGTCTTACGGACACTGTTCAATGACATTTCTTCACTGAATATTCTGGTCGTCGGCGACTTGATTCTCGATAATTATATCTGGGGATCGGTCAGTCGAATTTCACCGGAAGCGCCGGTCCCGGTTATCCAGGTAAAGACCAAAGAAAACCGCCTTGGAGGAGCCGGGAATGTCGCCGCAAATCTGGCAAGCCTGGGCAGCAAGGTAACTCTCGCTGGAATTTGTGGCGATGATAATCATAAAAATGTTTTGCTCGAATTGTGCAATCAACGCAATATCGAACCGCTGATTCATGAAATTCCGAAACGGCACACAACAATGAAATCCCGGGTTATCGCACAACACCAACAACTCTTACGCATTGACGAAGAATCCTGTGAACCAATTCATGATTCCACGGCAGTGGCTCTTTATAAACAGATCGTGAGTAATTCGGACCGGTACGATGGCGTAATTATATCCGATTACAATAAAGGATTTCTGACTGCTGGCCTGACATCGGATATCCTGAAACACTTCTCTGGCAAACCCGTGATAGTCGACCCAAAAAGCAATGATTTTTCAAAATATCACGGTGCTACAACCCTTAAACCAAACCGTAAAGAATTTGTAAACGCTATTCGGCACCCCGATCTGAAAGACGAGGAGATTAGCGAATATGCCAAAAAACTGGTCTCCGAACTGGAGCTGAAAGGCCTTGTAATTACTCTAGGCGACCAGGGAGTTTTTGTCCTTGACAGCAATCACAACAGTTTGACTGTACCAACCAAGGCCCGGGAAGTGTTTGACGTCAGTGGCGCAGGCGATACGTTCGTTGCAACGTTTTTAGCCGGATTAATTATCTCCGATAACTGGTTTACCGCCGCGAAAGCCGCCAATCTTGCATCCGGGATTGTAGTTGGTAAAATCGGTACAGCAACCGTTACGGTCGACGAAATATTTACAAATTACGAATTATAATTTATATCGTTTGAATCTTCCGTTTCCAAGTCGTTCCCTGGGGCGTGTCTTCGAGTATAATACCCCGACTCAACAACTCATCCCGAATCCTGTCAGCTTCTACCCAGTTCCGATCTGCTCGGGCCTGTTGCCGGGCATCGACCAAGGTTTGTTCCTCATCTGATAATTGGTTTTCCGGTTCTTCCAGCACATTCAAAACAGAATCAATTCTGTTCAAATATCCCAAAATCGCCTGAACATCATCTTCGGTCAGTGAATTAGTTTCACGAAAAGTATTGATCTCATGGATACAGGAAAAAACCGATCCTAACGCACCCGAAATGTTCAGATCATCATCCAGAGTTGTTTCAAAATCGTTCAAATATTTATCAATAATTTTGCTAATTTGGTGTGAGCCATTGACGGTATTCCCAACCAGAGATTTCTTGAAATCCCTTAACCGAGTAATGCTTTTTGCTGCAGCTTCGACCTTATCAAAGGTAAAATTCAGTTTTTGACGATAATGCGTAGATAAAAGCACATACCGGATAGCCGTTGCATCAATTCCTTTGTCCAGAAGTTCCCGCAGACGATAGAAATTGCCGGCAGACTTGCTCATTTTATCGCCTTCAACCATTAAATGTTCACAATGCAGCCAGTAATTCACAAATTTTTCTCCGCTGGCCGCTTCGCTTTGGGCAATCTCATTTTCATGGTGGGGAAAAATATTATCCACACCGCCCGTGTGAATATCAAAGTGTTTTCCAAGATATTTTGAACTCATTGCTGAACATTCGATATGCCAGCCCGGACGGCCCTTGCCAATTTCCGTTTCCCAGAAAACCGGACCATCTTCCTCTTTCCAGCCCTTCCACAGTGCAAAGTCCCGAATTTCTTCTTTCTCATATTCATCGCTCTGAACCCGATCACCCTGTTGCATTTCCGCAATATTAAGATGCGCCAGTTTACCATAAGCAGGATAATCGGATACTCTGAAATAAATAGATCCGTCATCAGTCCGGTAAGCAATACCTTTTTCAAAAATTGATTTAATTAAACTCACCATCTCCGGAATGTGATCGGTCGCCGCCGGATAGACCTCGGCTCGTTCAATCCCAAGCGTATCCAAATCCTCAAAAAAAGCCTCCTGGTATGATTTGGTAAATTCACGGATTGACTGACCAATTTTGTTAGCATCCCGAATGATTTTATCGTCAACATCGGTAATGTTCATTACCTGTGTAACCTGATACCCTTTAAATTTCAGGAAACGACGGAGCAAATCTTCAAAAATATATGCCCGGAAATTCCCGATATGGGCATAGTTATAGACTGTCGGGCCACAGGTATACATCCTGACTTTACCGGCTTGTAAAGGCTGAAATTCTTCCTTCTTCCGGGTCATGGTATTATAAAAACAGAGAGACATATTTACATTCCTAGCGGCATTGATATAAGGGGTTTCTTTTCACATTCTTCAACATAAGGGATCAGCAATTGGGAATCAATCGTAACTTCGTATGATGCCTGGGGAAAATCAAGAGAGATAATGAATCGGTTCTCATTCTCAATTCGCTGAATTTTTCCTTTGATCCCTTTAAAAGGCCCCCCAGTAACCTGAACCACATGCCCGGCTTTAAGATATTCCCGTTTCTTAAGACTGGCTCCAACTGCGAGTACCTGGGCCAGGGCTTCAATTTGAAAATCCGGGATTGGGGCCATTTCATTTTTAAATTTAATAAACCGTGTTGCGCCATATATTTCCAGTACAAAGACTGAATTTTTCGCTGGTATCCGCACAAACACATATCCACGGATCAGAGGCACCTCGACCAATTTTTTACGATCAATCCATTGATGATATTCTTTTTTTAATGGCAGATAGTTTTCAATGCCTTTCTCGTCGAGTGATTCCTTGACCTTTTTCTCATGTCGCGATTTTGTATATAATGCAAACCAGTGCAGGGCACTGTAATCAAGTTTTGTTTCCGAGCACCGTTTAACTGGATTATTCATTATCACCCAATCCGATCCGAATTATTTCTTCTAACAGTTGTTTAAAATTTAATCCAATCGCCTTTGCGGCTTTTGGCACCAGGCTTGTCGAGGTCATTCCCGGAAGTGTATTCATCTCCAGAAAATAGGGTTTGTTATCATCACTCAGACGCAGATCCATACGTCCGTAGCCGGAACAACGCAAAAGATTGAAAGCATCCACTGTAAAGTCCTGAATCTGTTTTGCAAGACCGTCGTCGATATCGGCCGGAACAATGTATTCACTCATGCCGCCTGTATATTTGCATTCATAATCGTAGATACCATGACGGGGACGAATTTCCACTACCGGCAATGCTGTTTTCCCCAGTATCGCTACAGTCAGTTCACGCCCTGCAATATATTCCTCAACCAGAAATACCGAATTATACTTTAATGCTTCATTAATTGCCGGCCTTAATTGTTCTTGCTTTTTTACAATTGTCAGCCCGACTGTAGATCCTTCATGTCCGGGTTTTATCACCAGGGGAAACTGAAATTTGCCAGTGATTGTGTCAATTATTTTAGTATAATCCAACCCGCCGATTCGTTCAAAATACAGCCATTTTGGCGTTGGAACACCATTTTTTTCAAAAATCATCTTTGAGATCACTTTGTCCATTGCAATCGCGCAGCCTTCAGCACTTGATCCATTGAACTGATATCCAAGTATCTGCAGGATTCCCTGAACAATTCCATTTTCACCAGAACCACCATGGAGCGCGCTGAATATAAAATCTGCGGACCGAATTTCAGGTTCAACCAACAAATGGACAAGATTTTCATCACCATGCTGAATATCTTGTGCCGAAACAGGCAACGATCTCCCTATCTGGTCGATCGTCAAGACTGTGTCAAGCAGGAGAATTTCATGACCATTTTGTTTCAACGCTTCTGCAATATTTTTTCCACTGGACAGTGAGACTTCCCGTTCAGATGACGTTCCACCCATTAAAACAACAATTTTCATAAGTTCTGGCTTCTTTCTATACACTCGATGAGTTGTGCTGCTTCAAGCAAATTTTCCGTGATAAAATCCGGTCGTGGTTCCCATGTTTCAATGGTTTTTATTGCCGGTGAGTCAACTCCCGTTCGAACAAAAATCGTCTGGCAACCAACCGCCGCTCCGGTTTGAATATCTTTAAATGAATCGCCAATAAAAAACGATTTTTCGATATCGATGTTGAAATCCCGAATGGCTTTTTTCAAATTTCCGGTTTTGGGTTTTCGGCAATTACAATTATCTTCCGGCAAATGCGGACAATAATAGATACCGTGAATTTCAGCATCCGCTCGCCGAATCGTCGTTTTCAGATATTTATGAATATTCTCAATCTCCTTGGCGGTAATCATATTTCGTCCAAGTGCGGATTGATTTGTGATAAGGATATTCTTATAACCCAGCCGTGTCAAAATCCGGAGTGCGTCTGCGGTAAATTCAAACAGGTGAAATTCATCAACGGATTTTATATAATAAACACTGTCCGCATTTAATGTGCCGTCGCGATCCAGAAATACAGCCTTGGTTCTCATTGTGTTCTGTGAATTCATACACTTCCTAAGTATCGGCCTAAGTTACAATTGAAAAATGTAAAATAATAGTGCAGCGCTGGGAAAAAACTTTTAAATTGCACCACAGAAAGACACAATTGATTGATAGAAGAGAGGAGATTATGGAACCGGATATTGAACAGTTCAAACTGACATTAAAACGTGGAAAAGCACGGTATGTACCGGTGGCCGAGCTCGGTATTCATCCGATTATTAAGGAAAAATATCTTGGACGCCCCATAAAATCTCTGAAAGATGATGTGGATTTCTGGCACAAAGCCGGTTATGATTACATTAAATTACAGCCAGTTGCCGATTTCAATCCCGGCAAACTTTTTCTCCAGGACAGTGAAAACATAACAGTCAACGATGATGGATCGGTATCCAGAAATTGGGCTACCGAGGGTAAAGGCGTTATTACCTCCTTTGAGGACTTTGAAAAATACCAATTTCCAAAAAAGGTGGATTTTAATTATTCAACGTTTGAAAACGTCAGACAGTATTTACCGGATGGTATGGGTGTTATCGGTCAATATGGTGATATTTTTACAATGGTATGGGAATTGATGGGCTTTGAGGAATTTTCATTTGCGCTTTATGATAATCCGAAACTAGTAGAAGCGCTGTTTGATAAAATCGGAAGCCTGGTACTCAGTATGTTTGAATATTTTGCAGAAAATGACTCTATCGATGTAATGTGGTACAGTGATGACATTGCCTATGTATCAAGCCTAATGCTTTCACCGTCAATCCTGCGTCAGTACTTCTTTCCCTGGCTGAAGAAAATTGGTGATCTGGCAAAATCAGCGAATAAACCACTGATCTACCACACTGACGGAATATTGTTTGAGGTTATGGAAGATATTATTAACAGTGGTGTTGATGCTTTACACCCTATTGAGCCACAGGCCATGGCCATTTCCGAAGTTAAGCAGCGCTACGGTGATCGCCTCTGCCTGATCGGACATGTGGATGTTGATCTGCTCACCCGTGGAACCCCGGCACAGATTCGCGAGCAGGTTCGGAAAAATATCGAAGAGGTGGCTTACAACGGCGGCTATTGTGTCGGTTCCGGAAACAGTATTCCGGAATATGTAAAATTCGAAAATTATGTTGCCATGCTCGAGGCCGCCAGAGAATTCGGTCACTAATCCAGACGAGTTACACAATGAATTTTTTAGAATGTTTAGCAAACGGCCAGCGAATGATCCTCGACGGACCAATGGGCACAGAATTAGCCCGGCGCGGTGTGAACTTATCACTCCCACTCTGGTCGGCAGTAGCCATCGGTGAAAACCCGGCTATAATACAGACAATCCACACCGATTACATAAATGCTGACATTGATATTATCACAAGCAATACATTTCGAACAGATACGCGTACCTTCAAAAAGGCTGGCCTTACCGGAGATGATGCCAGGCTGGCAACATTCCAGGCAGTAGAATTAGCACGAAACATTGTTGATAATGCTTCGCAAAACAAACCAATCTGGATTGCCGGATCAATGTCACCACTGGAAGACTGCTATCGACCGGATTTATCGCCATATGTTGACTCCGCATTGAAGGAACACCGTGAGAAAGCCCGCTGGCTTGCGGACGCCGGTGTTGATCTAATCCTGATTGAAACCATGAACAATCTTCAGGAAGCCAATGCGGCTGTCCAGGCAGCCATAGAAACCAAATTGCCGGTTGCAGTCAGTTTCATATTGATCGACAAAGATCATATTCTGAATGGCGATAAAATTATCGAAGCCTATGATCAATTAAAAGATACGGGGATTTGTCTGTTTTCGATTAATTGCTGCCATTATCAAATCATATCGGATTTTATTAAAAATAATATGCATAAAATCCACCTGCCTCTAATGGTCTATCCCAATGCCGACCACTATAATTCTGTAACTGGCTGGAAAACTGATCCGGAATTCACACCGCATAATTATTCTAAAATTGCCACAAGTTGGTTTGAGGAGGGCGTTAGAATTATTGGCGGTTGTTGCGGGACTGATCCCGAGTATATCCGACACATCCAACGTTAAAGAAAAGTCCAGTGTGATGGGGTCACACCGGACTAGAGGGTAGTGAGGGTTAGGGATAAATTCTTTAAAAATCTAGGATAATCTACAAAACATCGCTCTTTGTAGAGTTGAGATATATCACAGAAACCGAGTATTTTTACAATTATTTATAGATTATAACATAGAGATGTTCTCTACAGAATTATTCACTCACCCAAAAAAGCGATTCGCTATTGCCCCGAATAACGGCATCGTTCCCGTTTCCACTTTCGTCCGGAATAAAACCGGTCTGCTCACTATTAAAGCGCCATATTCCGATTAATGGTTCTAGGCCGTTTGAAGAATAGTGCTCGGTTAATTTATTGGGATATTTATTGTGAAAACTGACTTCCGAAGATTGGAGTGCTTTCGTCCATATTCGAATTTCATCAATTGTTCCAACCCAATAATTCCCCGGATTACTGTTGACGCCGGGCAGATCATAATCAGCACCAATCAGCATATTGCTCGAACCAATATCCAGATCCGTATTTTCCAATGAAACCGACTTTAACCGTCGGCCATCAAAATAAAATGAGAAGAAATTATCAGCCCTGGACAAACATAAGTAATGCTGTTCCCCGGAGGTCCAGTCCAGCCCGTTTACGTTAAACATTCCGAATCGACTGTCATCGATATATACCATTACCAGACTAGAATCAATTGCACCCTGGTAGATGGCAATTTCATTGCCACCTTCATTGTTTCCAAGCATAATTAAAGTCCGGGCAACAATCGCCTGACTACTATCACCGCCAGCCCATATTTCTATAGCAAAATCATCGGAAACAAGCGACTTAATGGATGCATTATTGGAAATCTCGAGATACTGTTCACCTGTAAATCCAAGTGACGTAACTGTTTTCGCTGATTCATTGCCGCATTGAATAAAAAATCCCAACAACCCTGCTATTTGAAGAGAAAATATAATCAATTTGTATTTATATTTTATCATCATACAACGATTCTAGGGCATTGTGTCCGCTCTTACAATATTACTGGCGGAAGATTTTCCGCCAATGTCAACCACATAGACACAATAATAGTACAGTGCGCCACTGGGGAGGTTGCTTTCGGTATAATTGGTCGTATTTTTATTGGATATTGTGGCCACTTTGAGAACATTTTTCGACTTATTTGTAAATTCACTTTTTGTACTACGATAGAGTTCATAAACAGAGAAATCATCATTCTCATCCAGACTCCAACACAATTGAATGGATGTCGTCGTATATCCTGCAAAAGTCAACGTTACTGGCACCGGTGCGGTATTCAGCGTGTCGCCAACGACATTACTACCGGCTGATGAATTATCTCTGCTGTCAACGACATAAACCCGATAATAGTACTGCGAATTCTGGACAGCGGTAACCGGATCGTCGAATACCGTATCCGATCGGACGGACGCCGTTCCGACCTGAAGGTCCGTGCGACCGACATCACTGTTGTCGCCACGGTGAATTGAGTAATATTGAAAATCCTTGTCTTCCCTGTTCATGGTATATACCAGGCGAAAAAAGGAATCATCGATAGCCGTAATTTCCTTTATTTCAATCCGCTCGATACTCTTAGTTTGTAGCGAGATATCCGATCCGGCTTTTGTGCCAAATGTATCCGCAATGAACAATTGGTAAAAATATTGGGTGTCCAGATTCAAATTTTCATCGACATATTCCACCACCGTCGGATTATGAAATATATGCTTTATATCTGCAGCGCTGGTATCAAAATTTATCTGGTCGGAACGATATAAAAAGTATCCGGCGAAATCATCATCCGGGTACCTCTCCCAGTTGATCGTCGCCTGGTATTTCTCCACCGATTTAACCGACAAAGGACTCGGCTGTAGCCGCATGGTTTTGACGCTGATTTCGTTACTTTTCGTAATATTATTCTCGCTATCAACAAGATAAACCACATAATAATAAGGTCGATCATCCTGTAAACCGGTATCCGTATATACCGTATCTTCCTTCTGATATACCGTTGCCAAATGTTCATCAGCACTTGACACCCCACTGCTTGCAGACCGATACAGGCGATATTCACAATCATCTTCTTCTTTACTTTTTGACCAGTGTAATTCTATCGAATGTTTCTTTACCTGGTCCCCGACTGGCACATGCATGGTCACATCACCAATGCCGCCGGTTCCAATCTGGATTACATTGCTGCCCGATGCATAACCCGCATCGTCAACGACAAATACTTTATAATAATAAGATGTTAAAGAAGTCAGCCCGGTATCAATAAAACTGCTCTGCGTACCTAATGCAATGCCAACCGAATCGGACAGACTGCTCCCCACTGTTGACAGACGATTGCGATGAATCCGGTAATAGTTTACGTCCTCAGTCGATTTGTACCACGAGACCATAGCCGATAATTTTGTTGCCGAGTATGTCTCTTTAAGTACAACCGGTTCAGGTAACTTTGTCAAGGCGCTGACAACATTACTATTGCTTGAGAAGTCTGCTGTATCAACAACCTGCAACTGGTAATAGTAGTTTTTATTTTCATCCAAACCCCAAGGAGTAACCCAACTGGAATCGGCATTTAAACCGTTATCAACATAGACCGTCTGCCCCGGATTTTGAATTGCCAAAACCAGCACCTCGGAACCGGTCCAACTATTGTTGCTGTTCCGGTACAGGCGATATTCCTGAAAATCCTTATCAATACTCCGCGTCCAGTTCAAAGTCATCGAATGCTTTCCCACATTCTGCGGTTCTGACAAAACCACCGCAACCGGCGCTATTCCGCGATTATCAACAATACAAATCACCGTATCGGACAAACCGATATTGTCGGAAGCATCAAACGCCTGGGCGGTAATAACATGCAAACTTGAATCTTCTTGGTCGGTGGTGTTCCATTGATATTTGAAACCGGTTTTGGATTCTGAACTAGCATTTTGCATTTTGCCATCAACTATAATTTTTACCGCGATAACTCCCTGGTTGTCAGTGGCGGTGCATTTGATTGAATGAATACTGTTCACCGTTTGATTATTGATCGGGTCAGTAATTGCCACGTCCGGTGGTGCATGATCCCCTTCATCTTTCCCACAGCCGGAAAATAACAGTACGGCAAAACCAATAATTACCAGGATATATAAGCGTCTATTGATCACAAATCCCTGTAGATTCTACTGATATGTTTACCCGATTGATCAAAGTTATTGACAATAATTTTTAATTTTTCTGTGTCAACCGTGTAGACTGAGTAACTGGCTATTTTTCGATCATCTGAAATCAGAATTTTCTTTAACAGATCTCCGATATCATCAAAATAAAGTTCATAACGACCGACTATCTCATCGGCGGAATTATAAACAAATGCCTCTGTTATCCGCTGATTGCGGATACTCTCATGATTGAACCGATACCGGTAAAAAATCACACCATTGTCCTGCATAATGATCAGATCGCTTAATTTGTCCTTCTGCTCATAAAGACATTTGACCACCCAGCCGGCCTCAACCCGGTCGTATTGCCGGTAAAAAAAATCCGGTTGCAAATCGGTTAGTTTTCCACCATTAGGAAATACTATCCGCTGTTCCAGAATCATCTGTTTTACACCGAATGTGAAATCGCCGGTTGCTATGATTTCATTATTGCCGTTTAAATAGTCCACGCGGTGAACAATTTTAGCGGGATCCGAATAAAATTTGACATGCGGTTCCGGGCGGTTACCGTCATTATCCATATAATTAATACGGCGATTTGTTAAAATATCCCAGTAACTGGCATAAAGAGGTTTTAGATTATTAATATCCGTTTTGTTAGTGCTCTGTTCACCAAAAAATTCGAGTGACTGCAACTGGCCATGTCTATCAAACATCCCTTTGAAATGAGTTTTTTCGCGGGCTTTTTCCTGACTGATTTCATCCGCCAGTAAATCGTTTGCCGAATAATTTGTAGCATAATACCGAACCGTCGATTTACCCTTTATTGAATCGGTCGTCCCGGATTTTTTTTCAGATTCTATATAACGTTCAATTGCCTGCAGTACGTTATAATCCAGATATAAAACCGTGTTTAGCGAATCAATTTTCAGGTGAGGACCACCTATATCCCTATAGGATGGCAAAAAGGTGCAGGGAGTTTGCAGAACGCCGGCAGCCGGCCCGGAAGTTGACTTTGGCGACGGGACCGCTTTGTCTTCCAGAACCGTTTGCGCCGCTTCTTCTTTCGGTTCCCGTTTGAGTATCTTTTTAACAGTTCCGCATCCGCTCAGGCTAACACACAGGACTAAAATGGCGGTTTTTTTCATAAAATTTCCCTGTTTATTCTAAACACAACATGATGAATAAATAACGAAAGATTAAGCAATTATGCAAACAGTATTCAAAGACAGTAAAGCCAACGTAAGCAAACCTTCGTTCCCAGTATGGATTATTAATAGTAATCACCCATTCCCGAACAGGAATGTGATTATTATTCAACAATAACGCCTAAAGGACTTAGCAGGTTCATCGCGTCGGGTAATGAAAACACTGCCGATGTTACCTTATTCTCAAGCGGATTAATCACATACCCGACGGCGTTTCGGAAGAGAGTTTTTGTAAGGTTGGTTTTTTGGAATATTGTATTCTGAAAAGAAGAATCAGTAAAATCGGAACCACTCAGATCAGTCTCAAAAAAATCCGAATCATGGATTGTACAATTCTGAAAAATGGTATTCCGGAGTTTTAATCCGGAAAAATTACAGCCTCGGATTTTGCATTCGCGAAAATTCATTCGCAAAATAAACTGGCTGCATTGCGAAAAGTCCACCCCGCTGAGTTTACACTCCAGAAATTCGACATCATGTAATTTACTTCCATTCATTTTCATGGGACTGAAATTACACATTGAAAACGAACAATCGGCAAATTTCGTTTCAGTGAGATCACTATTGCTAAAATCACAATTTTGAAAAGCACAGTGATTTAATGTCTTTCCAGCCAGTGGATTTCCGGAAAACGTTTCTTCTTTAAACGCCTTGTCTTCTACTTCATCGTAAATATCCGCTTGATTCATGGAATGACCTTTCTGCTATCCTAATGTTCAGTTTCTACCCGTGAAAATATAATACAAAAAATTAATTCGGTTTATGAAAATCACAATATTATCAATAAATAATAAAAGATTCGATAAAAAACCGATCGTTGCTTTTTTATATTGATGCTATAATCCTGTATGAATAAACATCGTTTTCAGGTCACACTCCATATTACTATTTTTATAAGCAAATAATTTGACACACTACACTATTTACATTATTTTACACCTGTACTTTTTTCTGAGGCGCTTTCCTGATGATAAAAAAGTAACACGAAATAAATGAGATGATCCAGATACATAAACTATTAATTTTCTTTTCCGTTTGGCTGTGTTGTTTAATAATCACACCCGCCGGCCAAAAAAATTGTAGTATCAAAGGTTATGTCATGGAACGTGATAACCATGATCCACTGATAAATGCCAATGTATTCATAAAGGACCTTCAGGACAGTACCGTTGCATTTATCACAACCGATAACACCGGTTGGTTTCATACCGGCAATATATCAGAGGGGAAATTCAAAATTGAAGTAACATATATTGGTTACACCAAATTTAAAAAGACATTTAATATTAACTCCCGCAATTTTGATCTGGGAATGATATATCTTAAACCCGAAGCTGTCCCCTTACAAGCTGTCGAAGTAATTGTACAATTGCCAATGACCTTTCAAAATGGTGATACACTTGTATACAATGCCGGTGCCATTGCAATGTCCCAAAACGCCAGCGCCAAAGATTTGGTCTTAAAAATGGCCGGGTTCTATAACTTTGACGGAAAGATTCAGATAGACGGTGAGAATATCGAAACAGTCATGGTTAACGGGGATGATTTTTTCAATAACAATCCCACAATGACACTCGAAACAATTCCGGCCGAGATGATTGGAAAGATACAGGTATTCGTCAAGCGGAGTGAAGAAGCCGAAATGACCGGAATCGACGACGGAAATACCAAAAAAACAATTAACATTGTTTTGAAACCGGAAAAAAGCGAAGGTAAATTCGGTAAAATACATTCTGCCTACGGGCAGAATAATGTTTACAAGGTAGATGGCAATATGAATTCATTTGGCAAGATCAGTCAGTTCACGGTAACGGCCAGGTTAAATAATAATTTGAAATTGAATCTTTACGGTCCGGATCAAGATTTGAACCCAGAATTATTATTTTTTGGTGGTGGCATTGCCAAAACTCGATCCTGTGGAATTAATTTTAAGAGTACGCCGAATAAAAAAATTAAAATTAATGCTAACTATATCTATAATAACACGAATAGTGAGAATAAAAATACAATTTACCGACAGTATTTACTTGATTCAGAGGATCGACAGGAATATTTCAAAGATAATCTCTCTGAAAATCTCACCAGCAACCACAATATATTTTCAGGAATTAAGTACGATATATCGGAGAAAGATATATTGGATATAAGGACAATGATCTTTTTAAATGATAGCAGACAAAATTCCTTTTCTAAGTCCGGAACATATCGCGAAAATTCACAGATCTCATCAATGGAAAATGAAAATACTGATGATCGAAGGAATATGAGATTTAATGAATATATGCTTTATAAACATGTTTTTATTAAAGATAAACGGTTTATTGTTTTTTCATTCAGGGGATCTCAATTTGCAAGAGAAAATGATAATGGACAGAAAATAGAAACGGTCACGCCGAACGATTCCACGTTTGCGGATTTTAAATCGCATTCACAAGATTATACTCAAGGGTTTTTAGGAAATGTTTATTTTCAGGAAGATCTCGGGGATCTTGGAAAAGTGTCGATTAGCGCTAAAATTGACAGAAATGCCGATAATTCTTCGAAATATACTTATCAGTATTCGGATTCATTAAACTACTTTTCCGAGTTCGACAGCAGCTTATCCGGCGATTCGGATAATGATCTGACCATACGATCCCTGATAGCTATGTATGAAAAAAGCATCAACCGATTAACCATCCGGAGCCAATTAAAATATGAAAACCTGATTATCTGGAACAGGCAATCAATTCCTGATGATTTCAATGATAAGCAAAGTTATTTCAGCTGGTTACCGGACCTTAATCTGGAATATAAATTCAATAAATCAACTTCATTAAAAGTCATTTATTCTATCTTTAGTAGTACGCCTCACTCCAATCAATTAAACGAAGTCCTGGATAATGATGATCCGGAATATTTGAAAATCGGAAATACCAATTTAACCCAACAGTATTGGCATAATATCAATTTTAATTATAAATCCAGAAATAATCAGAAAAACAGGGCGTTTTCAGCCAGAATTCATTATTCAACTTGCAGTGCATACATCGGAACCAGAACAATAATCACCGGTTCCGAAAGTATTTTTTACAAAGGGATAGAAATTACTCCCGGCGCCCAGTTAACCAGGCCGGAGAATATGTCTGGCTATAAAAACGTCAGCTCGAATGTATCTTATGATTTCCCAATCAATTATATTAAATCAAATTTACGAATATCTCTTAATGCCAGATATACGCAAGCTCCTGGCTATCTTAATGATACTCAATTTTTCACTAAAAGGAAATCCGGAGGAAGCTTGGTCATCCTAAACAGCAATATCAGCAAGGATATCAGCTTTAAGGTCAGTAATTATGTCAATGTCTCCAGCGCTCAATATAACCAGGCATTAAGGGACAATACCTTGCAATTCAACCAGCGATCGTCAGCCGATCTGGAATGGAATTTCGGGCCTGGTTTCGTCATTCAAACAGATCTGAACTATATTTATAATAATCGCGTCTCGACGAATCTTGATAACTCGTCTCTTTTATGGAATATGTCCTTTGGTAAAAAACTGTTTAAAAACCAGCAAGGTGATCTTCGCTTGTATATCTATGATATCCTGAAGGAAAACAATAATATTTCGCAGAGATATACCGAAACCTATATCGAAGAACGGGAATCCCTCGATCTCAATCGATATTTAATGGTACTGTTTACGTATAATTTCAAACGTTTCGCCAACTCAAAATAGTGAATCGTAAACGGAATTTTACTTATAATTAAATATAAACAAGATACTCGCTAATCATTTACCAACATCCTTGAGCATCTTTTCCATTCGTTTTTCATAGTAAGTTTTAACGTCTTCCCAATGATAGAAAGGTTTTATATCGCTTTGGATCGGAGGAACAAGAATTTCCGCTTCATTCAGCATAAATTTAACCACTATATCATCGTCCCCATCTTTTCTAAAAAAGATTAGTTGAATGTTGCCTCCCATCGGGGATACATTGAAATTCGTCCATCTCCAATAAATTTTATATGGATCAGTCTCCTTGTTATTACAATTTTCAAGATTCATCAATCCGGCCAGCGGCATAAGATAAACATCATGTCCGAATTTAAAGGACGTAGCAAGATCACTCTTTCCGTCGATAACATCATCGGCAGTATTTATGATGTATCTCAGCAATGGAATCGATGTGGATATGATCACATCCATACCCGCGGCCGGCCCGTGAAACAGATAGTGTGAAGTGTTTTGAATTTGCCACAACTGAAGCAGTTCTTCCTCACTGAAAATATCATACAAGGATATGTTTAGGTCAACATTCTGCATGGAGGATGCAATTCTCCACATTTTCAGTATAAGATCGCTGTAGTCGACAGAGTCGGTGAATTCGTAATTCGTGAAGAGTCGTTTTTTAAAATCCTCCGGATAGGAATATCCCTTTTTTAGTTCGTTATATCCTTTCCTCCATTTCGAGTCGTCATCTTTTTGATAAGCGCGAGACTGAGAATCGAAGGTATTCATTATATAATCATCTCTATGGGAAGCTGTCCGGGTTACTTTTAATTCCGGGTTCAGTTCCTTGAGTCTTTCGCTGAATGCGCTCATGCTTAAAATACATCGCGGGACCACGGTCGAACGGCAATCGATTACTGCGCTGTCGGTAAAGACTTCAGGAAAAGATAAATACATCCTTTCCGCAATTCCCCGGTGCTGTCTGACTCCCAGGGGTGAAAGGTCTCCGGCCCTTCCTCTTGCGTTTTCAGAAATTATTTTCAGTCTGGAATAAACATCCCGCCCTAAACCGGTCAAAGCATCCTGTTCCGCCGCGTTTTTGAATATTTCAAGCGTTTCGGTATAATCATTTTCAGAAGTCAGCCACCTTGAACCGTGACGTCCATAATGGCTTATATAAAACGGATAATATCCCGTCGGAGGAGCAGTGTAAACCGGGCTTTCCGGTACCGGGTAAGCGTAGTAAACACCCGCCGATTTCTCTAAATTATTGAAAATTTCCTGTTCTGTCGTCTGCCCAAATAGAACAGCAAACAAAACAGCAATGGAAAAAATGACAATTAAAAATCTTTTGAAATCTCTCATAATTCGTATATCCCGGATTTAAGGTTTAAATACAACCATAAGCAACTCCAAAAAATACTTAATTAAATATTTTAAACTAAGACATTTTTGGGATTGACTGCCAGCAGATCATTTGAATCTCTGGGTCCGTCTAATGATAGAACTTATTTTTATTCAAACATCCTGTTCGAAATTGGACCGGCATTACACTTTCACGTGAATAACACCCCATTTTCTGGTTGTATTTAGCAAAATATTTGAATGTGTAAAGGATTTTTTTGCCTGATCGAGGACTTTTTATTTCAGTTTGATTTCCTGAATTTGTTTGCGGATTTCCTGGCGTTTTTTCTGAAGCTGTGAAAGTTCCATTACGAGGGCAATGGTATCTTCTTGCTTCTTTTCCGCTTCTTTAATCCTTGTCCTCAGTTCACGGATGTTTTTTTCCAATTGGTCTGACATTAGTACCGTCATGCAATCGATGATCAGTTTGGCAACATCGTCCGCTTCCTGATATTCCTGGGAAGACTCGGAATCAACGATCAAGCGGGACAGGTAGATTTTTTCGGCGTCGCTCCACTCCCGGTCAAAAAGTTCAGCCGGCGACAAATCACGGTTTGTTTTTAAGGAATCATAAAGTACTCCGGCAATCACCGACAGCACCGGGTGTTTAAAACCGGCAAGGGGAATATTATTCAATATAAATGTAATCGGGTCATCCAATCCGGTCAACAGCAGTTTCAGCAGCTCAAATTCCGCTTTATCCGTAACGGTCGTAATTTGAAATACCGGTGCCTGAGCTGACTTTTTCTGGTCGTTCCCGGTTCGTTTTCGTCGGTACACATTTCGGATCTGGGCCAGAATACGCTCTTCCTTCAGGCTCAGTTGCTCGGCCAGTTCCTTGACGATGAAATCACGGGTCACCGGGTTGACGACTTCACTGATTTCCTGGATTAGCGTATCCACAAACTGAGATTTTGAAGCCGGGGTATTGAGTTCATTTTTATTGTTTGTTATATAATAATTGATAAACTGTGGGCTTTCAGAGTAAAGGCGTCGGAAGGCTTCAACCCCCTTTTCCTTTAAAAATGAATCAGGATCATCTTTTTCCGGCAGTTGAATGGCCCGGACGTCAAATCCCTCTTTCAGCAGCATAAAACCGGCTCTCTCGGTGGCTTTTTGGCCGGCGCTGTCACCATCATAACACAACACCGTTTTTGTTGTGAAACGTTTGATAACTCGGGCGTGGTGAACATTAAGCGCGGTTCCTGATCCCGCAATAACATTCTTTATTCCTGAAGTATAAAACCGCAGAAAATCCGTATAGCCCTCAACGATAATCGCTTCTTTTTCCTGCTGTATCGCTGTTTTGGAATGCTCCAATCCATAGAGCGTGCCACTCTTAAAATAAATGGGGGTTTCCGGTGAATTCATATATTTGGCCGGTTCTTTCGGATCCATCGTCCGACCACCAAAGGCCACAATTCGACCGGAGACATTACAAATCGGAAACATGATCCGGTTTCTGAAACGATCCAGAAAACGGTTCTCTTTTTTAATAAACAACCCGGATTTATCAATGATCTTTGGCTTGAATTTCTTCTGGTCAATCTGCCCGTACAAACCATCCCATTCATCGGGTACGAATCCAACTGTAAAATGCTGCAGGACAGTTTTGTCAAACCCTCTGTCCAACAGATAATTCAGCGCTTTTTTACCTTTATTTGAATTCAGTTGATTAATGAAGTAGTCTCTGGCAATTTCATGAATCTCGTATAACAGGGCGGTTTCACCCTTTTCAAAATCATCGTTGCCTTTTTCCCATTGAATCTCAATACCGTAGCGTTCAGCCAAGCGCTTCAGGGCATCAACATAGTCGATATTTTCATGCTCCATGACAAAGGTCACCGCGTTACCGCCTTTGCCACAACCGAAGCAATGGAATATTCCCTTCGCCGGATTCACACTGAATGATGGTGTTTTTTCCTCGTGAAACGGACAAAGACCAAAATAATTACGACCACGTTGTTTTAACTGAACGACGTCGGAAACCACATCCAGAACATCCGCCCGGTTTTTAATCTGCTCAACAATATTTGCCGGAATTTTTACCAAATGTTATCCTGATTAATCATATTTTCTACAATTCTGCAATCGTTACCCCGGTTCCGCCCTGATCAAATTTCTCGAAGTAGAACTTACGCACGCCGGGGGTCTTTTTCAATACCTCAAGGGTCATCTTCTGTAGCGCCCCTGTACCTTTTCCGTGGATGATCTGAATCTGATTTAAACCGGCCAAAAGTGCTCTATCTAAAAAATATTCAAGCTCATCCTGTGCCTCTTCAAAGCGTTTCCCTCTTAAATCCAGGCGGAACGATGCCATACTTTGAATCGGCGCCGAAACGATCGAATTCTGCAATTCGTTTTCCTGAACATTAGAAACCTGATTGAGCGAATCCAATGAAATCCAAACCGTTTTCCCATTGATCGAAACGGCTGCCCGACGTTTATCGCTCTGAATATCCGTTATTTGTCCGATTCCGGAAATACCCTCGACGCGAACCGAATCACCAACAGAAAAACTATTTTTAGTAATTTCAGGTGGCGGTTTTTTTACACGCTGTCTTTTCCGGGCTGTCTGGCGAACACTTTCCAAAGTCTTTTTCGCCTCGATAATCGTTTCCCTGGTAGCGTCCTTCTCGCGAATATCTTTTACGGCATGTTCAATTTTCGACCGGGATTCATTTACCAGACGGTCCAGTTCAATCGCAATTCTATCATCCATGGATTCATGTTTCTCACGAATCGAGCTTAGTTTCACTTCATATTCGGTGATCAGCTTATCAAGAGTTTTTTTATTGCGTTCAACGGATTGGTTTTCCTTTTCGATCTGGGTTTTCAATGTATCGACTTCGATCAGCAGATGTTCCAGTTTGACCTGATCGCCTCCCATCAAATCCCGGGCACGCTTAATCACCGATTCATCCAGCCCCATCCGCTTTGAAATTTCCAGGGCATAACTGCTCCCCGGCAACCCTAGCTGAAAGCGATAGGTTGGTTGCAACTCCGTCGAGTCAAATTCCATTGCGGCGTTCATGACATTCGGATCCTGATCAGCATAGGCTTTCAGTCCGCTATGGTGAGTTGTCACGGCAGTAAAAGTCTTTCGGCGAACCAACTCTTCCAGTACCGCTCTTCCCAATGCCGACCCTTCCAGCGGGTCGGTACCGGTTCCCAATTCATCGATTAATACCAGCGTATGATCAGTTGCCATTTCGACAATTTTCTTCAGATTGGAGACATGGGATGTAAAAGTTGACAGGTCATCCTCGATGGATTGCTGATCACCGATATCCATTAGGATTCGGTCAAAGTAAGGTATTTTGCTGCCGTCATCAACAGGTACAGGCAAACCGCAACTCACCATCAGGCCCAACAGACCAATCGTTTTCATAGCCACGGTTTTACCGCCGGCATTAGGACCGGTGATAATCACACAGCGAATAGATTCATCAATGGACACATTCAGAGGAATGACTTCCTTGACCAATGACAACAACGGATGGCGGGCATTTTTCAATACCAGCTGCCGCTGATCAAATGTAACTGTCGGAACCCTGCATTTGAAGCGCTGAGAAAATCCGGTACAGGCATTCAGAAAATCCAGTTCCGTAAGGATATCGATATTCCGGATAATATCTTGAAAATTCGGACGTAGGTCTTCGGTTATGCGTTTCAGAATACGTTCAATTTCATCCTGCTCCGCGATTTCAAGATCCATCAAGGCATTGTTTATTTCCACAATAATCAGCGGTTCCACATAGGACGTCGCTCCGGTGGCCGATTGCCCATGAATGATTCCTTTGATTTTACGTTTACTTTCGCTGCGAAGCGGTAAGACAAACCGGCCATCCCGGATGGTTGGATTTTCTTCATGAAGCCAGTTTTCCTGACGTGCCCGATCCATGACCCTGTCAATTTCACGGTGCATTCTGGAAACCGTCTGCTGAATCTGCTTCCGGATTCGCGCCAGTTCCGCACTGGCACTGTCCCGGATATCACCATTGTCATCCACGACCCGACAAATCAACCCGATTTGCTTTTCTAACGGATTCAAGGATTCTACTAATTCTTCAAGTGGTCTCAGACTAACCCGGTTTTTTCTGATAAACTTGTCAAGATCAAGACTCTGCTGTAAAATTCCCAAAATATGAAGCAGGGTTTCCGCAAACAGATAACTGCCTTCAACACGGCAGCGGTACAGATCACCACGAATATCATTGAAATACCGGAGGGGAATCTGCTCACCTTTTTCCCGTAATGTCTCCAACGCTGTAATTCGATTCATCCGCTGAAAAACATCATCAATATCATCAAATGGCCTGATCCCTTGAATCTGTTCTTTTGCGCTCTCCGATAAAGCGCTGTCGGCAATCAATTCCAGAACACGGTTGAAACCCAGTATTTCGTTGATACTATTTACCATTTATTCCCCTGCTTATCAATGAACTCAATTTTGTGACCGAGTGAATCGGGAACAGCCGGAAAGGGCAGCGGTAACGGTGTCTCCATTCGGAATATTCCCCGGATATTTTCTTTCAGGGAATCGGCTCGTTTTTCCAAACCGAAGGTTTTCAGCAGCACCCGTTCGCATTTATCGAGATAAATATAACTGGGTGATGACGCTTCCAGTTTTTTTACAAACAATGTTTCAGAAAAAATACTGAAACACCAGGCAACAATTGACATGATCAGGATGCCTTTTAATGCTCCGAAAGCCAGACCACTCAAGCGATCCAGCCAAACCAGTTTCAAAGTACTGACAATCCGTTTCAAAATCGACGACAGTAGTTGAATCGATAAATACACAATCAGAAAAACAATGATGAAACCAATTACGGTCTGAACACCTTCGGAAATATTAAACATATCCTGAATGAGTGCGACGCCCAAGCCATAAAACCGGACCGCAAATGTCGAAGCGACAATCATCCCGATCAATTTCAGCGCTTCTTCAATCAAACCATGACGCAGTCCAAGAAATCCCAGAATCCCAATCATGATGATGACAATCAAATCAAATAGTGTATACATTTAAAACCACATTATGATAATTTTGTTCTGACTATCACTTGAACCTGAGCACCGTCCGTTCGGCCCTTTACCTGTTGCATGATTTTGGGCATCACCTTACCAATGTCTTTCAGGGATGTTGCACCAGTTTCGGCAATTACGTCAATGATGACCTGTTCCAGCTCATCCATGCCCATTGCTTCCGGAAGATACTCCGATATAATCGCCAATTCCGCCTCTTCCTGTTTTACCAGGTCATCACGGCCACCATCTGTATAGGCTTTTATGGCTTCGCGGCGCTGTTTGGCAGCATTGGTCAAAACGCCGATGATATCTTTATCATCCAATTCCTTTTTCTGATCGATCTCCAGTTTGCGAACCATACCACGTACCAAACGGACAACATTCAATCGCAGTTCGTCCTTTGCTTTCATTGCCGTAACCATGTCTTTCTGAAGTTGTTCTTTCAGATTCATTTATTCCTCCTAAACACTTTAATGTAATACCGCAGCCATCATCATCCGGCCGCTTTGCACACCATCACGACGATAACTGTAAAACAATTCGCTCTGGCAGCACGTACACATCTCGCTGTCGTCAATATGATTCGATAAAATGCTCAATGCCAAAAGTTGGGATTTGATCACCTTCACCAAGTCCAGATTAAGCCGGTTTTTTCTCTCAATAATTGAGTCTATTGGAAATTGATCTGCCACATCCTGCTGAACTTCATAACAGCAGGAGCGAATTGACGGACCAATAGCACAATAAATATCCTCCGGTTTTGAGCCGTAATCTGAACGCATCAGATTGATAGTCTCCTGTACAATACCCTGCCTGACACTGCGCCTCCCGGCATGAACAGTTGCGATTATATGACGAACCGGATTATGCATCAGAACCGGAACACAATCTGCCGTTTTTATTGCCAGTACAATGCTATTTTTATTCGTAATTAATCCATCGGTCGATTCGAAGAGGCCGGGTTTTTCAACTTTTTGAATCCTGTTGCCGTGGACCTGCACCCCGCAGGCCAGCTGTTGCTGACTCCCATTGATTGATTTCAAAAACAGGTCCCTGTTCCCGACAACATTTTCATCAGTATCTCCGACATTCAGTCCCAGATTCAGACTATTGTACGGTTCAGGACTGATTCCACTGAGCCGCGTGCTGAACGCATGATCGATATGGTTAAAAGAATCTATCAGAGAAGATCGATAAAGAGTCAGATTATTGACATGAAGAGCATTAAACATGCTTAATATCGCGGTGTATACGTCGTCAAATCACCATTTTCAATTGCAGCTACCGGTTTTGCGGTTTCCCCTTCCATTTTCATGATGAAGGCACAGGAATTAACCCTGGGCCGATTCCCCCGAAAGGAGATATCCCGGCAGATTCCGCGATAAGTTGGCATTTGGGCCAATTTTTTCCGAATGGTTTCCCGGGAAATATCACTCTCATCAAACACAGAAAGCAACGCACGCATGGTATCATAGCCATACAGATCAAAACGTCCCGGAGCTGACCCGATCAAGCGACTGTAATTACGTTCAAAATTTTTATAAAACCGGGATTCTTTATCAATGTAATAATCAGAAATGAAGGTCAACTGACGTGCTACCACCGGATGTTTTTTCAACATTTCCGGGTCATTCCAGTTCGCGCTGCCGAAAATTTTAGCGTTTAAATTGTAATACTCCAGCTGGGGTATCAGCATTTTTAAATCGCTGGCATAGGCCGGTACAAGAAGGCCGTCAATGGATGTGATACGATACTCCAGCGAGTCCTCCTTTGGAATTAAAAACTCCGTCGAATCCATTATCCCAGTCAGTATCAGTGCCTGTTTCAAATCTGCAATATAAACAGAATCGGTTCTGAAAATACGATACTGATCCCCATATATATCCACATAAATACTGTCCGTCAGCCAGAGGCTGTCAGATACGGTATATCCAAGCAGTTTCTGCTTACCGGCTTCTATTTTTTCTTCCAGAATTTTATGACTGATTCCAAGGCCGGCTACACGAATACCGGAAAACTGATATTTCAATTCTTCCGGGATGCCGTGATACCACTGCTGAGAAACGACATGGCCGCCCCGCTCATCCACCGTCCGGCAGAAAGCATCGGTCAGCTCTTTTCCAAATTCATCGGCCGGAGAGATCGACGCAACAGTCATTACATTAGAGATACTGTTGGAGTATTCACCCAGAAAGCGTCCCAGATTTTCAAAGTCCACATTAGCCTGGAAAATATAGGGTCCCAGGGAGCTGATTTCACTGCTTGTCGCTGTCGGAGAAATTTGCGGGACTTTGCGCTGATTGGCAACGGCTGCAACAGCGATGGTGTTTTCGCTGGTCACCGGTCCGAAAATCGCTCTGACCTTAGGATTATTGCACAGGTACTCAACCTTTTTAATGCTTTCAACTACCTCTCCCCGGTTATCCATGGCAATAACCGTAATATCTTTGTCGCTGTTGGCACGGAACTGATGAATAGCATAGCGTACGCCTTTCAAGATATTGTTTCCAATCGGAGCCATTGTCCCGCTGAGTGGAAGAATAACCCCGATATAGACCTTTTCCTGTGTGCGGTTTTTCAAACGTTCACTGGTCCGGACAAATTCATTATTAAAATACGGTCCTTTAATCATCCCTTTGATTGCACGCAATTCCTTTTCCGCTTTACGCGTATCTCCATCGAGATGGTACTTTTCAGCCAGTTTCAATGTCAGAAATATCTTATGGAAATCTTCATGGTCATTTTCGATAATTGTCAAAAGCTCTTCTGTACTGATAAACAGATCAATAACAGTCTCCAGCGTCTGTTTACTCAAAAAGCGAAAGCGTTCCTGATTGGTACTCTGCATTACGTTCAAGTAATGGAAAATCGATTCACTGTACAATCCCTTAATCAGGTAGGCTTCTGCTAACGTATACTCGGCATCATCCAGGTATCGGGAAGTCTTGTGGATCAGAACAAACTCACGCCCCATCTGAATTGCCAGATCAAGGTCACCAAGACGCAAATAGGTCTTTATCAGGAGTAAACCCGAGGCACTTAAAAGGTGGTTTTCCGATTCAGGGATGGCATTAAATTTCTCGAAAATATTCAACGCATCCCAGTAACGCTCCTGGTTGTAGTAACGAACACCCTCCTGAAAAATCAGTTTAAGCGAATCCACCGGTTCAATTCTGGTGCTATCGGGTGTCATGTCCACAAATTGTGAAACGGCAATATTCATCAGGATGAATAGAACAAGAATGGTTTTTAAAAATTTCATATTTGTCTTCGCGAATTGATTATTAACGTTTATTCCCACTCAATTGTGCCGGGCGGTTTCGACGTAATATCATAGACAACCCGGTTGATTCCCCGAACCTCATTGACGATCCGACTGGCAACTTTACTTAAAACGGCATTCGGAATTGGCGACCAATCGGCAGTCATACCGTCGCTGCTGTTAACCGACCGCAACGCGACAACATTTTCATATGTTCGCTGGTCTCCCATAACGCCTACAGTTTTTACGGGAATCAGCACGGCAAATGCCTGCCAGACCCGATCGTATTCACCAGAATTCTTTAATTCTTTAATAAATATATCATCAGCTTTACGCAGAATTGATAAACGATTGGCCGTAATTTCACCAATAATTCTCACTCCCAGACCTGGCCCCGGAAAGGGATGCCGGTTCAGGATTTCGGATGACATGCCCAGTTCACGGCCAATCTTGCGAACTTCATCCTTGAAAAGGCTGTTAAACGGTTCAATCAGGTCCAGTTTCATACGTTTCGGCAGGCCGCCGACATTATGATGACTTTTAATAACCTGTGATGGTCCGTTGACAGAGCGGCTTTCGATAACGTCAGGATAAAGTGTTCCCTGAGCCAGGAAAGACAGGTTTTTGTGCTTCTTCGAGATATCTTCAAATGCCTTGATAAACTGATGGCCGATGATTTTTCGTTTACGTTCGGGACTTTTAATTCCTTTTAATGCTTTTAAAAATTGCGCTGAATAATTGTACATCCGAATGGGAAGTCCCATTGCTCTTAATTTGCGAACCACTTCAAACTGTTCCGCTTTGCGCAAAAGTCCGTTGTTAATAAATACCGGTACACACTGATTTCCAATCGCACGGTACATCAGAATTCCCATAACAGACGAATCTACACCGCCACTGAGTGCCATCAGAACTTTGCCATTTCCGACCTTTTCACGAATTTGAGCAGAGTTTTGTTCAATAAAATGCTCAGCCGTCCAATCCTGCTGCAATCCGGCAATGCCAAAGAGGAAATTTTCCAGGATTTTTTGCCCTTCTACGGTATGAACAACCTCGGGGTGAAATTGTAATCCCAGTAATGGTTTTTCATGATGTTCAATGGCCGCCGGAGCTCCGTTTTCAGAAACCGCCACAATGTCGAAACCTTCCGGCAGACTGTCGACATGGTCACCATGACTCATCCAGACTATTGTACTGTCTTCGACATTCTGAAAGAGAACAGATTTTTTACGGAACTGGATGGTACTTCGACCATATTCCCGGCGATTATCGGAATGCACTTTGGCACCGAAATGCCGGGACATTAACTGCAATCCATAGCAGATTCCCAGAACCGGCAAATCCAATTCAAATAGTTTGGGATCGATGTCCGGGGCTTTATCTTCATATACGCTGGATGGTCCACCTGATAAAATCAAAGCCGATATATTGTTCGTAATAACATCTTCAGGTCTGATATCGGGTAAAACAATTTCCGAATACACAGACATCTCTCTCACCCGTCGGGCAATCAGCTGCGTATATTGCGAGCCGAAATCAATAATCCAGACCTTGCTTGTTTTGCTCATTTCCCCAAAATCTCCGGCAACCAGTCAGTTAACGTATCTATAAATTTATAATTTGTCAGATCATATTTTACCGGAGTGATAGAAATATATCCATGCTTAATTGCTTCGTCATCGACATCGTCTTCAGCGACGATCTCTTCCTTTCGACCATCCATCCAGTAATAAACCCGATTACGGGGATCAACCCGTTTATCAAAAGTCTCCGCAAAATTTGCCATTCCCTGCCGGGTAATTCGGACCCCGGCA
>Ga0268277_1000598_pt1 | contig 28052 bp, 24 predicted proteins | sample saktaG_5_FD_190132 | JGI IMG/M metagenome (GOLD analysis project Ga0268277, IMG submission 190132) | Saline water microbial communities from Sakinaw Lake, British Columbia, Canada - sak_2010_1_5_50m | ecosystem: Environmental > Aquatic > Non-marine Saline and Alkaline > Saline ... | reverse complement strand
CCAGAGCAATAGTTATAGCAGCTGCCACCAGAGCAATATCTGCAAGAGCCGCAGTTCACACCAGCACAGGGATCAACTGTTGTTGGAGGTATATATACTGTTGTTGGTGTTGGAGGTGTATATACTGTTGTAGGTGTTGGAGTATATACTGTTGTAGGTGTTGGTGTATATACTGTTGTAGGTGTTGGAGTATATACTGTTGTAGGTGTTATTTTTGATGTACCCCAACCATTATGTACTAAAACACCTTCAGCATAATAAATATGTGTGTCTTCTACTTCAAGGTTGTATGTTGGAACTTTATCATAAACTATCCTAATAGAAATGATTATTAAATTGTTTCCATCCTGCAATCTCAAAACATCCCCTATATTTGCATTGCCTATTTCCTGCCATTTATTATTAACAAAAGTAGGGTGATTTGGAGTAACTCTTAATTTATTATTAATAATAAGATAACTATTGGTTTGATCTTCTGGATGGTGGGATATTTTTTCGACCTTTGAAGCTACATTAGTTTGAGTTTTTTCATCGTAACTTAAAACAATATCTCCTACTTTAATATCTTCAATTGGCTTTTCAGTGCCGTCTGATAATGTAATAAGTGTTCCAGCAAGGAAACACACAGGTTCAACCCCACTTGTTGTTGTTCTAGTTGTTCTAGTTGTTCGAGTTGTTGTTGGACTAGGTTCATCTATACAACCATATGAATAACACGTTGTCCAACATAAGCATCCTCCTGTACTACTCATACCACAACTTTGATAATCACAGCATCTCCAACTATCTGTTACTCCTATAGTACAGCCGCCACTTCCACCATTGCCAGTTTCACTAGTAGCAGAAACCTGTAAGGACAAAAATATTAAAAATAATAAAGATATTAATAGTATCATAGCAAAGCTAAAATTTGTTTTTCCTTTCATGTTAGTTAATAAATTATTCTTCATTTTTTGCCTCTGCTTTTGGTAAACTAACATTAACAATTGGTCTTTTAAGCTGCCATAAAAGTGTGTAAGATTCAACTATGCTCTTTGCTTCTGGAAAAGAATCTTTATTAAGGATTTCAGGAATAACCTCTTGTGGAACAAGATATATCCCAGCATTAAAAATCTCTGCTTGTGGAACAAAGCCAGTAAGAGAAGTAGAATGATGTGTACTTAATTTAAAAGCCTTGCTGCAAAAAACCTCTCCCTCAGGAAAAATAAGATTTTGCTCAAGGTTCATTTCCTCAGATAAAGGATCAATAAATGATGGTTCAGCCATGCTGCAGATATTAAAAGAATCATCTTCTGAAACATCAGGCAATTTTTTAATTAAATCATTTAAATCAACAACAATGCTAATATACTGACCAGTATTTAGCTCAGAGATAGAAAACTGAAATAATGGAACATAAACATCAAACTCTTTGTTTAGTTCAAAACTGCATAAAAGTGCTTCTCTGTTCTCTGATTCTTCAGACCTTAAAACACCCCTGCATAAACCAACAAAATCATCACGCTCATCTAATGTAGTAGGATGATTATGAGAAAAATAAAATGGAGGTAGTTGTTGAATATTATTTGTATCTTTCTTAGCAGCATAATTTCCAATAACAAGCCATATAATTATCACAACAACTAACAACAAGGTTAAGCCAACCACCAGTTGTTTAGTTTGTTTGTTTTTCTTTGCAAGAGAATCAACAGAATCAATAACATCCAAGCCATAGCCAGCTTTTCTCAAACCATCTTTAATCTGCTCTTTTTTAAAGCCTTTTTTCAGCTGTTCCTTGATCCAATCTTGTATTTCTGGCATTATTATCTTTAAAAATTAGCACATATATAAATTTATATGTTAATTAAAAAGTAGTTAAAGATTTCTTTAGTGTCTTAAATCATAATCTTTAATTAACCCTCGATGGTAGTCCGCTGGTAGAAGAATCTTAACAATAGTTATAGGATCAAACATTTTATTTATCTGAGTTTCATTAGGATAAAATGGTGAGATTGCATTTTCATATCCTATTAACTTGCCAAATTTCTTTTCAGCATTTTCAAGAGTTGCATCTGGTATTGATATCATAATATCTCCGTGTTGAGGATCACTCGCATACCCGGGCTTAAAGTTACCTATAATAATTTTATATGAAGGCAAACCCAAGACATGCATCATATATTGTATCATATCTGTACCCTCTGTGCAATCTCCCTTTATGTTTTTTCTAAATTTACTCATGATCATATTTACAGCTGCAAGATTTAATTTTGACCAGTCATCACTTTTACTTAAAAATTTTGCAAACTGGTAAGGAACTGATTTTGCAGAGTTTTTCTCACCTACTGTACCATCTGGAACATAATAACCGTTATTCCCAAAATTTTGATACACTTCTGTTGACCATGTTGTTGCTTTTTTAAGATAGTTGTTGAGGGTATTTTTGTTTGTTAGAATCTCCTCTAATTTATTATAATATTTTTCTGCAAGCTCTTGGTTGTTTATTGCATTTTTTAGTTGATCTGATGAATCACTTACAAAAACTCGATTAGTTCCATTTTCGTCTAGAGAAGTTATTTTTCCCTTAGATGTTATTTCAACTACAAATAACTGGTATGGCAGCACAATTGAATCAAGAGCTATCTTTTGCATATCTAAACTTTTCCATAATTCAATTTCCTTGAAATCATTTATCGGCAATGGATTCATTTTGTATGGCTCTGCAATGTTCAAAGCAAGCTTTTTATCTTCATTCTTTTTTACCAAGTAGAGAATATGATCCTTTACTAAATTGAATTCTTTTTCATCAAGCTTTTCATCAACCAAAGAACCTGTTTTACTACCGCATCTGGCATTGTAAAACACAACCATTCTGTTTGATGCAGTTGACACAAGCTCGCAGTATTTATCCAAAAATGATTCGGTGCTCATGCCGATTTCTGGTTCTATCTCTCTGGCAATCTTAACAAGATCTAGTAAAGCTTCAGCTTTATACTGCCCTCCTAAAATACTAGAATATACATCAAACCATTCAGGATATTTTCCTATAATGCTTAAGGCAAGCTTAACATCAGCTTCAACACTTGCTAAATCAATTTTTCTGTCTTTTAACCTGTCAATAAAGCTTTCTTGCTTATGTGTTAATCCTTCAATTTCATTTAAGCTTATTTTATCATCAATTGTTACTGGTTTTTCAGCTATCTTTTCTTTTTTTATTTCTTCCAGAAGCTCTGTTGTAAAGCTATTATCATAAACTTCCTTTGCATAATCTTTCTGATTGTCTTCTGGCAAGCCTTGCAGTAAATCAATAAACTCTTTTTCAGGATCATCAAGACCATTCTCATTAAGAGGATTAAGGTACAACTGGAAGATTGATGAAAGATTATAGTTGTTTTGCTGGATGTATTCTTTTACATTAATTGGCTCTGAAGCAAGAGTAGGAGCAGCATAGCCCAAGAGCATTGCTGATGTTATTGTTATTAATGCTGTGTTCTTAGCTGTTTCTTTGATTTTTTGTATAATATTAGCTGGCTGAAGATATTTTTCCTTAAGTTTCAAAACCCTTTCTGTGAGTGATTTTTTGTTAGGCATAAGCATGCTAGAGAACTTCTGGTATATAAATGTTTCTGTTTATTGTTACAACGAAGTGGTTAAAAAACATTAATTCAGAATAAGTTTTTAGGCATAGCCAGCCTTTCTCAAGCCATCTTTAATCTGCTCTTGTTTGTAGCCTTTTTTCAGCTGTTCTTTAATCCAATTGTCTATTTCAGCCATTATTTATCTTTAAAAGCTAGCTCATATATAAAGTTTGGCTACCCCTTTAAAATAGTATAAAAAATATAAAATTAAAATTATTAAGGCAAGTTAAGATTCATATCTTTTTGATAAATCATATTTGAATAGAAAAAGGGTGGTTCAATATTATTAAGGGCTATAGCTTCTGAATATGATATCCTGTAATCTTTACCAAGGATAGGATCATGGATAATTAACTCTTGTGTTTTATCATCATGCCCAATAACTACACGAGCATGGAGGAGATTGTTAGTTAAAGTGAAATCTTGCGCAATTATTATGGGAACATCTTGTTGCAATACTTTCTTTACCCATTCTAAAGTAAGGTTACGAAATTCAGCTTTAAATCCTAGCTCTTTAGCATATTCCATTAAGTTGTTTGTATTGTAGCCTCCAGTATCCTCATTAATTATTTTAGCAGCCACCTGCTGCTGGGTAACATTTACATTATAATGATTGAAAACCATTGCACCTGAAGCAGGAAGACACCACGTTGGTGTAGCTTGTTGTACATAAGGAACACCACTTATATAATGAGATTCTTCAACTGGTGTAACAATAGGTGTAACAACACCAGCACAGCTCACTTGAGAGGCAAGTATTCCTCCTCCTGCAATAATCAAGGGATATTTGACCCAGGGACTACTTAACTTATTGGATATTCTGGAAAACAAGCCTGGTTTCTCTTCTTTATTGTTTGTTTCTGTATTTGTATAATTTCCATTTAGATTGTTTTGACTATTATTTGGAGTATATGTCTTTTCGTTGTCAACAGCATCAAGGATCCCCTCTAATTTTTTATTTTCCTCTTCCCCGGCTTTTCTGTCCTCATTATTTAGCTTGCTAAAAATCGGCTGGATTAAATTATGAGCATTATAGAAATCAATCTGTTTGTTTATTTTAGTCACAAGATTATTTTGATTTTCAGCCATTTTTATCTTTCCCTTTATGATTTAATATTAATCTTAAATATATGTTTTTTGTGTGATAACTAGTATATAAATCTTTCGTTTATTTGTTACGATGAAGTGGTTAATAATATTAAAACTAATTCTTTATAACCTTGTAAGATTTCCTAATATTGTTTGATAGGCCTCGCATGGTGTCCAGCACATTGGGCATTGGCCTCTTTTTATTTTCTTAATTATCTCTCTTGATTTTTCAGAATCTAGTACTTTTTTTAAATCATAATTATTATTTCTCAGGCTTCCTGCTTTTTCATCCATTATTGAGCAGGGATATACAAAACCATGCGGATCAATAAAGCATGAGACAGACAATGCCTTACAGGGAAGGGGTGTTTTTTTTGTTATTAAATACTTCTTTATTAATTTAAGATATATTTTCTCGATATATGAAATGGGATTTAATGGCAGTTTTCTTTTTTTTATAAACCCCCTAATCTCACTTATAACTCTTTTTGCAGGAAACTCAACTTCTTTATTATGATAATAATGTTCCGAACTATGTATTATGTTCATGTGAAAATCATTGTATTTAATCCAGGGCAATGTTTTTTTAACTTCTTCAACCATTTTATCAAAATATCCTATATTATATTTTGAAAGAGTGAAGCCAAAAAATACATTAAGTCTTCTATTTTTTATTTTCTTAAGCTCTGAGAATGTTTGCACTGCCTTTTCAAAACTTCCAGGCACACCCCTTATTCTGTCATTAACATCTTTTGGTCCATCTAAAGATACTGAAACAATCAGTTTTTTTGGATTTAATTTAAGAATTTGTTTTGTCTTTTCCACAATAATTTCAGGCAGCAAACCATTTGTTGGAAAATGAAGCACATAGAGGTTCCTGCACTTTTGGATTATTATTTTTATAATTTCAATAATATCTTTTCTTAAAAAAATTTCCCCTCCAGTAATATCCACCCAGGAAAAATTATTGTATTTAGAAAATATCTCATCAATCTCACTAATTGACAGCTCATTTTCTGGTTTCTTTTTCCAAATACTGCATGTTTTGCATTTAGAGTTGCATTTATAGGTCACAGCAAAAGTTAATTTGTAAGGATAAATACTACTAAAAATATTTGATTTCAATATCTTTCCAAAAAGCGCAAGTGTTTTTTTCATTTTTCAACTGTATAAAATGTGTAGGTTTTATCTCTTGTTTGAGAGCTTTTGTATATTTTGAGATTATAATCATTCTTAAAATTACTGCAGACGCCTTCGTCATCTTCAGGGAAATTAATGCACCAGTATCCCTCATAGAACATCACACAATCATATTCTTTATGTAATTTCATCATCTTGTCAGATACCAAGAACAGCTGTATTGAAGGAACCCCTTCCACTAAAAACATTGATGGAACCTTGGAAATTACTATACAATTTTTTATGTTTGGGGCTTCGCTAACAGCAAAATCATGAGCTGCTTTCGCATCCCATCCATTCTCACCATAATTGCTTACAAGCCCAATAAATGGGATAAAGGGGAGAAGAATTAAGAGCATAATTAAAATATGTATGCTTAATTCAGCAAATTGTTTCTTTTGCTTAAATTTTTTCAATAATATTAGATTTAGTGAATAAAAGCCCAAGCCAGAGAAAATTGCAACAGAAGGATAAAGGTTCAAACTGAATCTTACATCCTTGCCATAATTGAAACTGCCTGCATAGAATGGGATAAATATTGCAAAGAAAAGCAGAAACCAAATGATAAATGGAATAATTTTTTTGGGGTATTTGTAAAGACCAAAAATAATGCCTATTATTGAAAAGATTGTAAAAATTAGTGGAAACCGCGTATTTTCAACAAAGAATTTTGAATTATCTGCTAAGTTTCTTTTTATAATATCTTTACTAAACTTGTTTCCTGAAGCACCCCAATCCTCATATTTCATATTATCTGTATGTTCAACAGTAGGCAATATTAAAATAAGAAATAATGCCAGTGCAATTAGAAATTTCCAGTCCCTTACAGTTTTAAATATTTTATTGTCCATAAAAATAAAGAAGCTTGCTGCAACAATAGCCATAATCATTGATTCTGGCCTTATCTGGCAGGTATACGCAAGGGTACAAAAAAATGCAAATAAAATAAATACCTTTCTTTTTTCAAGATAAATCAAAAACAATAATATTGTTAAGAGTGAAAAAAATACAAGCAATGGTCCCAATGCCTGGGTTACACTCCATCTAATATGGGTTGGAATAAGTGTAAAGACAAGAGCAGAGTAAATTGAAAGTTTTTCCTCCCTGAATAAAAGGTATGATACAAGGAAGACAAGCAGTATTGAGAATGTTGCTATAATAATAGAAACATTGACAGCAATTGTTTCCGAAACTCCAAACAAAAAGAAGAATATAGCATAAAAAGCAGAAAGCCCATAAGGCTGTTTATTTGATATGCAGTTAAAACAATTTTCCGTATCACCATAATTGCATAGGCATGCTTTGCCTTCATTGACTATGTTTTGTGCCATGTTAAGGTATATATCCTCATCAAAGAAGATATGGTGGGAGTGGGGAGCTACAAACATTCTGAGACAAAAACCAAAAAGCAGTATAACAATCAGGATTATCCAAGTGCTCTTTTTTATTTTTTTAAAACCTGAGACAATATCTTTATATCCAAGGCAAACACTAATTACAATAAGTAAAAAGTTTATTATCAAAATAAGTGCACAAAACCAAAAAAGTGTTTCTTCACTGATCTTTACAATTGAGTAAACTATCAAAAAGAAATTAAGTATTAATATTGCTGGCAAAAAGTTTAGGTATCTTTTAAAATCCATTTTTATCCCTGCTTAACCAAAAAGTTTCCTATAGCTAAATACTTGGCTTTTGTAATCTTAAAAGATTTTATTGCATCCTCAGGAGTCATTACGATTGGATAGCCATGAATATTAAAAGATGTGTTTAAGATGATTCCATCTCCTGTGTTTCTCTTAACCTGCTCTATAACTCTTCTATATTTCTTATTTTCATTCCCAAGAATCTGCGGCCTTATTGAGTTATCAACATTCATAACAGCCTCAATCTTAGACCTTGCTTCTTTCCTTGTTGTATAAGCCATTGTCATAAACTTGTCAAATCCATTGGCATCTCCAATAAATTTTTTAGCATCTTCTTTAAGAATAGTGGGACAAAAAGGCTGAAACCAATCGCGTTTTTTAACCATTATATTCAACTTATCTTTTAGTTCTTTTTCTGATGCTAATGTAATTATACTCCTATTTCCAAGCGCTCTTGGACCATATTCCATTCTACCTTGAAACCATAACACTATTTCCCCTCTTGAAATAAGATTTCCAGCCTCTTTTGATATATTATCCTGAATTGAGTAAGGCATTTTATATTTTTTCAATTCTTTTTCAATATAATCATCCTTGTAATCTGTTCCAAAATAGATATTATCAAAGTCATAACTGCTAATATTGTTCAATTCAAAATTTATCTGCATGGCAGCTCCCAAGGCAAGACCGCCATCACCCATATGGGGGAAAACAAACCAATTTTTTAGCCCTGATTTAAGCCTTATCTTCATATTTGCCTTTATGTTTGATGCAACCCCTCCTGACCAGCACACATTTTTTATTCCTGTTGCATTAATTGAATTCTTGAATAATTCAAGCATTTTTTTCTCTATAGTATACTGTGCCATGTATGCAAACTGCTCCCTTTGGGTATTCCAGAGCATCCTGCTCAATAAAGAGCATTGTTTTGAAACAGAATACTTTGCTTTAATGTTCGTTCCACTTATTTTAAAGAAATCAAGCATCTTATTTTTTTTCTCATCTATTGGATAAGCAAAATCACTTAAAGCCATAACTTTTCCTTCATCTTCAAGTTCTCTCATTCCTAGAAGGTTAGTAACCTGCTCGAAAAAAATGCCTAAGGAATCCCTTCCTGAAATACTTGAAATTCTCTCAAATTTTCCATCTTCAAATATATTTACAGTCCCGCTCAGCCCATCACCTATTCCATCAATTGTTATTGTAAGCATTTTTTTCATTCCTGAACAGAAAGCAGCAGATACAGCATGCGCCTGATGATGCTCCACAAGGTAAAGGTTAATATCTTTAAATCCAATTTTGCTAAACTGTTTTTTGAACCATTCTTTTGTAAGAAATTTTGTTAAACTGCTTGAATTTATTTCAGTAAGTTTGTACTTCAGATTTCTCCTTAGATGAACAAAAGCAGGCTTTTCTGTCGTTCTTCTGCGAAATTTGTAATAATTTTCTTTAGAAGAAGGAAAATAACGAGTAAAGGTTTTTGCAAAATCAGAAGTGCTCACAGCTACTGCTTGAATATCGGAAGGTTTTATCTTTAAATAATCAAGGCATGCCTTTATAGAATTAACTGGAAAGCCTACATAAAGCTTTCTCCTTGTTATCCTTTCTTCATTTATTGCTACTAATATCTTGTTTCCTTTTATGATTGCTGCGCCAGCATCATGCCCATCCCAAATTCCTAAAATCATTCTTATACCTCATTTGAATATTAAATTTAAGTTATAAATGTTTATTGAACATAATAAACTGTGTTATCCTTTTATTACTTTCGTTCAATAAAATAAGATTTTTCATTTTTCCCTTTGACGCAGTCTATTTACTGAGTTTAAATAATTAAGTATGGTTTTCAACAGTTTTACTTTGCTTTTCCTTACTGATTTTTTATTTTTCTTTTCTGTTTTCTTTGATTTTTTTATTGTTCCTTCTTCAATCCATCTTACAGGAATCTCTTTTATCTTAAAGCCGGCTTTTTCTGCAAGGAATAGGATTTCTGTATCAAAGAACCATTCATTATCTTCAGCTTTTGGAAGTATTTTTCTTAGAATTTTTCTGTTTATTGCCTTAAAACCACACTGAGAATCCTTGAAATGTATTCTGAGAATTTTTCTGAGCATGAAGTTGTACCCCTTGGAAAGAATCTCTCTGCTGAAAGACCTTTTTACAATAGCCCCTTTCACCAGCCTGGATCCTATTGCTATGTCATAACCGTTTCTTATGGCATTAACCAGCTTTGGCAGTGCTTCTAGTCTTGTGGCAAGGTCAGCATCCGTATAGCACAAAATATCAGCATTGCTGGAGTTCCATGCTTTTTTAAGAGCTCTTCCCTTACCTTTCTGCTCTAATCTAAAATACTTAACTTTTTTGTATTTTCTGCATATCCTCTTTGATATTTCAGGAGTTTTGTCAGTTGAAGCATTGTCTGCAATTATTATTTCATAATCATATTTTTTCTTCTTGAGAAAAAGGTTTAATTTCTTTACGCAGGCTTCTATTATCTCATCTTCATTATACACTGGAATGGTTATGCTTAATTTCATTACAAATCATACCCGGATGTTTTTATGATTTCAAAAGTTATTAAAATAAGATTTACTTCTTATTTTCTAAGGAAAGATTTTTCAAGCACATTTTTAAATCTTTGCAAATTATTAAGTAAAGTTATTAAGTATACATCTCATAAGGAATTATATTAATACCTTTATGAAATCTTTTTCTGTTAAACCAGTTTTTATACTCTTTTATTTTCCCATTAAGCCATTCAGGAAACTTCTGAGTAGAAAAGAACCAAATTTTAGATTAATACTCAGGAATTATTTCTGTCTCACATCATATATTTTGTATTGTCCCTTTTTCTCATCTGCTAAATATGCTATGGGATATCTTTCAAAAGCACTATCATTTACTGAGAACCTTCTTCTTTCAAGGGGGCCTATGAAAACATAATCAATCTTGTATTTTCTTATCAGCTCAATATCTCCATTAGAATACACTGCTTCAATGTCCCTAGCCTTTTCCTGGCTAAAATATCCGTTTTCGTGCACATAGGAACCCATGATAACCCTTCTTCCTGTCTCAGCTGCAAGGAAATGAACAATATCATCTGAAGTGAGAAATATTGATTGTGGAATAGTGTTCCTCTTTATCCATTCTACGATTTCAGGCTCTCCTTCATTAACAAGTGTTCTAAAATGATAACCTCTACAAAATCTAAGAGCTCCTATTTTGGCCGAAAATGTCTTTGGCTGAAGTATTGATTCTTTGAAAGGTCCTCCGAAGTTGAGATAAAATTCAATTAAAAATGGCGAGCAGAATAGCAGCACAATGAACCAGAGCAACGCTATTCTTAAAATCCTATTCCTGCTCTTAGAAAATGCATTTTTTGAGTATATGTAGCCCAATGTTAGCGCAAAAGCAAAATTCAGAAAGAAATAGAGCTTGTTACTGTCGCCCCAGTTTGGAGTCATACGGTAAAAGTTGATAAGCAGAAAAAATAGGGTTCCGGAAGCAAGCATTGAAAACATAATCCTCTTGGCATTGTCAAAATCGCATGCAAAAACCTGTTCGGGTGATGTTCTCCTGGTTTTGTTCCTCTTTTTGATAAAAAAATCAAATATAAAAACACAAGAACAGAAAAGCCCAATCAGCAGAGAGGGTCCAGCTACCCTTGCCCAGAAAATCATTCTGTTAAGGAACGCTGACTTTGTAATTTCGTTCTCTTCCAATCCACTATGTGAGGAAACGTCAAATCCGGAGTAATCAGGTGGTCTTGGAGATGAAAGAAAGTAAGATATCTGCACAATTATGAGAATTATTGAAAAGAGTAAGAAAAGAAGCACAATGTGGTTAGATTTTATCTGTGCAAATGTTTTTTTCATGATTTTTTTTATATTCTGAATTATGAAAAAAAACAAGATGGATACAGAAGCAAGAAAGGTATGTATGTGTATGAGTGGGAAGAGGCTTATCAGGAAGATTATAAAATATTTTGATTTGAAAAAACTCCGTGCAGAAATTCTTTCCGGCTCGTTTGAAAAGTCTGACTTTAAAAGCATCGTGATTATTATGCAAAATAGAGGAAGAGCTAAAAGAAAGGGGCGTTGCGGATTGAAAAGGTTTATCACAGGGTCAAGAAAATTGAAATATGGATAAATGGCAATTTCCTTTAAAATAAAGGGATTTAGTAAATCTTGAACTTCCATAATTTTTGTTGCGCCGTATCTTAAGCCCAACACAGCAAAAGCAAGGCTGAATATTCCTATATTAATAAAAAGCAGGAAGCATGAGGAAATTATTGTTGCGCCCTTATTTTTGAAAAGAGTTTTAAAAAAGTTTTCTAAGATGAAGATTGCGCTTAATGCAGTCAGTACCTGCATGAGGCTTATCGCAAATAAGGAAAACATTCCAAGTTTCACAAGTATCGCTGAGTAGAAATTTACTATGTAATGGTAGCGCAGTGGATCGAATGCCGATTGTGGATTGTCTATAATCACTTTTTCCTGTTCTGCAAAAGAATTGGTAATTGCAGAATGGTAGGAGTAGTCATAGTAGTTTCCTGTGAAGGAGATTTCACCTGTTTCTGACTTGCAAATTCCGAAAATGAAGAAAGGCAAGAAAAACAAAAGCAAGACTACTGCAAATATAGATAGGGTTTTTGAGCTTTTCTTTATTGAGCTAATAACCGCCTTTCCATTTCTTGAGAAGAGAAATGTCAGGATCATAAGTATCAGTAAAAGACATGCTATGCAGCAGATTATATTAAAACCAAATAAAAGGCTTACAAGATAAACAATAGAACCACAAAACACAGTTCCAATTATGAAAGAAAAGGAAATCTTTGAATACAGATGCTCTGAAAATCCGACAAAATATTCAATAACAAGCCCAATAAGCATGCAAGACGCCAAGTATGCAATTGCGAGAATCATTTTTTATTTCCCTTAGGCAAGGATAATCTCACAGACGTTAGTCTATAGGGAGTTGCCTTTCCTCCATAAGTTTTTTCTAACATTTTGATTATAAAATGATTGCGCAATAGATTTTGGCGCGTGCACTCAAATTTCCAACTTGTTTAGCGTGAGCTGTAAAATATGCAAACATTGAACTTGAGCATTATAACTATAATGCTGGCTTGAATTCCTGGTACCTTGAATGGATAACAAAGTACTTCTACAAGATGTTTGTGAAGTTCAAATATAAAAGCTTCTGTATACCTTTTCTTCCTAAATACCTAATTAACATACTCTAAAATTTTGTTTCCTTTTATGATTGCTGCGCCAGCATCATGCCCATCCCAAATTCCTAAAATATACATTATATTATTTCCTCCCTGTAAACATCTCATGTATGATTGTTTTTAATATTTCCCATCCATGCTTAAATGTCCTTAATTTTCCTTTGCCGTATTTTCTTGACTTTTCAAAACTAGGCACCTCAACTACTTTCAGCTTCCTTTTTGCAGCATGAATGGATATTTCTGTTTCAATAGCAAAAGAGTTTGACTTAAGGTTAAGTTTTTTTACCGCTTCCTTACTTAAACTTCTGTAACCATAGCATAAGTCTGAGTATTTCATTCCCCAGAGCAAGTTGACAAGCATTACAAAGAATTTATTTCCAATCCTCCTGTACCAAGGCATATCTGCTGTTCCTCCCCCTTGTATAAACCTTGAGCCCATACAAACATCATAACCAGACTCAATTCCCCAAATTAGTAAGGGAAATTCATTTATTCTGTGACTACAATCCGCATCCATCATAATTATTATATCTCCTTTTGCTTCTTTCATTCCTTTAATTAATGCAGAACCTTTTCCTTTATTATCATAGATAATTTTGCATTTGAATCTTTTTGCCTGCTCAACAGTTTTATCTTTGGAGTATCCATCGACAATTATAACTTCATGCACATACTCTGGAATTTCTCTAAGAACAATTGACAGATTTTTTTCTTCATTCAATGTTGGAATGATAACTGATACTTTTGGTTTCATCTTTAATTATGCAATAAATCTTTAATTTAATAATCTTTTCTTTTTCACAAAAATATAGAACAATAAAAGAGCAATGAAAGAAATTATGAAAATTTTGGAAGTTATATTCTTTTCATCAGGTATGAAATCAACAATCTCAACATTTGCAGAACCAATTGATGTAAAATGTTTATTATTCTCATCATATTCTACAACTGCAAAAACAGCATAATTGCTTCCGCTTAAAGCATTTGCTCTTTCCAAATCAAAATTTAGTTTGAGATTATTTTTAAGTTTAGTTATTATAGGGGTATTAACTATTTCTATTTCTTCTGAGGCATAAAGAGTGATGATAATATCTTTTTCTTTATTATCTTTATTTAGTATCAAAAGATTTAAGGTGCCCTTGTCAGAAAGTTTTGTGTTTTCTAATCTAACCTCAACATTACTTATAGTAATGTTAATAAGATTAAATGAGGAAACAGATAAAGCTTGAAAAGGATAATTATTACTGTCTTGGTAATCAACCTTTGTGATTAATGGGTATGTTCCCTTGATTAAATAAGGAATTTCAGTTGATTTGTTAAATTTAAAGGATTCTCCAACACTCAATGTTTCTTTAGTAATACTTTTGTAATCGTTTCCACCTAATATTAAAGATGCTCTTACATTAAAAGCATATTCATCGCCAAGATTTGTTATCTTTACTTCATTGTTTAGAATACTCCCTTCTACCTGACTTTCTACATTTGTTTCTATTGTTATGTAATCTGCATATGCAAAACTAACAAGAAGGAGTGTTATTAAAAAGAATGATGTTAATTTTATATGCAAATTCATATTATTTCACTAAATCATAAAAAAGTATATAAATTTTTCTATACCTTGGTTATACCTAAGTAATTAAAAGATGCCAAATTAGTTACTTTTTAAATATCGGGCATACTAACACTTTATCTGACTTAATATTAGAATTATCTTTCAGAAAAGTCCTAACATATATTATGGAAGGTATTGACATAAACATGAAAAACAATCCATACATGTAATTAGAGCCAATAACCAGCTCATTAAGAAAGAAATAATAAGTAGGATAAATTGACATATAAAGAACATAAAAACTAATTGCTAAAACTACAAGAGATTTTATTTTTGGAAATTTAAACTTGTTCCAATATAACTTTAACCATATAAATGTAATAAAAATCCAGACAATATCAATTCCTAAGGATGTTGGTTTTGTAAAGAACATAATCAAAGGGGATAAAGCAAGAGGAGTGAATATTATCTTAGAATATGTTGCAGAAGGCAAGATCACATTGTAGGGTATTGAAAAAACCTCTGCAAGACCATCAAAAAAAGGAATAAAAAGATGAGTTATTTGAAGAAAAAACAAAACGGAAAATACGTGCTTCATTTTAACCTTAAGTCCAAATTTATTTGAAAAGAAATGTAGTAATGTTGCAGAAAAGAAACATAGGAATATTGGGTAAAAAAACATCGTCAAGAATATGTCAGGAGTTAAGGCAAACCATTCATTTGCCCACTCCCCGCCAATATAAACCTCTAATATGTTTCTCAGAACTCCTATCAGTCCAAGCAATATAAGCACTGGACAAAGATTAAGCTCAAGATTCAAAAAATGTTTTGTTTTTGAAGAGAAAAGATAACTAAACAGTTCATAATAGCCTTTCATCAAATCCTTAAATTTTGAAAAGTTATACATTCTTTTTTAATTTTATTTTTTTGTTTATATAATTAACTATTAGCATCCCCTAAATGAAAAATTTTTGGCAGATAAATCATAAAAAAATATATAAGAAAAGATATAGATATGAAAAGCAGGATAATTTCTCCATATGGTTTTACAAGAAAAAACCTATATACCTGCAATAACCAATGATATGCCAATAAGTAAATCAAGCAAAAACTCAAAAAAACAGCTAAAAAAGATTTAAAAAATGAGAGATTATAAACCTTTTTCGCAATATAACTGAATTTGTAGTATAAAATAAGAGTTACAACAACCATCCCCAAAGGAAAATATGAATTTAGAATATGAAATGGTATGAATGAAAAAATTTTTGAGTCAATCACTTGAACAGGGCTTCTAAAAATAATATTCAATAACCCAACTAAAGGGTAAACAACCCATATATACATGGATGCAACATAAATTTTTTTCAACTCTTTTCTAGAGGAATTTATTCTATATAGCATCTTAAACCAAAATCCTAAAAATAAGGGCGCAAGTGCAAATAAAAAATAAATATACCAAATAATTCCTAAAGAAGTAGTAATTGGATGATAAGCAAAATCATAAGTTTCACCTATGATTCCAAGCCAGATGTATTCAAGAACCACCCTAACCAACCCAAAAGACAAAAGAATTAAGATAATAAATTTTAGGTCAATCTTATTATTTATAATCTTATTTAATTTTTTATTTGAGATTAAACAATGAAGAGAGTCACTAAAACACTTTATTATTCTTTTCATAATTTTAATCACCTTTTTTAGTTATTTTCTCTTTTAAAAGCATTTTTACATACATAACAGATGGGATAGACATAAACACAAAAAACAATCCATACATATAATTGGAACCTAATATAACTTCATTTATGAAAAAATGGTACAATACATATACACAAAGGTAGACAATGTAAAATGTAATTGATAATGCAAGAACAGACTTTATCACTGGAAATTTAAAATGTTTCAAGTATAATTTAATTAAAATGAAACCTACAAAAATCCATGCAATGGCAATTCCTAAACTTGAATAAGTAGTAACAAATAAGATAAATGGTGTTAATGCCAATGGTGAAAAAATCAGCTTGATATATAATAATTCAGGGATATTGAATATAATTGGCAAGCATCTAAAATCAACATAAAGCAGATTATGGCATATTGGTGCCAATCCATCAAAAAAAGGTATCATAAGATGCACAACCTGGAGAAAAAATAAAACAGATAAAATCTCTTTTATTTTTACATTTAAATTCAACCTGTTGGAAAAAAAGTACAGTAATGTTGTAGCAAAAAAACATAAAAAAATTGGAAAAATAAACATAGTCAAAAATACATCTGGTGTAAGAAGAAACCATCCCCGCGCCCATTTCCCGGCTATATAATATTCCATTACATTTCTAAGCACACCCATTGAACCAAGAATTACAATTATCATATTTGTACTTAAAGGAACATTAAGAAGATGAGTTATTTTAGGATATGAAAACAAGTATTTGAATAATTCAATATATCCTATAAAAACTCCTTGAAAATTGGATTTGTTTTTTGACATTTTATATTATAATTTAAAATATTGTTAAGTAAAGAATAACCAAAAATAAACTTAACAGATAAACAAAAAACACAGGTTTTTCATTATAATTCTTTCTGTTTATCAAAAGGAATTCTGTTATTCCAAAAATGAAAAGAACAGGAATCAAATATAAGTTGTTTATCAAGAAATAAGCTGCAAGATAAGCTAAAAGAAAAAATAAACCAATAATGAATTTAGATTTTTTCAGTCCTAAAATTACAGGCAATGTCTTTATGCCTACTTTCTTATCCCCTTTATAATCTTTTATATCTATAAAATTAATTGCCAGTGCAAAACCAATCAGGAAAAATGCAATTAAAATAATTGGAAAGCCTTCTAATTTTCCTGTGCTGATGATGAATCCAAACATAACCAAAATCAGTGAATTAAAAGCAATAATCATCTTTGAAAACAAAGGAATCCTCTTTAACCTCAATGGAGGCATTGAATACAGGAAATAATTTCCTACGAAAAGCAAGATCATAAAAAAAGCCTTAAAACTGACCATCAGAGAATAAAATAATGCAAAAAACAGAATTATCCATGATAATTTATAGTATGCTATCTTGTTTATTTTTGATTCTATTAAAGGGCGATTATTGTTAGATACCTTATCAATATCATAATCAATAATGTTATTTGTAATTACAGAATAAAGCCAGGCAAATGCTATTCCTGCTGCTATAAAAATAAAACTAAAAATATTATTACTATCAAAGACAAAAGTACCAAACTTATTAAATCCTATTATAAAACCAATGAGAAACATGAGTTCAAAATGCAACAATCTGAATGGTCTAATATCTTTTATTATAAGCCTAAAATATTCTTTATTTGAAATATATGCAATAAATATTCCTGCAAAAAGAATTACCAAAAGAAAAAAGTTAGTCATTAAACTATCTGAGTATTTGTATGTTAACCCAAAAATTTCAAGCAATCCCTTTACAAGGAAGGGGGCTGCAAGGTAAAAGAAGTAAATAGAATAAGCAAACAATACACCTAATAAGCTTTTAATTATCCTTGAACTGTTTATATATATATAGAAGAAAACGCCTAACAATACAATAATGATTTCAATCCTTATTCCAGGCGTTATTCCAAGGCCAGAGAAATCACCAAAAAAAGTAAAAAATCTTTGCATAAGGTTTGAATGGTATCCTGGCAGCATGTAAGCCATATTCAAGCCCTTGCCAAAACTCCAAATTAGGTCTATGATTGGAACTATTAATAATATTAAAAAAGATGTAAGGACAACTTTTGTTATCTTAAGAATGTCCTTCTTTATGAAAAAATAAAGTAGGATAATAATAATCATTGCCAAGGCAATATAAGAAATGTCATAATGAAAAAACTCTGCAAATGAAATTTGGCTTGTATCTGTATCAGAAAAAAGCTCTATAAAATTTCTTAAACTTGTTATAAATATAAAGGTAAGAATAAAATAGATAAGCGGGGCTTTTGAATTTTCTAAAGAATTAATAATATTTTTAAGAGGTTTAAACATTTTTCGAAACACCAATAAAAACTATTATTTTAACTGCTAATATAAAAAATTATGTATTATAAACTATTGTATAATTTTAGTATATGCAAATTTTTAGATTCAAAGCAAAATTTTCAAATTGTATTAATATCAAATCATAAATTATATATACATGGCCTATGATTAATTCCCCAAGATAAATATGTTTCCTATAATCCCTGTACTGCCTTATGCTGCTTATCCTGATTTATTGTTAAACTTTTTTTTCTTTAAAATAACTATCTATAATCTCATGCTGGCCATAGCCTGCCTAATCGTGCCTATTGTTGGCCTTATACAGGCTAAAAAGAAAAACAAAAACATTAAACACACTATTTGGTTTAGCTTTTTAGTTATGCTTGGAATTTTCTTTGGCTCAAAGCTGCTTTACATAATCACAAGATGGTCATGGCTCATGGAAGATACTTCAAGATGGAAAATAATGCTTTCAGGAGGCTTTGTTGCTTATGGAGGAATCATCTTTGCATTCTTGCTTCCTGTTGTTTATACAAAACTGAAAAAAATCAATTATTGGGAATATGCTGATTTATTTACTTTGGGCGCGCCATTAGCAAACCTTGCAAACAGGATTGGCTGCTTTTTCAATGGATGCTGTTATGGAAAACCTGTTGTTATGAATATCCCATGGGCTGTTTATTACAGAGAAGCCATAAGGCACCCAACACCTGTTTATCATGCATTATCAGCCATTATAATTTTCATAATTCTTTTGAGATTTAACAAAAAGAAAAACTTCAATGGCTTCATGGTTTTGTCTTATCTTGTTTTATACTCAATTTTCCGCTTTGTTGTTGAGTTTTTCAGGGATGTTAATGGAAAGTATATCTTTTTCTCTCTTACAGGCTCACAGTGGATAGCTGTTTTCATAATAGCTTTTGCAGGCTTTATAATATACAAGAAAAGCAATAGATTCAAAGAGCTTACTTTTTAGTTTCTGATTAAATCCCTAACAGTTTCAATTGCCTTTTCAGAAAAATCCACCTTTATTGAACCCATTGCAAAGTTTTCCCTTCCGCCACCTTTTCCATTAAACTTTTCCATAACATCTTTCAGCAGCTCATTTGCCTTAAATCCAGAATCTTCTGAAGCAACAATAATTATCTGTGCATTATCTCCAAGCTTGTTCAGAAAGCAAACAACTGTTTTTTCTTTTTTTAATAATGCTGCCTGATCAATCAGCTGCTTTTTTTCAACCTCATCAAAGGTATTGTAAACAAAATTAATTTTGCTAATTTTTTCTTCTTTGAATTCTTTTACAAGGCTTGCGCTTAACTCCCTTAGCTTAGTGGTTTTCTTTTCATTTTCCTGCATTAAATTTTCAATAAACTCAGGAACTTCCTTAACATCTTTTTTTATTATTGAGGCAGTTTTTCTTGCAATCCTTGCAAGCTCAAACAAATCATCAGAAATATTTGTCTTAAATCTTATTTCATAAGCCCCCCTAACAAGGTTGAATCTTGTTACAAGGAAATTTCCAATAAAACCTGTCTTTAAAGCATGGGTTCCAGCGCATGCTGCAATGTCACAATCCTTTACTTCAACAATCCTTATTTTCTCATCTTTTATGCGATCAAGCTTTATCCTTAATCCTGGTATTTTTGCTGCCTCTTTTTTTGTTACATCTTTCACAATTATGTCTCTGTTTTCTTCTATGATTTTGTTTGCAAGCTTTTCTGCCTCAAAGATTTTCTCCCATGTTAAATTTTCACAGATTACAAAAAGCGAGGATTCATCTTCATCTAATCTTACTTTGTTAACTTTAATATCTTTTATTGTTTTCAGCAAAGCTCCCATAAAAACATGCTCTCCGGAATGCATTCTTACAAGGCTGAGCCTTTTCTTAACGCTATGCCTGCATGTAACATTATCATTTATTTTTAAGATTCCATCAACAATCTTAACCTTATGGATTATCCTGCCATCTTTTTTAGAGACATCAACAACCTTCCCCTCAAAATAATTGTTTTTTATAGTGCCTGTGTCGCAGGGCTGCCCTCCACCAGCAGGATAAAATACAGTATCGTCTAATTCAACTAAAAGAAATCCTTCTTTTTCTTCAATATTTGTTACACTTGCATTTTTTTCATGCAAAAAAGGCTCTTGATAAGTTTCCATCTTAATTAATCAGCTTTGTGAATACCTCCTTTAATTCCTTTGGCGAGGCCTTTCCTTTGGTAGCTTTCATTACCTGGCCTACAAGAAAGTTTAATGCTTCTTTTCTTCCTTTTTTGTAGTCAGAAACAACTTTATTATTCTTTTTTATAACATCCTTGCATATTTTTTCAAGCTCTTCAACACCTGAAATAACCCCTAGTTTATGCTCTTTTACATAGCTATTTACATCAAACAGTTTTCCAGCAAGTTTTTCAAGGATTTTCTGTGCAGTTGTTTCTGTTATTTTTTTAGTTTCAATTAAGCTTAACAAATCAATAATATGCTTTTCATTTATTTTTGTTTCAGAAAGCTCTTTTTTATTGTAATTCAAGACTCTTAATAATTCAAACCTCAGCCATCTTGCTGCAAGCAATGGATTTATTTTCCTGGCTGTTTTCTCAAACAGCTCAGAAAGCAAAATATCAGAGCAAATAACAAATGAATCCTCTTTTTTTATTTTATACTGCTTTGCTAATCTTTCTATTTTTTTGTCCGGGCTTTCAGGCAGTGTTTTTCTTATCTTTTCAATATAATTATCATCAATATTTATTACAGGCAAGTCTGGCTCTGGTATAAACATATAGTCAGCTGCCTTTTCTTTTGAGCGCATGAAAACTGTTTTGCAATGCTTTTCATCAAATGCGCGGGTTTGCTGCTTTATTTCTTTTCCTTCCTTTATCTCTTCTTCCTGCCTTAAAACCTCATACTCTGCTGCCTTTACAATGTTACTGAATGAATTAACATTTTTTACCTCAACCCTGTTGAATTTTGGGCCAATAGAAACATTTGTGTCTGCTTTTACCCCTGAGTTTTTGTCAATTGCTTTTATGTAATTTAATGTTGTGAGCAATGCCTTTAACCAGTCTCTTAATTCAGTTGTTGATTTAAAGTCCGGCTCTGTTACAATTTCAACCAATGGAAAACCTGAGCGGTTATAGTCAACATTCCCTGTTAAAGGATCCCATCTTGCAGGGTCTTCCTCAAGATGGACATCAGATATTCTTATACCGAGAAATTTTCCATTTACGCCGACAGGATTAGAATACGAGCCAGAGATTGTTTTCTGGAATCCAGCAGGAAGGTCTGGCCATGAATAATGCTTTCTCTGGAAAAGCATTCTTTTGTTTATTTTGCATCCAAGCATTAAAGCTATTGCAATTATCTTGTCAACTGCTTCCTTGTTTGGAAGCATCGGCTTTGAGCCAGGCATTGCTGTGCATATTGGGCAGATGTTTGTGTTTGGCTTTGCATTTTCCTCAATAGCGCAGTTACAGAATAATTTAGTTTTATTCTCTACATTGATATAGCCATGTATCTCGAGGCCGCACTTTATTTCAGTCATATACTATAATGATTATAAAATGTTTATATAACTTACGGATTTATGGAATAGTTAAACTAGCTTAAGGTTATATGTGATATTATCCAACAGAGGCTTAAAAAACCGAAAGATTTATATATGATGTAAGATTAATCTTACTCGGTGATTTATTATGAATATTGCTATAACAAAAATGAGCTCAAAGGGGCAGGTTGTGATACCTTCTGAAATGAGGAATGGTATTAATTATGGCGAGAAATTGATTATTATACAGAATGATGACCAGTTCATTATGAAAAAGGTTAGTAAGCTCAGTAAAAATTTAGAGGAAGATTTGATTTTTGCAAAGAGAACAGAGGAAGCCCTTAAAAGATATGAAAAAGGGGAATTCATTGAAATGGATTTTGATGATTTCTTGAAAGACGCAAAAAAATGGTAAATGTTTCTTTTCATGCTTTTTTTAAGAAAACCTTTTCCAGAATCAAAGACAAATCCTTAAAAGAAAAAATAATAAAACAATTTTTAAAAATTAAAAACAATCCTGAAACAGGCAAGCCCATGAAATATACCCGAAAAGGTACAAGAGAGGTTTACATACCTCCTTTCAGGTTATCTTATTTATATATAAAAGAAGAGAATAAAATAATTTTCTTAGACTTATATCATAAAGATGAACAATAGCTAAATTTTGTCAATAACTTACGGATTTATAACTGTTATCACAAAGGCCTTTGTTGCGTAGCTTTCAGGGCCAATCAATGCTTTGCACTTGTACTCTGTTGGCTTTGCATCCTCAGTTGCTTTTACAACAAGAGATAAAACCTCAATCTGGTCTTTTTCAAGGCCTTCTATTGTGTCTGTGTATTCAAAAATAATATCTGTAGCTGGCTTTGCCCTTGAATCCATTGCCTCATTACAGGAAAACTCTACTATAAAGTCAGATGTTTTATCTTTTTGGTTCATTATTCCAAAATAAAGAGTTTTCTCTCCCTTTCTTTCAATCTCAAAACTAGACTCAGTTATTGCAAACTTGTTTTTTCTATCAGCAATATTTTCTTTTAATTCAACTGCTTCCTGTGGCTCGATTTCTTCAACCTCTTCTTCAACTGGCTCTTCTGGTTCAATTGGTTCTTGTTCAATTACCTCAGGAGCTTCTTCAATAACATCAGCAGAATCATCAATTATTTCTTTATCTTCAACTTTCTCAGCACATCCAGAAATCAAAAACAAACCAATTATCAAAATAAATAATAGTACTTTTTTCATATAATCACCCTATTGTGTTAATTTAGTTTGTTATTATTTAAATATTGCTATTATCTGATCAAATCAGCTTAAATGTGTTGGTAAGATTTTACTATAAGTCAAAATGATTTGCCCACTTAAGCTGATAGTACTTTTAAATAGTAAAATTTATATACCTCTACATATTATTTTTGTAATATTTTAATTAAACGAGGGTGAGAAATATGGGTATAAATTTTGATGATGTGTGTCAATTAGAAAAAATAAATATAGAAGAAGGAAAGAAGTGGGTTTATATTGCAGACTTTAATATTAAACATGAAGGAAATAAATTAAAAAGTACTGACAGGATTGACGTTGAAATTGATGATCTTAAACAACTTATGAATCAAGGTGCTAAAACTGCTATTCTTGCCCATAAAGGAAGATTTAAGGACAAGGATAATGAAGATTTGGATTTTATTGTCCCTTGCTTATCTGAAAAATTAGGTACTAATGTTAAGTATTTTCCAGAAAATAATACAGAAAATGCAGTAAATTTTGTTAAAGAATTAAAACCTGGCCAGGTTGCTATAATGGGCAACACAAGGTTTCATGAAGGAGAAGAAAAAAACAATCCTAAGCTTGCAGAACAGTTTGCAGAACTTAGTGATTTTGTTGCTGTTGGTGGATTTGGTAAGGCACACAGAGAACATGCTTCTAATGTTGGAATTTTAGAATATTTGCCAGGATATGCAACTAGAAGCCAATTAAGAGAAATGATGTTATTGTCTCCCTGGGCTGGAAAAGATGAAAAAAAATATTCTGTTGCTGTTCTTGGAGGAATTAAAAAAGAAAAAATTATTACTGGACTAGAGGGATTCAGTAAAATATATGATGCTGTAATTCCTGGCGGGATAGTAATGAACACAATATTAAAGGTTCTTGGATATGAAATTGGAGATTCTATTATAAGTGATGGAGGAAAGAGTTTTGAAGGAAATGTTGAAAAAATATTAAAAGAATATGATTTTGATAAAAAGAGTAAAATATTGCATCCCAAAGAAAATTCTGAAAGAAGGGCTGAAATATACCTGCCAGAGACAGTAATCATTGCATATAATGATGAAGATAAGGGATGGAACTCAGAAACAAGGAATATCTCAGATAATTCTCATTTCCCTGCTGGCTATCCAACTGTTGACTTCGAACTAAGTGATGCAATGAAGTCATCATTAGGCAAGTTAGCAAATGAAGGGGGAAGAATAATAATAGCAGGAACTCCAAGTATATATACTGAAGGATTCAAATCTTCAACAGATCCAATTTTAGATATAATGAAAAACAACAAAGATAAAATAAAAGGGATTGTGCTTGGAGGAGACAGTGCTGCTGAACTAAAGTATGAGCCATTCTCAACAGGAGGCGGTTCAGCGCTTTATTTTGTAGTTAACGGAACAACACCAGTATTTGAAGCATTAAAAGCTAATAAAAAAAGGTTCTCTTAATTTAATTTCTACAATGTCATTGCATTTAATTGTATCAAGGGATAAGAATTACCAGGACTGCTCATTTTTCTCATATGAAATTATGGAAAAAGCAACACTAGATTCAAGATTAGATACTATTAATAAAGAAAATAAATTTGTATCATCATTTCCATTCCCGGCTTATTTAGAAGATAAAATTGAATTATCGGTTAACAAAAAACTAAATTCAGATGTTAAAATTAAGTGGCATGATTATGATACTGGTTGTTATTGTCTTGAATTTTCAATGTTTTATCCATTTAGATATTCTAAAAATATTAGAATAAAAGGTTTGGGCTCATTTATATTATCCATGACTTTAGCAGCTATTCATCAAGATTCCTTAAGTAATGAAACACCTTTCAAAGAAAGTGATGATATCTATGTTAAAAAAGTATCTAACTCCATTTTACCTTTGCTTGTCAGGAGAGGGTTCAAAGAAGATTTTACTGAATCACCTATAGGAACCTATTACTGCAGCATAGAAAATGCTTTTTTAGAATCAAAAAAAAGGGAAGAAAAGAAAGCTGTAAACATAATTAAATAGTTACTTTAAGGTGTCTTTCTTAACATTGTTCTTGGGAAAGGTATTGTGTCTTTTATGTTATCTGATTTACAGAGCCATGCAATTACTCTTTCAACTCCAAGGCCATAGCCTGAATGAGGCACTTTCCCGTATTTCCTTGTGTCAAAATACCATTCGTATTTTTCAGGCTTTTCACCTTGTTCTATTAAGGCCTTTTTCATCTCCTCAATATCAGTATCTCTTTCGCTTCCGCCGATTATTTCTCCATATCCCTCTGGAGCTATCATGTCAAAGCACAATGCTGTTTCTGGATTTTCAGGATCTCTTGATTTGTAAAATGCCATTATCTTTTTAGGATAGTTTGTTATTATTATTGGCTTTTCATATTTCTTTGATATTAAATCCTCTTCAACTGTTCTTAAATCCTTTCCCCACTCTATTTCGATGCCATCTTTTTTTAATTCCTCTAAAACCTGAGTGTATGTAAGCCTTGGGAATGGTGTTTTTATTTTCTTTAGCTTTTCAATATCCTGGCCTAAAAATTTCAGTTCTTCTTCATTATGCTCAACAACATATTTCACAATAAAAGCAACTAAATCCTCTGCATTCTTCAATATGTCATCAAGCTTAAACCATGCGACTTCTGTTTCAGCCATCCAGAATTCTGAGAGATGCCTAGATGTTTTTGAGCGTTCAGCCCTAAAGCATGGAGAAATTGTGTATATTTTTTCCAAAGCAGATATCATTGCTTCTGCATAAAGCTGCCATGATTGCGTTAAATACATAATATCATCAAAATATTTTACCTCAAAAAGTGTTGAGCCACCCTCGCAGCTTGTTGGGGAAAAAATAGGAGAATGTTCTTCATAAAAGCCCTTATCATTGAAAAATTTTCTTATTGCCTGAAAAACCGCTGACCTTACCTTTAAGATTGCAGTCATTTTTCTTGACCTTAGCCAGAGATGCCTTTGATCAAGTAAAAACTCAGGGCTCTGGTCTTTTGTTATTGGGAATGTGTCGCTTTCCCCAACTATATTTAGTGAAGAAACAGATACTTCATAGCCTGTTGGGGCACGTTCATCTTTTTTTATCTCCCCTATTATCTCAAGAGAGCATTCCATTGTGGCTTTTAAGGCCTGATTCCAGATGTCCTCGCTTATTTTTGATTTTTCAACAACACATTGTATTATGTCTGTTGAATCTCTTAATACTATAAAGGCCATCTTATTGCTATTTCTCACTCTGTAGCACCATCCTCTTATGCTTACTTGGCCTGTGCCTTTTTCCATTGCCTGTTTTATTGATATGAACTCCATAAATATGCACCCAGTCTAGTATAAAATTCATTCTTTATAAAATTTTGTAAAATTTGGAAAATAATAATCTTTATAAAAAGCAGGTATAATAATAGTTAAGTGAAATTGCTATTAGGGGTTGCCTTTCCGAAGAATTTATAAAAATGTAAACAAATTTAGGAGATTATGGATAAAATAACAAAACCAACCAAACCAGAAGAAGAAAAATATATATTCACAGAGGGAATTGATTATTTTACAACTGGTAAAACTTCTATTTGGGGTTTTGGTGATAAAGATACTGAACGACTTCTGAAAAAAATTGAAATTCATGGTAAATGGCTTAATCTTGCTGCAGGTGATGGTCGTTATAATCTGAACTTATTGGAAAAAGCTGATTTTGTTGTTGCGGGAGATATCGATGAAAGTGCCCTTAGTAAATTATGGCATAACACTTCTGAGGAGTATAAATCAAAATCAAGTATAAAAGCATTTGATATTACTAAGAAGTTCCCATTTGAAAATAATTCTTTTGATGGTATTTTTTGTACGGGTACTTTGCATCTTTTTCCAAAAGAAGTCTTGCGAAAGATAATTTCTGAAATTGATAGAATTCTTAAGTCAAATGGGAAAATAATAATTGATTTTGCAACAGATATTAAAAGGACATCTCCAAATGGAAAATTGGTTACATTTGGCAAAGAACCACTTTATACTTTAGAAGATGCAAAAATAATTCTAAAAAATTTTTTCAGAAAATATCAAATAGAAATGCGTGAATCAGAAGTTGTAGAAGATTTCGAAGCAGCTAATCCACCCTATACATTAAATTGTAGATTTATTATTCTAATAGCAAATAAAAAATGGAGGTGAACTTTCCGTAATCCTAAGATACTATTTCACTTCGTTCTGTTCGGATTACTTCACAATGAGTTATATAAGTTAGTCCAATTCAATGTGCCCCTATAGGAAAAAATTTATTCTTTTGCTTATTTTCTAGTTGACTTTTGGAAAACTATTTAATAAACTTTGTTATTCTTCTTTTTTATGTTTAAGATACAATATGAAGATGAAAAGAGCATAGCAAGGGCCGGCCTATTAAAAACAGCCCATGGAAAAGTAGAAACACCTTTTTTCATGCCTGTTGCAACCAGGGCAATTGGAAAATATATTGGGGCTTTTGATTATAAAGAAGTTAATGCCAATGCAATAATATGCAATGCTTTTATTTTATCTTTAAGGCCTGGAATTGATGTAATCCACAAAGCAGGCGGAATCCATAAGTTCATGAACTTTGACAAGACAATTTTTACTGACTGCGGCGGATTCCAGATGCTTAGGGAGAGCTTTTTGCAGAATTCAACAAAAAAAGGAATTAATTTCACGAATCCTTTTGACAATTCAACACAGCTTGTAACGCCTGAAAAAATAATGCATATTGAGCAGACCATTAACTCAGATGTTGCAATGGTTCTTGATGATGTCTCTCCTTATGGCGCTTCTTATGAGCAGTTTGTAAATTCCCTGAAAAACACAAAAAAATGGGCAGAGGAATGCAAAAAATACCACACCAATAAAAAACAATTATTGTTTGGCATTGTGCAGGGCGGCTTTTTCAAGGATTTAAGAGAA
>Ga0268277_1000596_pt1 | contig 28083 bp, 35 predicted proteins | sample saktaG_5_FD_190132 | JGI IMG/M metagenome (GOLD analysis project Ga0268277, IMG submission 190132) | Saline water microbial communities from Sakinaw Lake, British Columbia, Canada - sak_2010_1_5_50m | ecosystem: Environmental > Aquatic > Non-marine Saline and Alkaline > Saline ... | reverse complement strand
ATGTTTTGGGTTCTTTTTGCAAATAACATAAATTCTACCCTCTCTCCTGATGATTTTGCAATCGTTACATATTTTCTTAATTGATGCTCTAATCTTCATCTTGAACTATAAAATTAAAAAAAATAATCTAATAAAATATCCGCCTCAATTACCACTATGACAGCGGACTAATATGCTCTCTACTTTAATCTGTAAACAATTCTCCCTTTTGATTCGTCGTAAGGCGACATCTCCAAGCTCACCTTATCTCCAGGCAAAATCTTGATTCTATTCATTCTCATCTTTCCCGACAAAAAACCCATAATCTCCCTCCCATCCTCTAGCACTATTTTAAAAAAAGTGTTTGGCAAATTCTCTATGACTCTTCCTTCCAGCTTGATAATCTGACCTTTTTTTTCTTCGCTTAATGACATTATTTTTATAATTTATAATGATAGCAAATTAATCTACAAAGGTCAATACCCTGCAGCTTATTGGAATTTTATTTCAATATTAACCGCCTTCTGATTCCCAGGAGTTGACTTCACCCAAAATGGCCAAAACTTTATATCTACTTTAGATAAATCCTCCCCCATACTACTGTTTAAAGTTTGCTCTATTTGACTAGTATTTTTTCCAAGAAGTGAGCGACTTATAGCATTCTTATCAATGCTACTGTAAACGCTCGCCCCAAAATCAAGATTAATAGTTGCTTTTCCTCCGGAAACATCCACGAGCCCCGTAGAATATGTAATCTCCGGATTATCAACTAGCGACTTTCCTTCGGCCGTTTGGGCAGTAATATATTTCTTAGCGAATTCATCTATGTCGGCTTTCTTAAATGCTAGCGTACTAGCCTTGACCGCCACCTGATAGTTGAAATTATCCACAACTGTTCCAGTCTCCACTTTTGTTGAAGCATTTGTAACCTCAGAAAAAATAGCACTGTCTAACACAATGTAGTCAGCGGGTATTTCATTCCTTAAATCAGATACTGCATCCAATTTTGTTTTTTGTGTTAGAGTGTCTTTTGCCGATTGAATATCATCTGCTGTCACCTTCTTTACTTTTCCAGCATAACCTCCGCTCATATCAGCCGACGAAGTAGCATAAACACTATAATAATATGAAGTTCCTTTAAGCCCAGGAACAGAGAAGTTTGAAGGGGCTATATTATAGTCACTACCCCCTTCTACGGCCTCAACATTTATTTGTACCGAGCCTGGCGTAATTTTGCTTCCAGATTTTTTTCCTGCGGGAACTACTACTTTCTGATAAGTCACGAAAAGCTTTCCGGAATCAGACATAAAATGAGTCCCCTCCTTAAATGTTAGTGATTTTACTGGGTCTGATTTATTAAATATAACTATTGTCCCTTTCGCGCGCCCCTCATTTGAGGCATTGCCTGTTGCCGGGAAATCTTCTGAATTTGTTTTTACCACCTCAAAATACTTTGCGGGAATAGTATTATTGCTCGAATTAACAACATCTACCGATTTGTCTGCAGTTATTGTTTGAGCAAAGCTTAAAACTTCAACTTTGGGCCAAATCGTAATGCTGGCTTTAGGTAATTTAAAAAATAAATACACGCCCGCTATTAATACAATAACCGCTACTCCAACTAAAATAGGTTGCCTAACAGAACGCTCATTTTTTGGAGATTCCCTACGACTAATCGGCTCCCTATAGCTAACTGGCTCCTCATAGATAATCGGCTCTTTCTGTTTTACAACAGAAAGCTTAACCTTTGAAGGCTTAGTAGTTTTCCTTGTTTTTTTTACACCTTTTGGAGGATTAATGTCGTAAATTTTTTTTGGCACGGTCTTGTGAGCGAGGCAATAAACTTTTTGCAGGCCTCGGGACAAGAAATGCCCGATCAGCCGGAAAAAAGTTTATTGCCGAGCGAAAAAAATTATTCTAGTAATGCTTTGATTCTTCTAACTCCTGAAGAGGAGCTCTCTTCTTTCGCAATCCTGAAGCGCCCCAAAATTCCTGTTCTTTCCACGTGTGGGCCTCCACATATCTCTCTGCTTATTATTTTACCATTTTTTTCAATTGTGTACACCTTTACCTTTTCCCCATATTTCGATTCAAAAACTCCCATAGCTCCAAGCTCTTTGGCTTTATCCAAAGTCACCTCTTCTACCACAACTGGCGCATCTTCCTTTATTGCATCGTTAACAAAATCTTCAACTTGCTTAATCTGCTCTGGCGTCATTTTTTCTTTGTGTGAAAAATCAAACCTCAATCTTTCGGCTGTAATATTGCTTCCCTTTTGGTAAACTTCTGTCCCCAAAACCCTTCTTAAGCCCGCCAACATTAAGTGCGCTGCCGTATGTAATTTTGTTGTCTGTTCTGAATTATCAGCCAATCCCCCTTTAAACATTCCTGCGCTCGCCGTCCTTGAAAGATCCTGATGTTTCTCTAATTCCTTTTTAAACTCTTCCATATCAACATTAACCCCTTTCTCCTTTGCCAACTCCTGCGTAACTTCAATTGGAAAACCGAATGTCTGGAATAAATTAAAAGCATCCTTCCCGGAAACGCTTTCCAGTTTTGAAAACTCTCTTAAACCATTTTCTAAAGTTTTTTCAAACTTTTCTTCCTCATTATCGAGTTGCTCAAAAATAAACTTTTCATTTTCTTTTATTTCCGGATAAATATCGCCCAGGGTCTCAATTACAGCCTTTGAAATTTTAGAACAAAATTGTCCCTCAATACCAATTTGCTTCCCATGTCTTACTGCCCTACGGATTAATCTTCTTAAAACATAACCCCTTTCAAGATTTGATGGTTCAAGTCTCTCAGCTAAAAGAAATGTTGCCGCCCTTAAGTGATCCAAAATTATTCTCTCACCTACGGGGTTTTCTTTTCTTAAAAGCTCGTGTAACTTTTTATGCGCCCGTTCAAATACGTCAGTATGATAAAGATTTTCAGCACCGTTAATAACCGCTAGCGTTCTTTCTAAACCCATTCCAGTATCAACATTTTTCTGTTTTGCCGGATTATAATTTCCGTTTTCGTCTTTTACATACTGCATAAAAACATCATTCCAGATTTCAACCCAATTTTTATTTTTTGGGTCAAACACCTCAGGCACGTCTGAGGTGTTCAATTTCCAGTAGAACATTTCCGTATCCGGTCCGCATGGCCCTGTTTCTCCGGCGGGTCCCCACCAATTATCTTCTTTGCCAAGTTTGGCAATTCTTTTTTCCGAGATTCCCAACCCTTTCCAAATATCAAAAGCCTCCTGGTCAAAAGGAGCATTTTCATCACCCTCAAAAACAGAAACTGCCAATCTATTTTTATCTATCCCCAACCACTCCTTAGAAGTCAAAAAATCCCAGCTCATTTGGATAGCCTCGTCTTTCCAATAATCTCCCAGCGACCAATTTCCAAGCATTTCAAAAAAAGTTAAATGCGTATCGTCCCCAACGTCATCAATATCTCCCGTCCTTATACATTTTTGTGCATCAGCCAAACGAGTTCCTTCCGGATGCTTCTGCCCCAATAAATACGGCACCAAGGGATGCATCCCGGCAGTTGTAAACAAAACAGTTGGATCATTCTCCGGAATCAAAGAAGCGCTGGGAATTATCTTGTGCCCCTTGCTTTTGAAGAAATCTAGATATTTTTGACGCAATTCCGAGGAATTCATATATTCTCTATTTTACATCAAAAATTATTTTCCCGCAATAACTAGAAATTATGCAAAAAAAAGGCGCGCATAAAGCCACGCCATGTCGAAAAAAATATGATGGTTTGATGGTAAGAGATTCTGTCTCTCTACGCAACGTGCACACTGCGATTTAAGACGAAGGGTTGGACCCCAGATCTCTCTCAGTAAGCGTGCCATAATCTACCCGCCTATGTAGGTCCCTAGACATAGACGCCGAGGATAGACTTTGGAAGCCAGGCAGAAGAGGCGGTATGACCTCCCGTAGTCTCAGTCCCGTACCAAAGACCGAGGTTTCAGTTCATCCAAAGGCCTTGGAGTAGCCAGTCCGTACCAGGAACGCTCGCGGATTATCTCACGACAGTCCGCCGCCCGAATTTCACGGATTCCATCAAACCATCGGGATTTCAACGACCTGTTTTAGATATTATCAAATAATAAAAAAAATACAACCAAAAACCGCCTTTCGGCGGGAAACGCCCTATACTAGGCTTTCCCTAGTACGAGGCGTTTAAAAAATGTTACGTGTAGCGGTCTGCGACAACAGTTGCGGCAAATGATTGAGGTTTTATGCGGGGCTCAAAACCATTGCTTTTTATAAGACCCACAACCTCCTTTACCATCTCTTTTGTCTTGCCCACTTCCCCAACGTCAGCATGTATATATTCAAACTGGTATTTTAAACCCAGCTTGTTTTCTTTCTCTAATGTTTCTCGTAAAGACAAGGCCAATTCACAGGACAAATAAACTTCCTGCAAAATTCTGTTCTTCCAGTTTATATTAGCAAACCTCTTTAAAAAATTATCGGGATAGTGCATTTTTTTTAGAAAAAATCTTCCACCCGCCCCCGTTCTTAAAATAACAATGGCAATTGGAAAAAACGGTTTATCAGACGAAGGAGAATCTGTGCCAACAATAACCTCATACTGAAAATCTGGCTTCTCTTGCATATAACCAAAAATCTCTTTTATAACTTCGTCTAAAGTTAAATTACCCTTGCTGGGGCTAAAAAAATGTCCGTTACTTAGTATTTCACTGACCATAGCTCAACATACTAAAAAAGGCTCAACGTGTCAATTAAGCCTTTTCTTAGGTGATAAATGGTGCGACGTCCGACGTCGCACCATTTATCACTCGGCTGATTTTACGATTTTTATAAATTCATCCGGTTTTAATGACGCCCCCCCAACCAGTAACCCGTTTGCTCCGGCAAACTTTATATAATCTCCAGAATTTTCACTTTTTACACTTCCGCCATAAAGTATTCTCGTTTCTGGCTTAACAACCCCTCGTATAAAATCAATCGACTCTTTTGTTTCCTCAACCCCGCAATTATTTCCGGTCCCAATCGCCCAGATCGGCTCATAAGCAACGTTTACGTTCTCCAAACTTTCAATCCCCTCTAATCCTTTTCTAATTTGCCTTTCTAAAACTTCTTTCTTTTTTTCAGCATCTCTTTCTTCTCCCGTTTCGCCAATGCAAAAAATAACCTTTAGTCCATTTTCTAAGGCCTCCCCAATTTTTTTATTTACTATTTCGTCGGTTTCTTTCAAATATCTTCTTCTTTCCGAATGTCCAATTATTACATATTCAACCCCTAAATCCCTTAGCATTGCTGTAGAAATTTCTCCGGTAAAAGCACCCTTATCCTCATAAAAACAATCTTGCGCGCCAAGAGTTAGTCCTTTTAATAGGGATAAATATATAAAAGGCGGACAAACGACAACTTCAGCACTAGCGTCTTCTGCTCCCTCTTTTATTTTACTAAAGATGTCTTCTGCCTCTTTCTGAGAGGTTGGATTCATTTTCCAATTAGCAACAATTAAGTTTTTCATAACGTTATAGATATAAATTATTATTATCTGATTTTACCATAACTCACATATAAAAAAAGTCCTCGACGAAGAATCCGTTCGAGGACCTGCCCTTACCCTCCTGGTAAGGGACTATTTTGTTCTGGCTGCGACTTCCGCGTACCGCACCGCCATCGCAGAGCTGAGTGCTATGATGACAACCATGCCGTACTTAAGGATAAACGGCCAGTTATCGGTCAGCGGGACTGTAGCGAACGCTACAAAAACCACGGCCACTAAGATAAGACACCACTGCAACGCCTTCTTCCTTGCTTTTTGCATTTTGGTCTCCATTCCCAGTACCTTAAAAACTATATTAAGTATAGCATAAAAGTATTACTGTGTCAATAGCTGTGGACAACGAAAAAACGGCTCCTTTATAGCCGCCTTTATTCTGTTAAAATCCTTGGACCCTTTTTTGTAATAGCAATTGTGTGCTCAAAGTGAGCCGACAATGAATCGTCGCGCGTGGCATATCCATAGCCGTCATCAGATTTTCTTAAATTATAGTCCCCCATTGTAACCATGGGCTCTATGCAAATTACCATTCCCTCGCGAAGATTGTCTCCTCCTCCCCTTTTACCAAAATTTGGCACTTTTGGATCTTCGTGAACTTCTTTACCAATTCCATGCCCGCATAAGTCGCGCACAACTCCAAATCCTTGGTCTTCAACAAATCTTTGTATTGTATTTCCAATGTCTCCAATCGTATTCCCAACTTTTGCTTTTTTAATTCCTAATCTTAAAGATTTTTTCGTAACGTCCATGAGTCTTTTTACTTCCCAGCCCGAGGCTGGTCCGCCTTGGGCGGAAAAAGAACCAACTAGCACGGTAATCGCAGAGTCTGTGTTAAAACCTTTATATAAGACTCCAAGGTCTAATTTTATTATATCGCCTTCTTTTAAAACATACCCCGAAGGAAATCCATGAACAATATTTTCATTTACTGAAGCACACAAAGAATAAGGAAACCCGGCGTATCCCTTAAAGGCCGGCTTTGCTCCACGCGACAAAATAAGAGCTTCTGCAGCCCTATCTAATTCTATAGTTGTAATTCCTGGCTTTACCATTTTCTCCAGTTCTCTTAAAACACTTGCCAGGATTTTCCCGCCTTCAGCGATTATCTTTATTTCTTCTTCGGTTTTTATGTTAATCATTGAATCGCAGATAAAACGTCTTTGTAAACGTCTGCCACTGATTGTTCTCCATTAACTTTACTGATTTTTAATCCGCGTTTTTCAAAATAATCAAAAATTGGGTAAGTCCTTTCAGCATATTCTTTCAATCTAACCTTAATCACTTTTGGGTCATCAAGCCCTTCTCTCCTCACCAACTTTGAACCGTCTAAGGGGCAGATGCTTAATTTTTCGGTTTCTTCGTTAAATAAAATAGAGTGGCGCATTAAATCGCAAATTCTTCTGTGAGAATTTCTGTAAATCGTCTGTTCTGGAGAAATTTCCAGCAAAACAGTTTTTATGCTTTCTTTTCCATAGAGGCTTTCCACAAAGGGCATCACCTTCTCTCCCTCGTACAATGTTCTTGGAGAACCAGCTAAAATTAAATTTTTACCCTCTTCAAATAATTTTTTTATTTCTTCAATTACAAGATAAGTAACAAACGGCGGACTGCATAAAATTCCCTTTACCCAATTGTCCTTTTCCTGCAAAATATCAAATTTTTGGTTGTCAAAATCAATAAATCTCGCCGGAGAATCTGCGGAAAGATCTTTTGCCTTTATAAATTCCCTTTCTAAAATTTTACTTGTTTCAAATAGATAAAAACTCAACTTACTTGAAAGAAGCTCTGCTTGGGTTCCCTTTCCTGCACCCGGGGCGCCAAATAAAATGATAACTTGTTTTTCCATAATTTATCTTAAATTTTCTTTGGTTGATTATTATAAAAGTATATCATAAGTAAAAAATAAAAAAAGAGCCCGACAGAATTCTTTACAAATAAAAAGCCTAGTTAGCAACCTAGGCTTTACTTCCTACAAATGTGGGGCTGTTCCCACGGGAAGTGGGGTCTTTTCCTCCTGTCAGCATGATAACGCTTTTGAAAGGCAGCCTCATGCTACCCACCTTTCAGTACAACTATGTACAAAAATGTGCGATAATAGGAAAATCGAGACGGGCGGGTTTAGCTTACGATTTCGTCCTGTCGTTACAGTCTTCCGCTCCTTTTACGGTGCGACTATAGCGGTACTGAATCGCGCTGCGCCTCGGCGGATGCGAGTAATTTTATTGTCAAACTTTTGCGAGCTCACGCTCGGCTACCTCTATTGTGGTTCTGAGGCCACCGTTCTCGCACGCTCTCAATTTCCTATTGATACTTGGAGTCTATCATATAACAGGAACCATGTCAAGAGGTAGTCGCCACCTTAATAGCCAATCAAAAACCATCTTTCGACGGTTCGTTTTTACATAATGAATTTATCCCGCTGAGCGGGATTAGTGTTCGCTTTGCTCCCTAAAAGGTTTCGTATTCGCGCATTTGGAGTTGCGCGTTAATCTGCCTAACAGTGTCTAATACAACGCTTACAACGATTAAAAGTGAAGTTCCTCCAACCAAAAACGTAAATCCGGTCACGCCCGTAAGCCCAGCAACAATCGACGGCAACACCGCTATTAATCCCAAAAATATAGCACCCGTAAATAACACCCTGTTTAAAATGTGTTTCATGAAGTCAGAGGTCGATTTTCCAGGTCTTACTCCAGGAATAAACCCTCCCATTTTTTGTAGGTTTTCAGCAATTGTTTTTGGATCAAACGTTACGGCAGTATAAAAATATGTAAATAAAATAACCAGCAAAAAGTATAAAACTCCGTGGATCCATACGTCGTTAAAGATTGTGCCAATACTTGTGGCAACACTTCCCACCCATCCTGCATACGTTCCAAAATAACTGGCTATCATTCCCGGAAATAGAAGTATTGATAAGGCAAAAATAATCGGGATGACTCCGGCCGGGTTAACACTCAATGGCAAATACGTTGATGTTCCGCCATACATTTTCATCCCCCTGACTCTTTTTGCGTAAGAAACAGGAATATTCCTGCGCGCCTCGGTAATTAAAACAACTCCAGCGATTATAACCACAGCCAGTATAAGAAACGCTAAATAGGCTGGTATTTGCGACGGGCTGTAAGATGAAAATGTCTGATAGATATTGATTGGCACTCTTGCGACTATTCCGGCAAAAATTAATAGAGAAATTCCATTTCCCATACCTTGTTCAGAAATTATTTCTCCAATCCACATTAAAAACATCGCCCCAGCCGTAATAGTTAAAATTGCCGACATTATAACAGGAAAAGTAAGTCCTGTAATAGTCCCTTGTTTTGCAAAAACCATTAGCATACCGTATCCTTCAAATGCGGCCAAAGGTATTGTTAACAGCCTAGAATACTGGTTAAATTTTTGCCTACCCGATTCCCCCTCTTCTTTATAAAGCTTTTCAAGCCCAGGAAAAATCATTGTTAAAAGCTGTAATATAATTGTAGCTGTAATGTATGGCCCAAGTCCTAATAAAACAATTGAAAAATTACTCAAAGCTCCTCCTGTAAATAAGTTTAAAAGACCAAAAACCTGATTCTGATCAAAGAATTTTCTTAAGTTTTCAGCTCCAATTCCCGGTATAGGAATATTTGCGGCTATTCTAAAAACTACGAAAAGAAAAATTACAAATAGAAGTTTGTTTCTGAGTTCCTTGTTTTTAAAAAGAAATTGTAATTTTTCGTACCACATCTTCAGTTAGTAGTTAGTAGTTAGTAGTTTGTAGAAATCTTTTAAAAAATCTACAAACTGCTCACTATAAGCTATTCTCTATTTAACGCTTCCTCCTGCTTTTTCTATTGCCTCCTTCACGGTTTTTGATGTTTTACAGTTTTCTACCACTAATTTTTTTGTGAGTTTTGGGGTTCCCTTGGGGCCACCTAAAATTTTAACTTTAGGAGTCTTTCCTTTTATACTACTTATAATACCACTTTTAATCAAATTATCCGGATTTATAATATCGCCATCTTTCGCGCTTTTCTCTAAAACTTCTATATTAACCACGACAAAGTCGCTATCCATTCTAAAACTCCTGTATCCTTTTAATTTAGGATATCTTTTAATTAACGATCTTATAATCGGCACCATCTTTCTTCCGGCTCTTGATTTTTGTCCCTTCATACCCTTTCCGGAATATGTTCCCTTTCTACCTCCCCTACCGACTCTTTTTTTATTCTTATTTTTATGTTTTCTTTTTAGTTCGTGAAGTTGCATGTTTTCTTGTACCCTTCATATATAAAATATCTTGTACCCTTCATTGGATAAATATACAAGAGGTTATATAAAAGGCTATTAAGCTTTACTTGGAGCCTTTAATTTTTTTAAAGCTTCTATTGTGGCTCTGGCATTATTTAGCTTGTTTTTTGAACCAGAAAGAATTTTGGAAGAAACATTTTTGATTCCTGCCAAATCACAAATAGTTCTAACTGCTCCTCCGGCAACTAATCCTCTCCCTTTTTTCTGCGGTTTCAATAAAATAACAGCCGGTCCCGATTTCGCTTCAACCTCGTGAGGGATAGTTTCGTTTACAATAACAACACTAACCAAATCTTTTTTTGCTCGCCTGGTGGCTTTCTCGATGGCTTGAGAAACGTCTTTTCCCTTGTCTATTCCTATGCCAACTTTACCTTTTTTATCGCCGGCAACCACGACCGCGCGAAAACTCATCCTTTTTCCTCCACCGGTAACTCTGGTAACCCTAGCCAGATCCAAAAGTTTTGTTTGAAATTCATCCTTTTGTCTATCTCTACCAAAACCAGCCCGGCCAAAACCTGGCCTTCTTTGTCTGAAACCGCCACTTCTCTGCCCCCTGTCTGAAACATTTTTGTCTCCTGCTGGCTGGTCTCCGGTAGGAATCGGTACAAAACCGTCATTCGGCTTTACGGGTTCTACTGGCGCATCCTTTGGAGCATCTTCCCCGCCCGTAACGCTTTGCGTATCAGTGCGGACAGATTTTTTTATTTCTTCTGTTGTCATAATTTTATTTCAAATTTTAAATATAACCGTTTATTACATAACTGTAATTCTGCGGAATTAACTAAAACTTAAGTCCTCCCTCCCTGGCCCCTTCGGCTACGGCCTTTATTCTGCCATGAAAAAGAATCCCGCCTCTATCAAAAACAACTTTTTCAATTTTCTTTTCTACGGCTTTTTTTGCTATTAATATGCCAACCTGTTTTGCCATATCAGATTTTTTCAGCTCCGACTTTCCCTTCCCCGACTTTAAATCGGCATCAGATGCACTCATTAAAATTTTTGCCTTGCTGTCGTCTATCAATTGAGCATAAATATGGGCATTTGACCTAAAAACAAATAATCTTGGCCTCTCTGTTGTGCCGTTCATATTTACTCTTATTTTCTTATGTCTCCTTTCTCTTTTTTCTTGTTTTGCTGACATGATAATTTAGTTTGTGTTTTGTAGAGCTATTTTGCAGAAGCAACGACTTTTTTACCTTCTTTTCTTCTGATTTTTTCTCCTTGATATTTAATTCCTTTGCCCTTATAAGGCTCTGATTTTTTCTGTTTTCTGATTAATGCCGCCATGTGCCCCACTCTTTCTTTGTCTGCTCCGGAAATTGTAACTACATTCTTCTCCACCAAAAAATCTACTCCGTCTATTTTTTTTATTTTAATGGGATTCGTAAAGCCCAAATTCAAAACTAGGGTATCTCCTTCAACGTTCGCTTTAAAACCAACTCCTTCAATTTCTAATTTTTTCTCAAAACCCTTGCTTGTTCCTTCAACCATATTTGATATTAAAGCTCTATATAAACCCCACAGTCCCCTGCCTTTTTTTGTCCCGCCAAGGTGGGATGGAGAAACTAAAATTATACCATCCTTAATCTCAACTTTGATTTCAGGATGTATAATTTGTTTTAATTCTCCTTTGGCGCCGGAGACCTTAATCTCCCCAGCATTAACTTCCACTTTAACGCCATCGGGTATTTTAATTGGTTTTTTTCCTATGCGTGACATGATAATTATATTATTACCCCATTAGAAGCCTCTGGGAAAATATTTTTTCATAAAAAATATTTTCTTGTAGCTCTCTTCTATCTGGGGGTAAAAAACTTTTATTTACTTCTAATAATCTTAATTTTAATAAATGGCTTCTGACGGGGCTACCAAACTTCGCAGATTATTTCTCCGCCCGCTTTCTGTCTTCTAGCGTCTTTATTTGTCATAAGGCCTTTTGATGTTGAAACTATCGACATTCCATATCCTCCATGAACCTTCCTAATTTTCATAGCTTCCTCATAAATTCTTTGCCCAGGTTTTGAAACCCTTTTAAATCCTGCAATAGCGGGCACATCATTATCATATTTTAAAGTAATTTTTAAAACTTTTATCTTCCCTTTTGTAGCCTTTTTTACTTCTCCAATAAATCCCTCCTTAGATAAAATCAGGGCAATCTCATTTTTTATATTTGATAAAGGAATCAAAACTTCCGTCTTATCGACAGCTTGAGCATTCTTTATTTGATTTAACATGTCTGTAATTGGATCAGTCATTTGAATTGAATTTTGAATTTAGTATTCTGTATTCTGAATTCTTTATTTTATTCTGAATTCTAGCTTCCAGATACTGAATTCCACTTTAATTACCAGCTTGATTTTTGAATTCCCGGGATTTCTCCTTTATTTGCCAATTCTCTAAAGCATATCCTGCAAAGTCCAAATTTTCTCATAAAACCATGTCTTCTCCCGCACTTAAAACAACGTCTTTGTTTTCTGCTGGAAAACTTTGGTGGTTTTTTTGCTTTTGCTTCTTGTGATGTCTTAGCCATTTTATTTGAATTTTGAATTTAGTATTCTGTATTCTGAATTCTTTATTCTGTTCTGAATTCTAACTTCCAGATACTGAATTCTATTTTTCCCGCATTGGGAATCCTAATAATTTATATAATTCTAATCCTTCTTCTTTACTTTTTGCATTTGTTACAACTGTAATTTCCAATCCAAAAATAGTTTTTTCCTTTTCTGTAAAAATTTCCGGGAAAGAAATGTGCTCCTTAAATCCTATAGAAAGGTTTCCGTTCTTATCCATTGATTTTGGGTTAAGGCCCTTGAAATCTCTTGATCTCGGCAGGGAAAGATAAGTCAGTCTCTCTAAAAAGTCCCACATCTTGCGCTTTCTTAAGGTAACAACAGCTGCTATCTCCAACCCTTCTCTTAATTTGAACCCGGCAATTGATTTTTTCGATTTAACCAAATTTGTTTTTTGACCGGCGATTAAAGACAGGTCCTGCATTATAAGGTTTTGTATCTTTTCTCTTTCTGAAGCAGATTTTCCCACAACCGCCTTACCAAAAGAGCTATTCAAAACAACCTTCCGTATAGATGGAACAGCCATTACGTTTTTATATCTGGGCGCCCCATTAAGGGTCATTTTCATCATTTCTGGCACCACCTCTTTATTGTATTTTTCTTTTAAGCTTTGCATATTATATTTCCTGATTGCATTTTTTACAAATTCTTTTTTTAACATCAAAAGAGCCCTTAGACTCTATCTTGTATCCTACTCTTGTCGCTTTTCCGCACTTTGGACAAATTAATTTTATATTAGAAACGTCCATTGGTACCGGAATATCAACAACTTGTCCTTTTTCACCCTCTCTTTTCGGCCTAATGTGTTTTTTCTTTAAATTAATCCCTTCAACCAAAACTTTCAACTCTTTTGGCATAGCTTTCATTATTTTTCCAGTTCTGCCCTTATCTTTTCCTGCTGTTATCAATATTGAATCTCCTTTTTTAACTTTCATTGTATTGAAATTCTATTTTATAATTCTAAAGCAATTCCGACGCCATCATTGCTATTTTATCAAAACCTTTATCTTTAACTTCCTTGGCTGTTGGCCCCAAAACCCTGGTGCCTTTTGGCTCCTTGCCGTCTCCCAAAATCACTGCGGCGTTGTCGTCAAATCTTATATAAGAACCATCTTCTCTTCTGAATTCTTTTCTCTGTCTTATAATTACCGCCTTTACTTTTTCATGTTTTTTTACTATTTTTCTAGGCTCTGCCTTTTTTACCGCAGCTACAACAATATCTCCTAATTGGGCATACCTTTTGCGCGTTCCCCCGGGCACGTTAATAACCTGGATAATTTTTGCTCCACTATTATCTGCGACTTTTAACATTGATCTTGGCTGTATCATCGTGTTTAAACTTTTTTAATAACTATCCAATTTTTATCTTTAGAAATCGGCTTTGTTTCTTCTATCTCAATTCTATCTCCCACATGATATTCTTGGTTTTGGTCATGCGCTTTATATTTTTTGTGGACCTTAAACTTCCTTTTATATTTAGGATGTTCTTTTATTCTTTCAACCAAAACCACAACGGTCTTTTGCATCTTATCTGAAACCACAATTCCTTGTAATAATTTTTTAGGCATGCTCTTTAATAATGGTTAATATTCTCGCCAACTCTTTCTTCGTACTATTAACTTCCTTAACGTTTTTTAACTTTCCGGATGAAAACTTAAACCTAAGATCGCTTAGTTTTTTCCTCAATTCCTGGACGTTTTTTCCCAATTCCTTTTTATCTTTTTTCCTTAAATCAGCTGTTTTCATAATCCTTAAATAATTAGTTTGTTTGTCCCGCTTAGCAGGATAAGTGTTTGCTACCGCTCCCTTAAATACTATCTTTTTTAACAAATTTTGTTCTAATTGGCAACTTATTTCCTGCTCCCTCTAAGGCTTCTTTAGAAATATCCTCTTTCAACCCGTCCAATTCAAAAATTATCCTGCCTGGCCTTATCGAATAAACGTAATGATCAACGCCTCCTTTTCCTCCTCCCAACGCGACTTCAGCTCCCTTAAAAGTAACCGGCTTATCAGGAAAAATTCTAACCCATAGTTTCCCTCCTTTCTTTAAGTATCTTATTATGTGCCTTCTGGCGGCCTCTAATTGCCTTGCTGTTATCCACTTTGTATCCATGGCCTTCAATCCAAAGCTGCCAAAATTGATTTCAGTTGCTCTAGTCTCAACAGCTCCGCGGGCTCTTCCTCTGCCTTTGTGCCATTTTCTGTGTTTAACTTTTTTCGGCATTAATAAGCTCATATTTGTATTTATTCAAATTTTTCGCCTTTATATATCCAAACCTTTATACCAATTTTACCGTAAGTACATTTTGCTTCGTCGTGTGCATAATCGATATCTGCCCTGATTGTGTTTCTTGGCATTCTTCCCTGTCCCAGCCATTCTCGCCTGGCAATTTCAATGCCGTTTAAACGGCCGGACACTTCCATCCTTATTCCCTTTACCTCTCTGTTTCCCATAACTCTCTCAATTGATTTCTTTAAAACCTGCCTAAAAGGCATACGTTTTTCAATTTGCTGGGCGGCCATTTGGGCCACCAGTGCAGCTGAAATCCAAGGGTTCTTCACTTCTTTTATCTCTATCTTTATGTCTCTAATCGTCCTTTTTTTTATTTTCCTTCTTATTTTATTTTCTAGATCTTTTTTTAAAATTTCTACTCCGGTGCCTCCTCTACCGATAATCAATCCCGGTCTGGCTGTTTCTATAATCACATTCAATTTATTTGCAGAGTGCTCTATTTCTATATTGGCTACCGATGCTTCTATCAACTTTTTTCTTAAAAAATCTTTGATCAAAAAGTCTTCCTCCAAATACTGAGGCATTTTTCTACCGTAAAAACCACGGATATTCCAATCTTCTGTTCCCTTTATTCTAAATGATTTTGGATGAACTTTATGTGCCATTGTCGCTTGCTATTTAATTCCGCGGAATTACAACTAGTGTAACGGGCGGTTTTAATTTAAAATTTAAAATGCGAAATTATTTTTTTGTTTTTGACTTTTTAATTGAACTTTTAACTTTTACTTTTTGATTTTTAACTTTTTTTATTTCCTCTGCCGGTTTTTCAATTTTTTCTTCCTTTTTCACAGATGGAGTCATAGCTTTCTCTGACAATATCAATGCTATGTGCGCAGATCTTTTTATAATAGGATATGCTCTGCCACGAGACATCGGATGCCATCTTTTTAATTTTGGTCCCTCATCGACAGTAATTTTGGAAATAAATAAATTTGATTCTTCTAGTTGAAAATCGTGTTTTGCAGACGCCACGGCGGAATTCAAAAGTTTTAATACCGACCTGGCTGATTTATTTGTTGTAAACAAAAGTATCGACTGAGCTTCTAGCACCATCTTTCCGCGCACCAAATCAATCACTTGCCTAACTTTCCTTGGCGCCGTCCTTAAATTACTTAATTTTACTTTTATTTCCATATTTTTATCTTCCTTTTGTATTGTCGCTATTTTTTAACTGGCCCCTTTGCCACCGGTGCAATTGTTTCCACTTTTGCTGCCTCCTTTTGCTCGGCTCCCGCCTCTATGTCCCTCTGCATTCTGCCTCCGTGCCTCACAAACTTTGTTGTTGGCGCGAATTCTCCCAATTTGTGCCCAACCATATCCTCTGAAACGTAAACTGCCACAAAGTCTTTTCCATTGTGCACGCCAAACGTGTGTCCAACCATTTCTGGAGAAATAGTAGAATGTCTTGCCCAGGTTTTAATAATCTTTTTTTCGTCCTTTCTCAAATTTAAAACCTTCTCAAGTAGTTTTTCGTCAATATATGGTCCTTTTTTTAAACTTCTTGCCATAGTTATATAAATTGCTTTCTCAATTTCTATTTTTTACGTCTTTGAATAATTAACTTATTTGACCATTTCTTTCTGTTTCTTGTTTTTACTCCTAAAGCCGGCTTACCCCAAGGAGTTTTTGGATGTTTCAAACCGATAGGCTGTCTGCCCTCTCCTCCGCCGTGTGGATGATCTACAGGGTTCATGGCAGAACCCCTAACGTGTGGCCTTCTGCCCTTTAATCTCGATTTGCCCGCTTTGCCCATACTATAAAACCTATTTTCTGGGTTTGAAACCATGCCAATAGAAGCGAAACATTCTGCCTTAAATTTTCTGACTTCAGTAGACGGCATTTTCAAGTTCACAAGGTCTCCATCATGAGCTAACACTTGAGCTGAAGATCCGGCAGATCTTACTATTTTTCCGCCCTTTCCGGCTTCTAACTCAACATTATATACTGCCGTTCCAACGGGTATGTTTTTCAATTTTGTTCTGTTTCCTACGGTAATCGGCGCTGTCTCTGAGAAAATAATTTCTCCGCCAACTTTCAAATTGTGTGGAGCGATAATATATTGTTTTTCCTTTACCTGCCCTGAGCTTGTCGAGGGGTATTCTATTAAAGCAATAAAAGCTGTCCTATTTGGATCATATTCTAGGGCTATTACTTTTGCAGGAATATCCATCTTCGTCTGTGAAAATTCTATAATTCTGTAAAGTTTTTTAACTCCTCCTCCTTTATGCCTAACTGATATTCGTCCGGAGCTGTCCCTGCCAACACTTCTTTTTACATATTTCAAAAGACTCTTTTCTGGCCCTTTTCTGGTCAGCTGTGAAAAGTCTATGCCGGTCATTCCTCTTCTTCCGGCTGTTGTTGGTTTATATATCTTCATACTATAAAATCTATAAAATCTCTATTTTTTGACCGTTTTTTATTTTTACAACTGCTTTTTTATATGCTTTCCTAAATCCTTCTGTCTTTCCCAGCCTTCTCTTCTTTGCGGGGATTTTTATTATATTCACAGACAAAACGTTTACTCCATAAATTCCTTCTACTGAATTTTTTATCTCTTTTTTATTATAATTTGGAGAAACTTCGAAAATGTATTGGTCTTTTTCTGCTAAATAACTGGCTTTTTCAGATATATGAGGTTTTTTTATGGCGTCGTATGAAAATTTTGCGTTACTCGTTTTGGGTGCCACAGCCTTTGAGGTTTCTTCCTTTTTCTCGATTTTCTTCTCGAGCTTGGCAGTTATTTTAGTAGCTGAAAGCTTCTCCGGCTTTTTTGAAACAGGTTGCCCCTTGGGTCGCGCTTTCTCTATCTCTTTCTTTTTCTTTAAAAAATCTAATAAAGCCATAATTACTTAGTAAAAGTTTTTTCTATTGTCTTAATACTTTCCTTAGTCAGTAACAAGTATTTGCAGCCTTCTATATATTTTCTTAATGAAGGGTGCGAGCAATCTTCGATATTATTTAATAAATGTTTTCTCGATGGTTTTTATACTTTCCTTAGTCAGTAATAAGTATTTGTGATTCAATAATTCCAAAACGTTCAAATTCCTTGCATCATCAATGGATGTTTTGTTTATATTTCTCGCTGATAAAAATATCTTTTTGTCGTAATCTGGCAACGCAATCAACGTTGATTGGTCTTTGCATGGCAGTTTTCCTAACGATTTTGCCATTTCCTTTGTTTTTCCTTCCGATTCAATTTTGTCTAAAACAACCAACTCCTTCTCTTTTGCCTTCTGGCTCAGCACCATGAATAAAGCTTTTCTCCTCATTTTTTTAGGGACTTCTCTTTCAAAATCTCTTTCGTTCCTGGGGCCAAATGTAATTCCTCCTCCTTTCCACAATGGTGAGCGGATTGATCCGTGCCTAGCCCTTCCTGTTCCTTTCTGCCTCCATGGTTTTCTACCTCCACCACTTACCTCTCCTCTATTTTTGGTGTGGGCGGAAACCTGGCGCTTATTCCCAGACAAAGAAACTGCTATCTGGTGAACCAAATCAGCATTAAATTTTATATCAAAAATATCCTTAGGCAAAGTTATTGCTTCCAACTCTTTTCCTTCTTGATTATAAACTGGATATTTCATATCTTTTAGTTATCTTGCTTTTAATCTCTAATTTCCAGCAACGTCCTTTTGGTACCGGGAACTGCACCTTTTATTACTAACAAATTACTTTCTTTATCAACTTTCATTATTTTTAAATTTTTGACTGTGATCCTTTCATAACCCATGCGTCCGGGCATTTTTCTTCCTTTCTGTACGTGCTGTGGAAATCTTCTTCCGGTAGAACCAATTGTTCTCTGCTCATGCTTTACGCCATGGGTAGCATTTCTGCCATGAAAACCATGTCTTTTAACTCCTCCTTGAAACCCTTTTCCTTTTGAAATTCCGGAAACTTTTACAATTTGACCCTCTTGAAAGGCAGAGGCATTTATTTCGTCGCCTATATTTAAACTAACGCCTTCTTGGGACACCCCCTTAGTCCTATGTTCTTTTATAAACCTATATTCTTTCCCTTTCATGGACTTACCTATTTTGCTTTTTTTCTCTATCTTTTGAAAACCAACCTGTAGGGCCTCGTATCCATCCTTTTCTATACTTTTCTTCTGCAAAATATAACAAGGTCCAGCTACAATTAAAGTAACCGGCGTTGATTTGCCGTCTTTGTCAAACATCTGGGACATTCCAATTTTGTGGCCTAAAATAAATTTCGAATTCATGAACGATACAATTTAACTATTAACTAAAAATGGGCTATTGCCCATTTTTATTTGGCAATGTTGTTATTATTGGACTATTTTTATTTAAAAATATCCATAAAAGTTAACAATCGCTCGCTTAACTAATTTTTTATCTAATTAAGTATCTTACTAAATTTTTATTGTAATGTCAACCCCGTTAGAAGTCTTGAGCAAAAATATTTTTAATAAAAATATTTTTGCATACTCATTCCAATGTCTTTCCCTCCATAATCCTAACCTGCTAAAAATTATGTTAAGTAGTCGAGACTTCTAACGGGGTCAACGCCTATCCTCAAATCTTTATCGTTATATCCACGCCGGACGGAAGGTTTAAGTCTCTTAATGACTCTATGATGTCTTGCCCGGGATTTAAAATATCAATAATTCTTTTATGAACTCTCATTTCGAATTGCTCTCTGGCGTTTTTATGTACGAAAGACGATCTGTTTACGGTATATTTTAAGATTTCTGTCGGCAGTGGTACAGGACCCAAAACCTCCGCTCCGTATCTGTTAGCAATATCGATAATCTGTCTTGCAGAATTATCAATAATTTTATGGTCGTATGCCTTAAGCTTTATGCGAAGTTTTAATTTCGCATCTTGCGCAGCAGGTACATTTTTAGGAGCATCGGAAGCGCCCTTCTGTTCATCCTTCTTTACCGGCTTTTTCTTAGTTGTTATTTTTTTTGTGGCAGGCATTCTACTTTGTTATCTTTGTTACAACTCCAGATCCGACTGTTTTTCCGCCTTCTCTAATAGCAAACTTGCCTTTTTCCTCTAATGCAACCGGCACGATTAATTTAACCTTTAAGCTGGCTGTGTCTCCTGGCATTACCATTTCTGTTCCTTCCGGCAAAGTTACCTCGCCTGTTATATCAGATGTTCCTATATATAGCTGTGGTTTATATCCTGTAAAAAATGGAGTGTGTCTTCCTCCTTCGTCTTTAGACAAAACATAAACTTCTCCGTCAAATTCTGTGTGAGGAGTAATTGATCCTGGTTTTGCAATAACTTGTCCTCTTTCTATATCTTCTTTCTTTAATCCTCTTAACAAAATTCCAACGTTATCTCCGGCATTTCCCTGGTCTAAGCTCTTTTGGAACATTTCAACTGAAACCACAACTGTTTTTTGTGTTGGCCTGATACCCACAATTTCAACCTCTTCGTTTGGCTTTATAACTCCTCTCGAAATTCTTCCTGTTGCAACTGTTCCTCTTCCTTCAATCGAGAATACATCTTCGATGGCCATAGAAAATGGTTTATCTAATTCTCTAACTGGCTCTGGAACATAATTATCAACTGCATCTAATAATTCAACAATTGGCTTAGCTCCTGCATCATCAACTGAAGTTGCTTCCAATGCTTTTGTAGCTGAACCTCTAATTATAGGGGTTTCATCTCCCGGGTAGCCATTTTTCTTTAATAATTCTCTAACTTCTGACTCAACCAAATCCAAAATTTCTGGATCATCAACCATATCGCATTTATTCATAAACACAACCAATGATGGCAAACCAACTTGTCTGGCCAAAAGGATGTGCTCTTTTGTTTGAGGCATAGGTCCGTCTGGAGCAGAAACCAATAAAATTCCACCGTCCATTTGAGCGGCTCCCGTAATCATGTTTTTAATGTAGTCAGCGTGTCCTGGGCAGTCAATTAAAGCATAGTGTCTTTTTGCTGTTTCAAATTCCAAGTGTGTGATAGAAATCGTCACCCCTCTTGCTTTCTCTTCAGGAGAAGCATCAATCTGGTCTACGTTTTTTTCTGAATGCTTAAAACCGCGCAATCCAGTAACCTTCATAATTGCGGCCGACAATGTAGTTTTTCCATGATCTACGTGACCAATAGTACCAACGTTTACGTGAGGTTTAGACCTCTCAAATTTCTCTGTTGCCATTTGAACTTTTTTTCCAACACCAATTACCTGGTGATAGATATTAATTTTTATTTATACTCTTTTTAGTTTATTATATTTTTTTACAATAGTCAATAGTTTCTGTCTTACAATTGACAATCTTACCAATTTGATTATACTTTGTTTATCGTGTCTTTGACAAGTCAACTTTTAAGGAGATGACAATGGATCCGGTAAGCGTGTTCGCACTCGTTCTCTCAGGACTTTGTCTTTTCTTCGGCTACGTCTTGGGCAAAGAGAAAGAATGGTCAACTCTTCAATAACAAGAACAAGGAGAAACACCGTGAAAAAGTTTGAATATATGTGCCAACGACTTCGTAGCGATCAACCAAATCTTGAACAAGCATTAGATATGCTCGGCAAAGATGGCTGGGAATTATGCACTTCAATTTCCGTGGCAACCGATCTTACGATAAGAGAGCCGGTGGCTATACTTATTTTCAAGCGGGAAATTCCCGAGGCCAACAAGCCACCAGATACGGGCATGTTCGACCCGCAATAGAGAGCCGAATTCGCGAACTGAACATATGCGCCAAATTCTGAATCTTCAGAACGCGGCGCTTTTTATTTACAATTTTTTAATCTACCGCATTCCCAACTTGATTGGGAATCCAGATTTATTGCACACACTCTAGATCCCCGCCTTCGCGGGGATGACAATTTCTATTGTCACTTTCTTTTTCCTTCAACAATCTCTTGAGCAATATTTCCAGGAACGGGTTCATATTTACTAAATTCCATTGTAAAACTTGCCCTACCTTCTGTTAATGACCTAATTGATGTTGCATATCCAAATGTCTCTGACAATGGAACCATTGCATCAATAACTTTCATTCCAACTCTTTCTGATGTTTCTTCAATTTTTCCTCTTCTTGAACTTAAATCAGAAATAACCTGTCCAAAAAAGTCTTCCGGAGTAACAACTTCCATTTTCATAACCGGCTCTAAAATAACCGGCTTTGCTTTTTTAGCGGCATGCTGAAAAGCCATAGAACCTGCAATTTTAAAAGCAAACTCGGAAGAGTCAACTTCGTGGAAAGATCCGTCATATAAAGTAACCTCAACGTCAACCATCGGGTATCCTGCAACAACTCCTTTATCCATAGCCTCTTTAATACCTTTTTCTGTTGGAGCAATAAACTCTTTAGGAATTGAACCTCCCTTAATCTCATCTATAAATTCAAATCCTGCTCCTCTCTCTTTCGGTTTTATTCTTAATAATACATGCCCATATTGTCCTTTACCTCCTGACTGCCTTACGTATTTCTCTTCTCCCTCAGCGTCCATAGTAATAGTTTCCTTATAAGCTACCTGAGGCCTACCGTAATTTGCTTCAACATGAAACTCTCTTCTTAATCTGTCTGCAATAATATCCAAATGCAACTCTCCCATGCCGGAAATAATTGTTTCGCCGGTTTCCTGATCTTCCTTAATTCTAAATGTAGGATCTTCTTCGGTAAGCTTCCTAATAGACATAATAAGTTTTTCCTGATCAGCCTTTGTTTTTGGCTCAACTCTAATTCCGATAACAGGCTCTGGAAATACAATTTTTTCTAAAATAATAGGAGCCTCCTTGGCACATAAAGTGTGCCCAGTGCTTGTTCCTTTCAATCCAACTGTTGCTCCAATTTCTCCCGAATATAAAACATCCAACTCTTGCCTTTCGTCGGCGTGCATTCTTAAAATTCTGGCAATTCTTTCCTGCTCTCCTGTGTTTGCATTTAAAACATAAGAGCCTTTTTCCAATTTTCCCGAATAAATCCTAAAAAACGTTAAAGTTCCCACAAATGGGTCCGTAGCAATTTTGAAAACTAAAGCCGAAAATGGTTCGTCATCTGACGGCTTTCTTTCAACTACAGCTCCCGTTTTAGGATCTGTTCCTTTCTCTGGAGGCAATTCCAACGGAGATGGGAAATATTCTACAACTGCGTCTAAAATCGGCTGGACTCCTTTGTTTTTTAAAGCAGAACCGCAAAAAACAGGAACTAATTTATAATTTAAAACAGATGTCCTTAAAACTTTTTTAATTTCTTCAACCGTTATTTCTTTTCCCTCTAAAAATTTTTCCGTAAGTGCGTTGTCTTCTCCAGCAACTTTTTCAATCATTTTTTTGTGCCATTCTTCGGCATCCGCTTTCCATTCTTCCGGAATGTCTTTCTCAATAATTTCAATTCCTTTTTCGCCCTCAAAATAAAGAGCTTTCATTTTTATTAAATCAATTACTCCAGCAAGTTTTTCTTCCACTCCCATCGGAAAACTTACAGCAACCGCATTTGGTGTTAATTTATTTATAATTGACTGAAAGCTTTTCTCAAAAGAAGCTCCCATTCTGTCTAATTTATTTATAAAACAAATTCTTGGAACCTCGTATTTATCCGCCTGTCTCCAAACTGTTTCTGACTGCGGTTCAACTCCGGCAACTCCGTCAAAAACAACAACGGCTCCGTCTAAAACCCTCAAAGATCTCTGAACTTCAGCTGTAAAATCAATGTGACCCGGAGTATCAATTAGGTTTATTTGATGCTCTCTCCAATACATTGTTGTGGCCGCCGAGGTAATTGTAATTCCCCTTTCTCTCTCTTGAACCATCCAATCCATAACAGTGTCTCCTTCGTGCACTTCTCCAATTTTGTGCGAAACTCCGGTATAAAACAAAAGACGCTCAGAGAAAGTAGTCTTTCCGGCATCTATATGAGCAATAACTCCAATATTTCTTAATGTATTTAACGGATGTTGTCTAGGCATAAATTACTTGACAAATATTTATAATGGGTGTATAATTAATATAGTAAGGTGAACTTCACCTTTTACAGTTCTTTGAACCTTTTTCCCTGCCTACAGGCAGGCAGGTCTCGAAAGGAGAAAACATGAAGGTCACAGTAAGACTCCTTAAAGAAGAACTCTTCGAAATAATCAAGCAACATCTCGAGGAGGAGCAGGGACTCGAAACCCTCCAGGAAGCGCCGGATGAATTGCCAGCGTCAATCGACATCGTGGTCAAGGTCCCACCCAAGTAGTAAGCATTTTTCTCTTCGGCGTCGTGCGTCAGATTCTTAATTGAATTTGGCGCTTTTTTTGTAGTGGCGGAATATAATTGCCTTGCCGCCACGAAAACCTCGCCGTAGCCTTGGCGAAGGCGGGTTATCAGTATTCTATCGAGCGAAGTGAGCAAAGGCCTTGTTTGCCTCTGCCATTCTGTGAGTATCTGCTTTTTTCTTCATTGCATTTCCTTCGTTGTTTGAGCAACCGATTAGCTCCTCTGCCAATTTTTCAGCCATTGGTTTTCCTTTTTTCCCTCTTGCTGCGTCCAAAATCCATTTTGTAGCTAAAGCCAATTTTCTCTCCCCTCTTACCTCCATAGGAACTTGATAAGTTGCGCCTCCAACTCTTTTTGGCTTAACTTCTAAAAGAGGAGAAGCATTTTCAATAGCCAACTTAAAAATTTCCAAAGGCTCTTTTTTTGTTTTTTCTTTTATTATTTCTAGCGCGCTATAAAAAATTCTCTGGGCAACTGTTTTCTTGCCGTCCTTCATTATCTTGTTGATAAATTGAGACACGGCAACATCACCGTAAATTCCGTCTGGCGCTACTTTATGTTTTTTATAAGCTCTTCTCATGTGAGAATATTGAATTTAGTATTTAGTAGTTTGAATTGAATTTTGAATCTAGAATTCCATATTCTTTATTCTATTCTGGCTTCCAAATACAAAATTCTGAATTCAATTTATTTGGCTTTTTTTGTTCCGTATTTACTTCTTTCTTGTTTTCTGTTTTCAACACCGGCTGTATCTAAAATTCCTCTGACAATATGGTATCGTACGCCTGGTAAATCCTTAACCCTTCCTCCTCTTATTAAAACAATTGAGTGCTCTTGCAAATTGTGACCTTCTCCGGGGATATAAGCTGTTACCTCCATTCCGTTTGATAATTTTACTCTGGCAACTTTTCTTAAGGCCGAGTTTGGTTTTTTAGGCGTCTGTGTAAAAACTTTTACACACACTCCCCTTTTAAATGGAGATGAATAATGGGACGGCCTATTTTTTAATACGTTAAAACCAAATTGCAGTGCAACTGTTTTTTTAATTTTCTTTGCAGATTTTCTATTTTTTTTGATTAACTGATGTATTGTCGGCATTTGTTTTTTATTTGATAAAAAAATGTAAGCACGGTGTGCTTAATGTAAATACAGTTTAGCAAATTATTATTTTTATGTCAACTATTTCTAGGGAAAAACAAAAATTCCGCCCACAAAGAGATAAAATATCATATTAACTAAAAGATAAAACCCATTAAGAACTCCTGAAAAAAGAAGCAATATCAAAATAAAAATCCCGTATTGTTGTAAGGCCATTCTTATCTTCTCGGCAGATGCCGGTAAAAATCTAAAAAGAATCCACGAACCGTCCAGCGGTGGAATCGGAATTAAATTAAACAATCCCAGCAGAATATTTATATAAACTACAATGCTCATTAACTGGATTAGGGGAAAAGTTTGGGGAAAACTTAAAAACCTTATAAACAACCCAAATATAAAAGCAATTCCGAAGTTTGATAATGGACCGGAAATTGCAACTTTTAATGTCCCCCACTTTTGGTCTTTAAAATTATAAGGATTTATCGGCACGGGTTTCGCCCAACCAAGAATTATACCCGAACCTCCGGAAGCAAAAGAAGAAAGCAAAAGCAAGAGCGGTAAAATAACCGAGCCAAAAGGATCTAAGTGTTTTAATGGGTTTAACGTTAATCTCCCCGCGTATTCCGCTGTTGGGTCTCCCAAAGAACGGGCAACATATCCATGGGCCAATTCGTGGATTATTACCGAAAATAACAAAACAATCAGAGAAAAAATTGTAACGGCTGTTGCTGTAAACATATTTATATTAATAACGCTTCACCTTCTATATATATTACATCATATTATCGGTTCTTGCAAAAAGGGAAAGAAGGTGATATTATAATTTTATACATTTTACAATTATTATGGCAGAAAAAACTTGTACAGCCTTCTATGTATTTTTCTAAGGAAGGGTGCAAGACAGCCTTCTATGTATTTTTCTAAGGAAGGGTGCAAGACAGCCTTCTATATATCTATTTAATGAAGGGTGCAAGACAGCCTTCTATATATCTATTTAATGAAGGGTGCAAGCAGTGTGAAGAACGATTAGGCAACTTTTTAAATTATAAAAATAAAAAACATCTATGGCAGAGAAAATTTGTACAATTTGCGGAAAAAAATCTGGGATGTCTGTAACTCTTGTAAAACTAAGAGGAAAATACAACCCTACCAATAAAGTAAGAAAATATCCAAATCTTCAATGGCTTAGGTTGCCATCGGGCAAACGGGTTTTAGCCTGCGCCAAATGCATAAAAAGAACCTCTAAGGTATAAATTACGGGGTATAGTGTAACGGTAGCACGAGTCCACTTGCCCGCTAAAATTTTCGGGGAATGGTCCAACGGCAGGATATGCGCATGGGGTGCGCACGGTGGGAGTTCAATTCTCCCTTCCCCGACTGAAAATTTAGGCGGGTGAAGGGTGGATTTAGTTAGGGTTCAAATCTCTATACCCCGACATTAGTATTCATCCCATAAAAAACTCTCTATAAAAACAACCAAAAAAACATCCCGACGAGGATGTTTTTTTATTTTTAGCTAATAAAGATTAATAAACAATTTTACTAGATAACATTGTCAACAACTCCAATGCCCTAGATTGCGCCTCTTCCTCTGTTTGACTTGCCAAGAAAAGGTGCCACTCTTCAACAATCTGCGTGTCTCCAGTTTCATAAACTGCGTTTTCCAATCTCAGCCTGTCTTCCGAAGAAACCTCGCCCTGCGCCTTTAAAACTTTTTGTATAAAAAGAGTATCAAAGGCTATAATTTTGCCATTACTCTGGCTCATGCTTAAAAATTTTTCAACCCGGATCTGCGTCAGGCAATAACTCGTTCCTAACAAGATAACCGCGACTAATAATATAGAAAATATTAGAATAATTGAAACCTTTTTCATACTTTTTTATTATAGCAATTTTTAATTATAAAAACAACTTTTTTTCAATTCTCACCTACTATATTGTGTTTAATAAAATTATACTCGTCAAAAATAATCCTTCACACTTTTGGGACTTTAACCGGCAATAAATTCCATTTTCCTTGCATAACTGGCGGTGGATTTTTGGGTATTGTAACTATTTTGGGAACCCTAAAAATCTCCGGCGACAAAAAACTAAACAATGACCCGACCCTTTGTCGGATGTTGTTGGTAATGGGCGGTATCATAGAAAACAGCCCATTTTCACCAAAAATCGAAGACTGAATGGGCTCCTCTGGAGATTTAACAGTTATATCAACAAAAGTGGTCTTAGTGTTACCCAACTCGTCTGTAGCCCTCAAAGATATATGATGCGTGCCTGGAGATAATTGGCCAAAATTGGCTTTCCAGTTGCCCTTGCTATCACTATCTACCAACGCATATTGATTATCAAAGTAAAATGTAATTGTTGCCGGACCATTTACCGTTCCAGATATTGTTATGTTTTCTTCTGTCTTATATGAACTCTTAATTTGACCAACTTTTACTTCCGGCGGTTTAGTGTCTAAAATAACCGTTGTTGAAACTGTCTGTAATATCCGCCCCATACTATCTAAAAATCTTACATAAATTGTTTTTTTACCATCACCCGATGGCAAGATAATTGATTTTCTGGGCTCATAAACTTCCGGCACAATTCCATTAAAATTGGGGTCAAAAGATATTTGTACTTTTGCGACAGCAGTCTTGGCTGTCAGATTAATAATCGCTATTGGATTACTGGTTCTAGGCATACCGCCCCCTATTAAAATCTTAAATGTATCTGGGCTTGGTGTCGGGCTTGGAATTGAAATTGACGGATTATAGCCACTTCCACTGGGAGACCAAGTAGTTTCAAGGGCACAGCTACTTCCACAATCCGTAAAAACAACCGTTCCGACGACGTCTCCGGAAGCCGTGCCCGTGAATTGGCTTGCTGAATTAATAGTCGTAAGGCCAAAGTCTATCCACCCGGTATTCTCTCCCCATGCACTTCCAGAAAGCGCACCATTACTATTAGTTACTCCTCCATTGCTTGGGTTAAAATTAATCCAGCCGTAGTTTTGACTCCAGGCATAGCCCGTAATTGCGGTATTTGTCACATTTACACTACAATCATCACAACCAAAATTAATCCAGCCCGCCTCTGTTGCCCACGCATATCCTGTCGTATTACCCGAA
>Ga0268277_1000595_pt1 | contig 28154 bp, 29 predicted proteins | sample saktaG_5_FD_190132 | JGI IMG/M metagenome (GOLD analysis project Ga0268277, IMG submission 190132) | Saline water microbial communities from Sakinaw Lake, British Columbia, Canada - sak_2010_1_5_50m | ecosystem: Environmental > Aquatic > Non-marine Saline and Alkaline > Saline ... | reverse complement strand
TAAAGCCGTTCTGGTGGGTGTTTTTGATTTTGATTTTAATCAGAGTTTTACCGGAGTTGCTTCCAGCTATAATTAGAAAAAGGAAAAATTCAAAAAAGCTTAAAGCTGGACAGGTTTGGCGGTCTGATAGGGATTTAATTTATTGGTTGAGAGGAATGAACCCGACGGAGTTTGAACATTATATCGCTGAATTATTTTCGGCGTTGGGCTTTAGCACAGAAACAGTTGGCGGCTCTTATGATGGAGGGGTTGATGTTATTGCCGAAAAGGACGGCGTTAAACATTATATCCAATGCAAAAAGTTTATAACACAGCAAGTTAGTGTCGGGGCGGTTAGAGATTTCTATGGCGCTATCGCCGATCATTTGGCTAAAGGCAAGGGTTATTTTATAACCACAAACAAATTTACGCTTGAAGCCGAGCAGTTTGCTCAAGATAAACCAATAGAGTTAATTGATAGCTTTAAACTTGTTCGTTATATTCGTTCGGTAGAGAAAGCTGATGGTAAAAAGTAAAATAAAAAATGAAAATATTGAAGCTTGAAATTTGGGGGATGGTTTTTATTTCTGCTTTTGGCAGTTTGTTGCATTTTGTTTTTAATTGGCTAAATAGATTTTGGCTGGCTGGGGCTTTTTCGGCCGTTAATGAAAGCACTTGGGAGCATTTAAAGCTGGCGGTAGTGGCGGGGGTTGTTTGAGCTATTTTACAGATGGATATTTTTAAAAAAGTTAAAATAAATTTATGAGTCAGTATTATAACGCGCAGCGGGGGCGGGGTATGTATGACGCCAAAGCCAAAGAGCCATTCAAGCTGTCTCGCTCAAAGATAGACATGTTTTTGCAAAAAAATGGGGTCAGCCGCAGTTTATGACGAAAAATTTTGAAGAAGATAAAATTATGGAAAATCGGGCGGCGGGGGTTATAATTAAAGATAATAAGATACTGCTAATGCGGAAGGTTTAATTAATTTTTTCCCGGAGCAAGCCAGGCAAAATGTTGAAAAATTAATTGAGCAATATAAATAAGATTATGTTAAAAAAAGGGAAAAACAATATAACAAATAACAATAATTTCGGGGAGATAATTATCTATGAAGGATCGGATGGGGCGCTGCGGATTCAAGCGCAAATGAAAGACGAAACTGTTTGGCTTGCACAAGACCAAATTGCGGTTTTGTTTGACAAGGGACGATCGACCATCACTGAACATATACAAAATGTATTTAAAGAGGGCGAGTTGGATGAAAAAGAGGTATGTCGGGATTTCCGACATACCTCTCGACACGGGGCTATAAAAGGAAAAACTCAAGAACAATTTGTGAAATATTATAACCTTGATGTCATTATTTCTGTTGGCTATCGCGTAAAATCATTGCGAGGCACCCAATTTCGCATTTGGGCTACGCAAAAATTAAAAGAATATATTGTTAAGGGTTTTGTTCTAGACGACGAACGCCTTAAAGGAAGCGGTGGAGGTAATTATTGGAAAGAATTGCTTGACCGTATCCGCGATATTAGGAGTAGCGAAAAAGCCCTTTATCGCCAGGTGCTAGATTTGTATGCCACGAGTGTTGATTATAATCCGCAGAGTTTGGAATCCATCGCATTTTTTAAAGTGGTGCAAAACAAACTGCATTACGCAACTAATAAGCATACAGCAGCAGAAACGATCGACGCAAGGGTCGATGCCGAAAAAGATTTTATGGGACTGACTACTTTTGCCGGAGTGTTTCCAATTTTGTCCGAAGTAACGGTGGCAAAAAATTATCTTACCGAAGATGAATTGTTCCGACTCAACCGCATGGTCTCGGCATTTTTTGATTTAGCTGAAATAAAAGCCCAAGAGAAGCAAAAAATGTGTATGGCAGATTGGGTCGCCGAATTAGATAAATTTTCTGAAAATTATGGCAAGGGTGTGTTGCAAAATGCTGGAGAAGTGAACCACGAACAAGCCACCGAGAAAGCAATTAAAGAGTATAAAAGATTTCAAGCAAAAACACTTTCTCCCGTTGAAAAAGCATATCTGGAAAACATTAAATTGCTGGAGAAAAAGGTGGAGAAAAAAATAAAAGATAAGAAATAAATTTATGAGTCAGTATTATAACGCGCAGCGGGGGCGGGGTATGTATGACGCCAAAGCCAAAGAGCCCTTTAAGTTGTCTCGCTCAAAGATAGACATGTTTTTGAAATGCCCGCGGTGTTTTTATTACGACCGCCGTTTGGGCATTGGCCAGCCGCCGGGCTTTCCTTTTACTTTAAATTCGGCCGTGGACACTTTACTCAAACAGGAGTTTGATGTTTATCGGGCCAAAGGCAGTCAGCATCCCTTGCAAGAAAAATACCAAGTTGACGCTCGGCCTGTGCCTCATAGGGATTTAGATAAGTGGCGACAAAATTTTGTCGGTATTCAGTATCTGCACCAGCCAACCAATTTATTAATCACTGGCGCCATTGACGATTTGTGGCAAAATTCGCAAGGCGAGTATATGGTGGTTGACTATAAAGCCACGGCCAAAGCCGAAGAAATAACCGCTTTGGACCAAGATTGGCATATTGGCTACAAAAGGCAAATGGAGATTTATCAGTGGCTTTTGCGCCAAAATGGCTACAAAGTTTCCGACACTGGCTATTTTGTGTATTGCAACGGCATTGCTGACGCGGCGGCTTTTGACCAAAAGCTGGAATTTAGGGTTAATTTAATCGCCTACACTGGCAATGATTCTTGGGTGGAAAAAACTATTCTGGAAGCCCACCAGTGCCTCAACAGCGACAAAATACCCCCGGCCAACCCGGATTGCGATTATTGCAGTTATGTGGCGGCCGTTAACAACATAGTAAACGGGGGTTAGGCGCTTAATAGAGACAGGCGTAGCCTGTTGACACAGAGTGTCAACAAGTAGTGTCGATATCTTGGAGAAAATAAAAAATAAAAACATGAAGATTATTAAAAAGAAAACTTGGCCAGAGTATTTTGAATTAGTGTTAGCTGGCAAGAAAAGGTTTGATTTAAGGGTGGCTGATTTTGATATTGAAGAGGGAGACATTTTAGTACTAGAAGAATGGAATCCCCAAATAAAAGAATACACTGGCAGAAAAATTGAGAAAAAGGTTGACTATATTTTAAAGCTTCAGCTTGATGATTTTGGACAAAAGGAGGAAATTGAGAAAAATGGATTGGTTATGATTCAGCTTGGGGATTAAAAATAATTTTATGAAAAATTTTGAAAACAGGAACGAAGACAACGAAAATGTAGTAGAAGAAAAGGCAAGCGATATGGAAATCGCTGAATTGCTTGGGAGGCATATAGACAACCCTTGCAGTGTTGACACATCAGAGGGAGTTAAAGATATTAGGTATTTTTACATTAGAGAGGCAAAAAAAATGCTCTCTAAAATGACCGACGAAAAGGCAAGAACATTTTTAGATCTTAAAATTAAAGAGTACGAGTAAGGTATAGAAACAATTATTTTATGAAAAAAATCATTATTGCGGGCGCGGTTATTTTAATTTTGATTGCGGCGGTTTGGGTTGACTTGAAACTTTTTAGCCAACCAGAATCAACAGACAACGGGGGGAGTGGTATTTTGCCTTTTGACTCCGGGGTTGAGGGGGTGATTACGCTTGGGCCAACTTGCCCGGTAATGCGCCAGGGAGACGATTCCTGCGCTGATAAGCCCTATGCCACCAACATTCAAGTGATTGCGATAGGAAGCCCAAACAGTTCGCCTTTCGCCACCGTGATAAGCGATAAGCAGGGCAAGTATAAAATAATGCTCCCGCCGGGGGAATACGCGCTCCAAGCAGTTGGGGGCACTGTGATGCCCAGATGCGAAACAAAAGATATAACCATAGAGCCAGCCAAGGTAATTGAGGTTAATTTGTCTTGCGATACAGGGATTAGGTAATAACAATACAAAAAGCGCGGTTGGATAACAGCCGCGCCTCTGATTTTTTAAAGGCCGCTATTCCATAAAAGCGGATTTTGTTTTAGAATAAGAAAATGAAGGAAAAATTTAACGAACAAAGCATTAGCCAAGAAGATAAGGGGGAGAATCAAAACAAGCATTTATTGACCGACGTTGAAAGGATACATGAAAGTCGTGCGCAGGTAATTAAGACCAAAGAAGAAATTGCGAAATATGTTGAAAGACCCCTTCTGAAGGCGTGTGAAGCACTTTGGGATAGAGGTATTAGAACATTGGAATCATCCGCCAACAAAGAAGACCATAAGGCAAGAGGATATGCATACATTGTTGTTGACTATGGCAGCTTGTCCGATGAAAACAAAAAAATAGTTGACCAATCGGAGGATATTGATGACCTTTCCGACTACGATGGTTTGACGAAAGCGTTTGTTCTAAAAATACCGTTTGAGAGCATAGATATGGACCAAGAAAAAATTGCGCAAAAAGCGCTTGAATTGGCTTCACGTTTTCATAAGCAGCCCGCTATTTGGGTGCCAAGAATTTTACTTAAAGAGTTAAAAGAAAGATACAGCTATGAACCGAACGAAAAAGTAGACCCACAAATTTTTGTTTGGGAAGAGGGATTCTATTATGACAAGAAAGAAAATATTTTTTACCTTAGCGAAGAACACTATAAATTATTTCATCAAAATAGAGAATAAAAAATAAAAACTATGTTAGATATTAAATTTATTCGCGAGAATCCGGAAAAAGTTAGACAGGGCGCCAAGAACAAGGGCGTTGAGGTTGATGTTGACAAACTCTTGGATTTGGACAAAAAAAGGCGGGAAATTATCGCTCACAGCGAGCAATTAAAAGCCGAACAAAACAAGTTGAGCGGGGGAAAGGGCGCGCCAACCCCGGAAATAATTGAAGCGGCTAAGGCCTTAAAAGAAAAATTTCAAGCCCAAGAAGTGATTTTAAAAGAAACAGAAAAAGAGTTTAACGAATTAATGCGGCAAATTCCCAATCCGGCTTTTGACGAGGTGCCCGTGGGCCAAGACGATTCGGAAAATGTTGTTAAGGAAATCGGCAAGATAAAAGAAAAGCCCAAGTTTGATTTCAAGCCCAAGGAGCATTGGGAAATAGGGGAGGGGCTGGACATTCTGGACACCGAGCGAGCGGGCAAGGTGGCGGGCAGCCGCTTTTACTATTTAAAGCGCCAAGGAGTTTTGCTGGAGTTTGCTTTGATAAATTTTGCTTTTGAAAAGTTGGTTAAAAAAGGGTTTATTCCGGTGATCCCGCCGGTGATGATTAAGCCGGAAATGGCCTGGGCTATGGGCTATCTGCAGCAAACCGATGACGAAGAGGCCTATCATTTGGAAAAAGACAATTTATATTTAACAGCCACCTCCGAGCAAACCCTCGGGGCGATGCACGCCGGCGAAACGTTCAGCGAGGCGGACTTGCCTTTGCGATACGTGGGGTTTTCTACGTGCTTCAGGCGCGAAGCGGGCAGTTTTGGCAAAGACACCAAGGGTATGTTAAGGGTGCACCAGTTTGATAAAATAGAAATGTTTGTTTTCTGCAAGCCCGAGGATTCGCTCAAAGAGCACGAACAGCTAATCTCCATTGAAAAAGAGCTAATGGACGATTTGGGCCTGCATTATCAGGTGATTGATATTTGCACGGGCGATTTGGGCGCGCCGGCCGCCAAAAAATACGACATTGAAACATGGATGCCCGGCCAGGACAAATACCGCGAAACCCACTCCACCTCAAATTGCACCGACTTTCAGGCGAGGCGTCTCAATGTCCGATACAAAGACAGCAAAACCAACAAGCCCGAGTTTGTTCACACCTTAAACGGCACGGCCTTTTCCATGCGGCCCATTATCGCCATACTTGAAAATTTCCAGCAAAAAGACGGCTCGGTGAAAATACCCAAGGTATTGCAAAAATATTTTAATCTGAAAAAGATTAAAAAATAAAAAAGAGTAGTTATCTTCAAGTGCTTCGGATGATAACTACTCCCTTAAAAAATCAAAGTGCCATTAGGCGATAGGGCCAGTAAAAGAACCAAATCGCCGCGCGAGCGGCGACAAACACCGCCAAAGGATTCAAGAAATCATCGGAAAGGGTTTCTGGCTTACGATAAAAAGCCCCCAAATCTTCTTTCCAAAGCCAATTCCCTGTTAAAATGAACCCTATAAACCATGCAGCTACTATTATCAATACTTTGGGCATCACACTGCCTCCTTCAAAATAGGTGTTAGAGCTATATTTTTTAGTTTAAGATTATTTTAAACAAATTGTCAATGGCAGATGCCTCTTATAAAAAATCAAAAAATAATCATGGAAACAGAACGAGAATTTAATTATGACAAAGCCAGCCTGACTAATTGCCGAGGCGCAGAGGAGTATCAAAAAGATCTCGGTTTTGATATTGAAACAATGAAAGGCAAAAAAGTTTTAGACATAGGGGCGGGGGGAGGTAAATTTCAAAAGGAAGCGAAAGAGCGCGGGGTTAATGTGATTAGCATAGATCCATCCTATGATTTCACTAATGTTTCCGATGAAAAAAAGAATGACCGAGAAAATCGGCTTGATAATTACAACAAAAAATACGTTGAGATGAAGCTTTCCAAAGAACCGGGGTGGAAGAAAAATAAAGTAGCGGCTGTTAACGAGGCCTTGCCTTTTAAGGAAAACTCTTTTGACTTTGTGCTGGCAAATTATTCTTCTTTTCATTACCTGTTCTCTAATTATTCCTCTATTGAAAAAGGGATTGATATGGCTTTTTTAATGTTAGAAGAAATATATCGGGTTTTAAAGCCGGGAGGCGAGGCAGGATTAGAATTGCAAGAAACGGTTTTCGGCAATGATATAGCGGAGGGATTTAATAAAAAACATCCGGAAACAGGCTGCCAATTCAATTCGTGGTATAATTCAATCGTTTTTAAAAAACCGTTAGAGATTTCGGAGTAAAAAAACAATGGCTAAGTTAATCATCTTACACGGCTGGCAAAGCTCAAAAGAAAAGTGGCAAAAAGTAAAAGAACTGCTGGAGAGCCCAAGTTTGGAAGCAGTTGCTTTGGACTTGCCCGGATTCAAGCCGGACAACCAGCCCGACACCGCCTGGGGGCTTGACGATTACGTGAAATGGCTGGAAAATTCGCTGGCCGGCTATAATGAAAAGGTTTATCTTTTGGGGCATTCGTTTGGCGGGAGAATCGCCATTAAGTTCGCGGTTAAAAATCCGCAAAAATTAAAAGGCCTCATCCTGGCGGGGGCAGCGGGCATCAAGAAAAAGAAAACCCCGCGTGACAGAATTTTATTAAAAACCATAAAGTTGGCCAGAAAGCTTGGCGTTAGGGAACAAACGTCGCAAACAAAAGGCCTTTGGCAAATCTGCCGAAAAGTATTTTACCGCTATATTCTGCGCCGCACCGACTATTTCAAGGCCAATCCCTTGCAAAAAGAAATAATGAAAAAAGCCCTTGAGGAAGATCTAAAGCCCCTTTTGGCGCAGATAAAAACACCCACCCTGATTGTCTGGGGCAAAAAAGATAATTTTACCCCGTTAAAAGACGGCTATTTAATGAATCAAATGATAGAAAATTCGCGTATTGAGGTTTTTGCCGGACACGGCCACTCTTTGCATTTGGAATGTCCGGAAAAACTGGCTGAAAAGATAAGCGGCTTTCTGAACACATAGAAATAAAAACATTATGCTCTTGGCAATAAAAATTCTTTTCATAGTTGTCTGGTTTCTGATATTCGGCAAGTTGTTTTTGTTTTGGCTCTGGCTCTGGCAGTTAAAAAACTACCATTTGGGCCGTTTCAGGGCGCATTTTGAAAGGCAGAAAATAAAAAAGTTTCTGGCATCTTTTTACCGCCTGAAGGTTCCCAGCCAAACCAAAAAAACGCTTGCCATTGAGGGCGCTTGGTTTCTGGCGCTGGCCGTTTTCTTCGCTTATGCCGGCGGGCAAACAGACGACAATTTTCGCTTGCTCGCTGTGGTTTTGCTTTTGTTTCTGCCGCTGATTGCCTCTGTCTTTATACTGCTTTTCCAGATTCCCGCCCTTATCTGGCAGGCCGGCATAATGCGAAGGGCCAAAAATAAAATAAGGAGCTTTGGCAAGCTTACTGTTATCGGGGTGAGCGGCTCCTTTGGCAAAACCTCAACCAAAGAATTTTTGGCCGCCATTTTAAAAGAAAAGTTCAATGTTTTAAAAACCAAAGAAAACATAAACGCCGAAGTTGGCATAGCCCAGACGATATTGCGCGAACTAAACGATGCGCATCAAGTTTTCGTGGCTGAAATCGGGGCCTACCAAAAAGGCAAGATAAAGCAGGTGTGCGATATGATAAAGCCCAATATCGGCATTTTGACCGGCATCAACCAACAGCACCTGGCCACTTTCGGCTCGCAAAAAAACATCGTTAAAGCGAAGTTTGAACTGCTCCGGGCCCTGCCCGAGGAGGGAACTGCCATACTGAACAATGACAGCCAACAAATTGTGGAAAGCGCGCGGCGGACAGAAAGCTTGCGGGTGAAATCAAAGATGTTTTGTTCAAGCGAGACAACAGCTGACCTTTGGGCTGAAAACGTTGCGGTGGACAAAAACAGAATCTCGTTCATGGCCAAATCGCGAGACGGGGACGAGGCCTTATTTGAAGCTAATCTAATCGGCCGCCAGAATGTGATTAATGTTTTGATGGCTGCTGTGTGCGGTAAAAAGCTCGGCATGACTCTGGCCGAAATCGCGGAGGCGTGCGCTAATTTCAGCCAAAACAATTTAAAGAAGGGGATTAACGGAGTTGACGTTTTGGATTATACATACTCGGCCAATCCGGCCAGCGTTTCAGCCCACCTGAAATATCTGAAAACGGTTTATAAAGACAAAAACCCAAAAACCAGAATCGCCATAGTTATGCCCTGTTTGATTGAACTTGGCTCGGCCTCAAAAAAAACACATTATGATTTAGGAAAGGAAATCGCCCGGGTATGCGATTTGTGCGTTATCACCACTAAAGACCGCTTCAAGGAGCTGCGGAAAGGGGCCAGCGAAGCAAGCGAAGGAAGCCATAAGATGTTTCTGCTTGAAAACGCGCAGGATATATGGAGCAAGATAAGGGACTTCGCCCAAGAAGGCAACGTCATACTTCTTGAGAGCAGGGCGCCCAAAGCCCTAATGGATATGCTGGAAATCCAATAAACGCTATGCCAAACCCAAACAAAACAAAAACCATATCTTCGGCCCTTTGCCCCAACACCGAGCCCGATGACGTCAAGCTGATAAAGCGCCAGCTCTTTGGCCGCGGCAGGAAAAACAAAGATTATTATTTACATTTGGAAAAGGCCTTTGGCGGCCTTTTGGACAGGCCCTGTTTCGCTTTTAACGGGGGCAGAGTGGCCTTTTTGACCGTCTTGAAGGCCCTGGGAGTCAAGGAAGGCGACGAGGTGCTGGTACAAGGGCTTACGTGCGCGGTTATGGTGGCACCCATCCTCAAGCTGAAGGCCAAGCCGATTTTCGTTGACATAGACCAAACCCTGAACCTTGACCCCGAAGATTTGAAAAAAAAGATTACCCCAAAGAGCAGGGCAATAGTGGTTCAGCATACCTTTGGCTGGCCGGCCAAAATAAACGAGTTGAAAGAAATAGCTAGGTGGCACAATCTTTTCTTCATTGAGGATTGTGCCCATTCCCTGGGCGCCAAATATCAGGGGGAATACTGCGGCAAGTTCGGCGACGCCAGCTTTTTCAGCTTGGGGCGCGATAAGATTATCTCATCGGTGTGCGGGGGGGTGGCTGCGACAAATAACCAGGCGATCGCCCGCAGTATTAAGATGTTTCAAGATGGCCTGGGCTATCCCTCACGCTGGTGGACGTCGCGCCAGCTTTTCAACCCTTTGATTATAAGCGAGTTTATTCTGCCGTTCTGGCCTTATGGAGGGGGATTGGCCCTTAACTTTTTGCAAAAAACAAAGATGCTTTTGCGGCCGGTTTCACAAAGCGAGAGGCAGGGGATAATGCCCGACGGGCTTATCAAGAAAATGCCCGACGAGCTGGCTGGCTTGGCCCTGCATCAGTTTAAAAAACTTGAAAGGTTTAACCGGCATCGCGCCGACATAGCGGATTTTTATCTGCGGCAATTAAAAAACACCTCCTTTGCGTTGCCTTTTAATCAACCCCAAGAGGGCAGGGAGCCCGCTTTTATGAAGTTTCCGATTTTGTCGCTAAAAACAAGCCCGGAAAAAATCCTGCGAAAAGCCAGGGACATGAACATCTTGTTGGGCGACGGCTGGCGCCAAACGCCGGTAGTGCCCTATGACACCAACCTGCAAAAAATCGGCTACGTCATGGGTTCCTGCCCCAAGGCCGAACAGGCGGCCAAGTCATTGATAAATCTGCCCACCCACGTCAACATCGGCCAAACAGAGGCGCAAAAAATCGTCAATCTTTTGAAAATGTTTTAACCTCTCTATGGAGATAAAAAAGATAACAAACAAAGAGACCTGGGAGAATTTTCTGCTTGGCTGCCGCGAAAAAACTTTTTTGCAAAGCTGGAATTGGGGAGAGTTTCAAAAAACGCTCGGCGAAGAGATAGAGCGCCTTGGTTTTTTCAAGGGGCAAAACCTCGCGGCCGTGTGCCTGGTGATAAAAGTAAAATCAAAAAAAGGCAACTTTTTACTGGCGCCGCACGGCCCGGTTGTTGAACCGTCTTTAAGCCGCCCCGACAAGCTGGAAATTTTATCGGCGCTCGCTGACAACCTCAAGCAAACGGCCCGAAAAGCAAAGCTCTATTTTATAAGAATCGCTCCCATTTGGCAGCGCGGCGATGAAAACGCGCGGCTTTTCAAACAGCTTAAACTCAAAGAAGCGCCAATGCACGTTCATCCCGAATTATCGTGGCTGCTTGACATAACCCCGCCTGAAGAGGAGCTTTTATCAGCCATGCGAAAAACCACCCGCTATCTAATTAAACAAGGCCAAAAAAACAGTGAACTACAAATAGTAAAATCGCAAGACATCAACGATGTTGAGCAATTTAACAAGCTTTATATGGAAACGGTGAAAAAGCATCATTTCCACCCCTTCTCGCTGAAGTATCTGCAAAACGAATTTTCCGCCTTTTCGCGCGACAATCAGGCGGTAATTTTTTTGGCAAAGCACCAAGGAATCTGCCTGGCCTCGGCCATTATTATTTATTGGCAAGGCACGGGGTTTTATCACCAAGGGGCCTCAATAACCTCAAAGATACCGGCCGCCTATTTACTGCAATGGGAGGCAATCAAGGAGGCAAAGGCAAGGGGCTGCTCGGTTTATAATTTCTGGGGGATAGCGGACACCGCCCCGGAAAAGCTCAAAAACCACCCCTGGGCCGGGCTGACGCTTTTCAAACAGGGATTCGGGGGCTGCACGGCCCCTTACGTTAAAACGCAGGATATGGCCCTTAGCGGGAGATACACCCTTATCAGATGGTTTGAATTGTTAAGAAAACACAAAAGGGGATTTTAAATTAATCTTATCGGCGTTTATGAGTCAATACCGCATCAAAAACAAAAAAAAGCCCAAGCGGCTGAAAAAAAGATACGTCAAGAAAAAGCCGCTTTGGAAAAAGCCGTCCTTTCGCATAGCCCTTGAGCTTTTCATCGCCCTCGTCCTAGCCGCCTACCTGTTTTTGTTCTCGCCGCTTTTGGCCATTGAAAACGTAACCATAACCACGCCCGATTCTTTGAATTACCTTACCCCGACAATCAATGAAATCGTCAATCAGGGGCTCCAGCAACGGTTCGTTGTTTTTTCACTGCAAAAAACCTTTTTTTTATTGAACACCTCAAAGATTAAAGAAAAAATAAAACAAATAGAGCCCTCAATTGAAGAGGTAGTGGTGAAAAAAAGTTTTTCAAACACGCTCTCCATAGAGCTGAAAGAAAGAACGCCGCGTGCCCTTTGGTGCTACGCGCCCAACGAAAACTGCTGGCTGATTGATCAAAAAGGCGTTATATACAAAGCAAGCGGCCAAAAAAATTTGCCGGTTATTTTAATTGAGAACCAAAGGGCGCCCGAGCAAACGCCGATTGAAGCAATCAGCCCGGATAAAATGGCGCGAATCCTGGAAACCTTCGGCTTTTTTAATGAAACATTAAAAATCAATGTTCAGTTTATCGCCACCGACGCGAATGAAACATTGAACGTAAAAACGCAAGAGGGCTGGGAGACCCGCCTTATCTTGGGGGAAGACATAAAGGTAGCATTAACTAAACTAAAACTGCTTATAGAAACAAACATGCCCGAGGAAGAACAAAGAAAAACCTTAGAATATATGGACTTAAGGTTTTCCAAGGTATACTATAAATAACACAAGGGCCAAAAGCGCGGCTCTTTTTACAGCCACTTTTTACGTTTAAAAGCATAAAGCATAACAAGGGCGCTCAAAACCATCATTCCAGCGACAATCCAAAAATCATACTTTGCCCCAACAATCGGTAAATATTTCGTATTCATTCCAAAAATAGCCGCCAATAACGTTAACGGAAAAACTATCACTGAAAAAATGGTTAATATCTGAATTACCTGATTGGTCTTGGTGTTAAGTAGCGATTGATTAGTGGCATCAAGCGCATTCAGAATTTTGCTTTGAGTTTTTAAAATGATGCTCACTTGGTTGTGGGTGTTAAGAAGAGAACGAAAATACGGCAACGTGTCAGCGTCAAAAAAACTTTCGCCTTTTTGAATAAGCCCTTTTAACACTAAGCTCTGCGGTTCCATAATGCGCTGAAATCCGATGATATCGCGCCTTACTAAAGAAATACATTGCACGCTTTCTTTGTATTGCTCCGAATAAATGGCGCTTTCAAGCTCATCAAGATTTTGTTTAATATGGCTTAGCTTGGGGAAGCTGGCCTGCAAAATCTCGTTGATAATGCGATAAAGCAAGTCATACGTGCCCTTTTTGGTGTATTCTTCTCTGATGTCTTCGTATAAGTTGCATCTGTCAAAGATGGCCTTGAGGGGAACAATATCTTTGTAGTGATTGGTGATGATATAATTTTTAGACACGATAATATCCAGCTCCAGGGGCATAGTGCGAAAATTACGCGCGTCATAAAAAGGATAAAAAAGCACCACAAACAAATATCGGCCGAATTGTTCAATCTTCGGATAATCAAGGCGGGGCATTAACTCTTTGAGCACCAAAGGATGAAAACTAAAATTCTCGTCCAACCATTCTAAATCCTTTTCGGTCGGCCCCTTGATGTCCATCCACGTAACGTGTTTAGCGCGTATCACATTTAGCATTCTATTATTATACAATATTGTGCGGTAAAGGGCTGTGAATATCTTTTTAAGGATGTTTAGCAGTCGGAGGTCTTGACTGCTAATTTTAATACCTTATAATATAAAATACTATGGACGCAATCACCGATAGACAAAAAAATATCCTTTATAGTTTGGTCGCGGAATACATAAAGTTTGGCTTGCCGATTAGCTCTGATTTTTTGAAGGCAGAGTGCTGTTTTAATTTTTCTCCAGCCACAATACGTTCGGACTTGGCCGAATTAACCAACAATGGCTTTCTAACTAAAACGCATGTTTCGGGCGGCAGGGTGCCCACAGACAAGGGCTATCGTTTTTTTGTTGATGGCTTGTTGCGAAAAGAAAGAAAAAAATCAGCCAAATTCCAGAAAAAATTTCAGGAAATATCTCGCGAGATGGATGATTTATTCCAGATGTCACACTCTTTGGCCGAAAACTTAGCCCGGCTTTCGCGCAACTTAGCCCTTGTGGGTTTGGAAGAGATGCATATCTTCTGGAAAGAGGGCTGGCAAAATATGGCCAAGGCGTCCGAATTTGCGAACGCGGACTACCTGAAACTTTTTTTAGATTTAGCGGATGATCTTGAACAAGAAATAAATAAAATTGATTTTAGCCCAAGCGAGAAAATCAAAATATTCATTGGGCAGGAATCACCGTTTAAAGTAAAAGAATTCAGCGTTATTTTGGGCCAAGGCAAAATCAACGAAAAAAACTCTGTTTTCGCGCTCTTGGGGCCCAAAAGAATGGACTTCCAAAAAAATATTTATTTAATAGAGTCGTTAATTGATTTATTCTAAAAAATATGGAAATAGAAAAATTAAAACAAAAGCTAGCCGAGGCCGAAAAATTAAAAAACGAATATCTATCTGGCTGGCAAAGATGCAAGGCCGATTTTATTAACTTTCAGAAAGGCGAGGTGGAACGAACATCCTGGCTCAAAAAGCAGTTAGGCAAGGACTGGCTTCTGAAAATTTTAGCGTTTTACGATGATATTGAATTAGCGCTAGGCCATATGCCCGATGATTTGCGCGACAATGAATGGACAAAAGCTAATTTGATAATTTACGATAAATTTTTAGAAGAATTAAAAAAAGACGGGCTTGAAGAAATTAAGGCCGCGGGCGAAAAATTTAACCCGGAATTTCACGAAGCCATCAGCGAGATTGAGGGAGCGGGAGAGCCGGGAACCATAGCGGAGGTTGTTCAAAAAGGTTATCTGCTCAACGGAGAATTGTTGAGAGCAGTAAAGGTAAAGATTAACAAATAACAATTTTTAATTCTTAATTTTTAATCAATTTCTAATTTTTAATGTTTAATTTTTAAACGGAACGAGCCCGTTTTAAAATTTAAAATTAGACATTAAACATTCATTAAAAATTTAAAATTTAAAATTATTTTCTATGTCAAAAATACTCGGTATTGATCTTGGCACCACTAATTCAGCTATGGCGATAGTTGAAGGGGGCGCCGCAAAAATAATTGAAAACAAGGAAGGGGGCAGAACCACGCCGTCAATTGTCTCCCTAACAAAAAACAATGAACGTTTAACGGGCGTTATTGCTAAACGGCAAGCCATTACTAATCCGCGAAACACCATTTTTTCCATTAAACGGCTCATCGGCCGCAATTTTTCCGATAAGGAAGTGCAAAGCGACAAAACACTTTTGCCTTATGAAATCAGAGAAAAGTCCGACGGGGGAGTGGAAATAAAAATGGGCGATAATTGGCACGCCGCCCAAGAAATTTCCGCGATGATTCTGCAGAAATTGAAGCAAGACGCTGAAGATAAGTTAGGCGAAAAAATAACCCAAGCCATTATTACCTGCCCGGCTTACTTTGATGATTCGCAAAGAAAAGCCACCAAGGTGGCTGGCGAGATCGCCGGCTTGGAGGTCTTAAGGGTTATCAACGAGCCAACCGCGGCGGCCTTGGCTTATGGTTTGGACAAAAAGAAAAATGAACAAATCGTAGTTTATGATTTCGGCGGAGGCACTTTTGATATTTCAGTTTTAGAAGTAGGGGAGGTTGAGGTAGAACCGGGCAAAAAAGAACCGCACGTTGAAGTAAAAAGCACGGGCGGCGATACGCACCTCGGGGGAGACGACTTTGACCAAAAAATAATGGATTGGGTTGTAGCTGAATTTAAAAAGGAACAAGGCGTTGATTTATCAAAAGACACTCTGGCCCTGCAAAGAATCAAGGAAGCCGCAGAAAAAGCAAAAATAGAATTATCAACCAGCTTGGAAACAGAAGTCAATTTGCCTTTTATTACTTCGGGCGCTGAAGGGCCTAAACATTTGTTGTTAAAACTAAAAAGATCCCAACTTGAAGAAATGACCGCCGACTTCATTGACCGATCAATTGTTTTAGTGAAGCAAACCTTGAAAGAAGCGAACTTTGAGCCCAAAGACATTGAAGAAGTCGTTTTGGTGGGCGGGCAAACAAGGATGCCCAAGATTCAGGAAGAAATCAAAAAACTGTTTAACAAAGAACCGAATAAATCCATAAATCCAGACGAGGTCGTGGCGATTGGGGCGGCTATTCAGGGCGGAGTGTTGATGGGCGACATCAAAGACGTGCTTTTGCTTGACGTAACGCCCTTGAGCTTGGGCATTGAAACCTTGGGCCAAGTAAATACGGTGCTCATAGCGAAAAACACCACTGTTCCCACCGCTAAATCGCAAGTTTTTTCCACGGCCGCGGACAACCAGCCGTCTGTAGAAATTAAGGTTTTGCAAGGCGAACGGCCAATGGCCGACGATAACAAAACATTGGGGCGCTTTATCTTAGACGGCATTCCGCCGGCCCCCCGGGGTATGCCTCAAGTTGAGGTTAGCTTTGACATTGACGCCAACGGCATCTTAAACGTTTCAGCCAAAGACAAGGCCTCGGGCAAAAGCCAATCCATTAGGATTGAAGGCACTTCCGGGCTTTCCAAGGAAGACATTGAAAAAATGAAAAAAGACGCCGAATTGCATAGCGAGCAAGACAAGAAAAAACGCGATTTAATTGAAGCGCGCAATCTGGCTGACAATCTGATTTATACCACTGAAAAAACCCTCAAGGAAGCGGGTGATAAAGCCGCCAAGGAATTAAAGGAAGAAGTGGATAAAAAGATTGATGAATTGAAAAAGGTAAAGGATGATGATAATATAGATGAAATAAAGAAAAAAACCGAGGAGCTATCGCAAGCGATTCAAAAAATTGGAGCGGGAATGCACAAAGCGGCTCAAGAACAGCAACAGCAGCAGCAAAAACCGCCGCAAGAAAAACCCAACGACAAAAAAACTCCCGAAGAAGGAGAGTATAAGGAAAAGTAATTTTAAATTTTAAATTTTAAGTTTCTAATGAATGTTTAATGTCTAATTTTAAATTTTAAAACGGGTTTGTTCCGTTTAAAAATTAAACATTAAAAATTAGAAATTGATTAAAAATTAAGAATTAAAAATTAAGAATTTTCTATGTCAGATTATTATCAAACACTTGGCATCAATAAAACCGCTTCTCAAGAAGAGGTAAAAGCCGCCTACCGCAAACTTGCCCATCAACATCACCCCGATAAAAAAGGAGGCGATGAAAAAAAGTTCAAAGAAATCAACGAGGCCTATCAGGTGTTGGGCAATAAAGAAAAAAGGGCTCAATACGACCAATTCGGCCGAGTGTTTGAAGGAGCGGCCGCGGGCGGAGGAGCGGGCAACGGCTTTGGCGGTTTTGACTTTAACTCGTTCGCTAACGGGCAAGCGGGCAATTTTGATTTTGGCGATTTTGACTTTGCTGATATCTTCAGTAACCTTGGTTTTGGCAACCGGCCGCAAAAAAGAAAACCAAAAAACAAGGGTCGCGATATGGAGATAGAAGCGGTAGTTGAATTAAAAGACGTTCTTAAAGACCTTGCTAAAAAAATCACTTTAAGTAAAATGGTGAAATGCTCGCGATGCTCCGGCAGCGGCGGGGAAGCCGGCACTAACGTTAAAGAGTGTTTTTCATGCAGGGGCACGGGCTGGGTGCAACAAATGAAAAAATTCGGGCCCTTAACTTTTTCTCAAGATGCCATTTGCCCCGAATGCAAGGGCGAGGGCAAAATACCCGAGAAGCCCTGCAATGTCTGTCAAGGAGAAGGCCGCCTTAAAGAGCGGGAAGAAATTGAGGTTGTCATCCCAACGGGCGTTGACAGCGGCCAGGTTTTACGGGTAGAGGGAGCGGGGGAAGCGGGCAAAAGAGGCGGGGGGGCTGGGGACTTATACGTTAAAATTTTGGTTAAACCCCACCCGATTTTTGAAAGAAAGGGCGATGACTTGCTCGCGGTGGCGAATGTTGCTTTCTCTCTGGCATCATTGGGCGGTGAAATTGATTTGCAATCTCTGGAAAGTAAAAATATTTCCTTGAAAATTCCCGCGGGCACGGAGTCAGGCAAGGTTTTCCGTTTAAGCGGTAAAGGAATACCGCACTTCAACGGCTGGGGAAAAGGCGATTTATTCGTGGAGACCCAAATAATAACGCCCAAAAAGTTAAGCAAAAAACAAAAGGAATTGTTGGAGGAGTTGAAGAAAGAAGGGCTATAGCGACACATTTTATCGCGTGGCAAAGAAAAAAAATATTATATTCCGCGCGACCCTGGACGTTTTTTAACGGCTCCGCAGGAGCTCCGCCTAAAACGTCCGGCAAAAGCGCTCAAACGCTTTTGCCCCCGTAGCTCAATTGGCAGAGCAGTTGCCTTTTAAGCAATTGGTTTCGCGTTCGAGTCGCGACGGGGGCACTTTTTACTCGTATTTTATGCAAAAGACGAGTCAAACTCTAATAGATAAATGTCACTCTTTAAGAAAAAGCGGTTTTTCGTTGAATGAAATAATTAATGCTACCAATCTACCCAAAACAACTGTTTTTAGTTACATAAACGATATTATCCTTTCGCCCGAAATAAAAATACTGGTTCGCCAAAATCAAATTAGAAAAACCATAACAAGGAATAATGCAAGGAAGGGAAAATGTTGGACAGGTAGAAAAATTACTTTCCCGCAAGAGTGGTCTGATGGCTTGCTATTTTTGACAGTACATTTCATTTTCGATGGAACGATTAGTTATAGAAGCTGCGTTTACCAAAATAGGAGCGAAACATTAATTTCAGAAGTAGAAGATTCAATGAATGAAATCTTTGGATTAACCCCCTACAGATATTTTTTTCAAGATACAGGTGTTCATAGAATTGCATTTTATAATGTTGAATTAGCCAGTTATTTCAAAGATAAAGCATTATGGTTAATGGCTAATATTAATAATCTTTCAATTTCAAAAAAAAGAATTTTTCTTCAAGCGTTTTTTGATGATGAGGGTTGCGCGCATTGGCGAAAAAATAAAAGAATTGTTAGAGGATTCCAAAAAAATTTAAAAATACTTGACTTAGTTAAACGGCTGCTCGAAGACTTTAATATAAAAACTACAATAGATAAAAAGTATAAAGAAATTATTATTGGCAGAAAAGAGAACTTAATCAAATTCCAAAAAGAAATAAATTTTTCACCAGGAATTTTTATAAACCCGGACCGTAAAAACAGCATTTGGAAACAAAAATTGGAAAAGAGATACATATTATCAGAAATGATAAATTCTTATCAATAAAATTAGTGCAAATTAGCGAAAAAATGTCTAAAAAAACTTACAGAGAGCAGCCCTCTGTAAGTTTTTTGTTTTGTGCTACAATTAAAGAATGGCAACAACCAGAAAAAAAGAAAACATTTTGGGGGTGGATATCGGCGGCTCAAAGATAAATGTTGTTGTTTGGGACGGCGAAAAAATTGTTGAACAAAAACAGATTGTTGGCGCGCCAAACAAAGACAAACTCAAGACGATAGCGGGGGAGTGGGGCCTGCAAAAAATCGGCGTCGGCGTGCCGGGCATTTTTGACGCAACGAGCGGCATTGTTATTAAGTGCTCCAACGCGCCCCAACTTGACGGCTTAAACTTAAAAAAACTCTGGCCCGATAAAACTATTAAAATAGACAATGACGTTCATTGTTTCTTGCTGGCTGAAGCAATGCTTGGGGCGGGTGGGGGATACAACAACATAGTGGCTGTGGCTTTTGGTACGGGTATTGGGGGCGCGTTGATGATAGACGGTAAAATCTTACCGCCGGTTGCGGGCGAAGTTGGCCATATAATTATTGACAGGGGACAAAATTGGAAAAGATTATATCAAAAAACGAAGAATAACTCGCGAGAGCAAGAAAAAATAAACGCTATTGGCTTGGCCAATTTAATAAATGTTTTAAGTCCGGAAATAATTATTCTGGGCGGGAAAGGCGCTCAATCGCCAAATAAAAAAATAATTTCTCAATATCTGCTTTTGCCAAAAAAACAAATGCCAAAAATTATTTTGGCTAAGCTGGGCCAAAACGCCAACGCTATCGGCGCTGCTTTGTTATTTGTAAAATAAAACGTTCTTGCCCCGCGATAGTTATTCACTTTTAGGATTATCCACAGTTTTGTTGGCAAAAGGAAAAGTGTTATAATGAATAAATTTAACAATTAAAAGTAAGAAGATGAGCAAATTGAGGGTTTTAATGTTTGGTTGGGAATTTCCGCCCTTTAACTCTGGCGGGCTAGGGGTGGCTTGTTTTGGTTTGGTAAAGGCCTTGGCCAAACAAGGCGTTGAGATAATTTTTGTTTTGCCAAGAAAAATAGATTGCCGCGCTGATTTCTGCCGCATTATATTCGCTGATGAAAACCCGGTTGACGCGGCAAAAATTTTGTCCGCGGCCTATCTAACCCCCGATCAATACGGCAAAACAGTCCAAGGGCTGTTTTGCGCCAACGATAAGGGCCTAATCAGCGAGGTTAAAAAATACGCCTTGTTGGCTCGCCGCATCGCCGAGAGAGAAAAATTTGACATTATCCACGCCCACGACTGGCTTTGCTATCCTGCCGGGCTCGCCGCCAAAGAGGCCTCCGGCAAGCCCTTAGTGATTCATATCCACGCCACCGAATTTGACAGAACCGGCGGTATAGGCGCGAACTCGCAAGTTTTCACTATTGAGAAAGAGGGCTTTGAAAAGGCCGACAGAATAGCGGCTGTGAGCAATTTCACCAAACAAAAAGTAGTAGAACACTATGGCATTAACCCGGCAAAAATTAGCGTGGTGTATAACGCTTTAGAACGCGGATACTCTGCTCATGCCTTTGAAACAATAATGGGCTTGAACGGCCTGAAAGAAAAGTTCAAAATCGTTTTGTTCTTAGGCCGCTTAACAATACAAAAGGGGCCGGATTATTTTCTGCGGGCCGCGGTAAAAGTGCTGGAAAAAAATCCCAATGTTTATTTTGTGATGGCCGGCTCGGGCGATATGGAGGCGCAACTCATTAACCAGTCAATTGATTTGGGCATCGCTGATAAAGTAATCTTTACCGGGTTTTTAAGAGACCAAAATTTAACTAAAATTTACAAAATGGCCGACCTATACGTTATGCCGTCGGTTTCGGAACCCTTTGGTCTAACTGCCTTGGAGGCCTTGGCGCACGGCACACCCGCCATTATCTCCAAACAATCCGGTGTTTCGGAGGTTATCAAAAACTGCTTGCTGGTGGACTTTTGGGATATCAACCAAATGGCCGGCAAAATTTTAGCGGTTTTAAATTATCCAACCTTGCGAAACACTTTACGGGAAAATGGAACCAACGAGGTAGAAAAAATCACTTGGGACAATTCAGCAGTCGCTTGCCTCAATATTTATAACGAAGTGTTATCTTGATTAAGGGGCTCGGAAAATAATTTTGAGGAGCATCCGCAGGCAAAATGCTTGGTTCCGTCCGCCTGAGGCGGGCGAAATTTTGCCGAGGACATAAGCGAGCCCGCCGCTGGAGCGGGCGAGCGGCTCCTCAAAATTATCTTTCCGAGCCCCGAAAAACATGCCGTCAGTTTGTTTATACCTACAAACCCATCAACCATTTCGCCTGAAAAACTACTCGGTTTTTGATATTGGCCAAGACAACGACTACTTTGACCACCAACGAAATTATGATTACTTGGCCAGAATTGTCAAAAAAAGCTACCTGCCAACCAACAAAATTCTTTTAAATTTAATCAGGCAGCATAAAGGCCATTTCAAGATTGCTTTTGGCTTATCAGGCGTTCTATTGGAACAGTTAGAAAAACATTTTCCGGAGGTCATTGGCGATTTTCAGGAATTGGTAAAAACCGGCTGCTGCGAAATATTAGCTGAAACATACCACCACTCATTGGCCTATCTTTATTCGGCTGAAGAATTCAAGCAACAGGTAGCGCTGCATCGGCAAAAAATCAAAAAACTATTCAATTACGCGCCCCGGGCCTTTCGCAATACCGAATTAATGCTAAACAACGAAATGGCCAAAATAGTGGAAGAAATGGGCTACAAAGTAATTTTGGGGGAGGGCTGCGATTATATTTTGGACTGGCGAAGCCCCAATTATGTTTATAAAATCAATGGAGCCGAAAAAATTAAAATTCTGCTTCGTAATTATAAATTGAGCGATGATATTTCTTTTCGTTTCTCCAGCCGCGATTGGAACGAGTGGCCCCTTACGGCCGAAAAATTTGCCGCCTGGACGCGCGGCGCGCACGGGCACGGCGACGTCATTAATCTTTTTATGGATTATGAAACCTTTGGCGAACACCAGTGGGAGGAAACGGGCATTTTTGAATTTTTGAAAAACTTCCCCGGCGAAATTTTAAAATACCCCGAAAATAATTTCCAAAATCCTTCAGACGTGATAAAATTATATAAGCCAACGGGGGAGTTAGATTTTCCCAACATTGTAACCTGGGCTGATACCGAGCGGGACTTATCGGCGTGGCTGGGCAATAAAATGCAGCAAGAGGCCTTAGGAAAAATTTACTCGTTGGAAAGCGAAGTTAAAAAAAACAAAAATAAACAAATCTTAGAACAATGGCGAAAGCTGCAAACATCCGATCATTTTTATTATATGTGCGTAAAATGGTTTGCTGACGGGGACGTTCATAAATACTTCAGCCCATATGAATCGCCCTACGACGCTTTTATTATTTTTATGAATATTTTTAATGATTTAAAATTACGACTCAATCAAAGGTCGCCCATAATAATCAATAATTGATAATTGATAATTAAAATGAAAAAAATAATAATCAAAAAAACGGCCGTAGCCAAAACAGGTAAAAAGAGTATTTCAAACAATGTTATCCCTGAAAAAGCGTTCTGGCTCTGCAATGGACAGGTTGCTAAAAACCTCAAGGAATTGGCAAGCATTCTGGAAACAATGACGCAAGATGTTTTTAAATATCACGCCAATGCCAATAAAAACGACTTTAGTCGTTGGATTGCTGATGTTTTTGGAGAAGCCGTTTTAGCCAAGGGAGTGCGAAAAATTAAATCCGCCAAGGCAACGGCTAAAAAAATTAAACAAAAATTATAAAATTAAGCAAAAAGATATCATGAAAGCCGAAGCAATTATTTCTAAGGTTAGAACGCCAGGGAGGCCTGACGTAATTTTTGAAGTAGCTTGGGAAGTAGGCAATAAAGTAGGAGGTATTTGGACAGTTTTAACCTCCAAGGTAGAACAGATGGTGAAACGCTACCCAGAAAATTATTTTTTGTTAGGCCCTTATTTCGCCGAAAAACTCAAGGGCGAGTTTGAAGAAGAACCGCCCGAAGAAAACCTCAAAGATATATTCAAAACACTGGAAAAAGAACAAGGGTTGCGGTTTCATTTCGGTAAATGGCTGATAAAAGGGGAGCCAAAAATGATTCTCATTGACTTTAAAGATTTTTGGCCCAAAGCCAACCAGATAAAAACCGAGCTCTGGAATGATTATCAAATTGACTCTTTGGCGGCCGGCAATGATTTCACCGAGCCGGTTATTTGGGCTACCGCTTGCGGCTTGCTCATTGAAAAAATGGCCGGGCTCTTTCCTAAACAAAAAATAGTGGCGCATTTTCATGAATGGCTTTCCGGGGCGGGGCTTTTGCATTTAAAGAAAAAACAATGCCAAGTTGGCACCGTGTTCACCACCCACGCCACCACGCTGGGAAGAACACTGGCTTATAACAACGTTGATTTTTACACCTTTATAGACAACATTAAACCCGAAGAGGAAATCAACCGTTTTAACATCAAGGCCAAACACCAATTGGAAAAGGCCATTACTCTCAACGCTACAATTTTCACCACCGTGAGTGCTATCACCGCCTGGGAGGCAGAGCATTTCTTAGGAAAAAAAGCCGATATGCTTTTGCCTAATGGCTTGAGCGAAAGCCAATTTCCCAGCTTTGAAGAATTAACCATTCAGCACAGGGTGCATCGCAACCGCTTAAGAAACTTCCTGCTTTTTTACTTTTTTCCTTATTATGCTTTTGATTTGCAGCAAACCTTATTTTTCTTTACCGCGTGTCGCTATGAATTTCGCGCCAAGGGGCTTGATATTCTAATTGAGGCCTTAGCTCGGCTCAATGAAAGAATGCGCCAAGCCAACGCGCGCAAAAACGTTATTTTTTTCTTTCTTGTGCCTTCGGGGGTAAGAGGAGTAAAAACGGATATTTTGGAAAGCCGCGAATACTTAGAAGATATAAAAAACTCGCTGGAAGAAATTTCCGATCAAACCGAAGAAAAAGTGCTTTATGCTTTGGCTGAAGATAAAGAAATCTCCGAAGAAACGCTTTTTAACAAGGACTTTTTGTTTAAAATAGAAAAAAAATTTTTAAAACTAAAAAGAAAAGGTACGCCTCCCTTGTCCACCCACGACTTACTGAACGAGCAAGACAATATTTTAAACCTCCTTCGAAAAAACGGCCTGGATAACAAACCCGATGATAAAGTAAAAGTGGTTTTTTATCCGATATATCTTTCCGGCCACGATGGCTTAACCAATCTCACCTATGAAGAATTTTTAAAGGGCTCACATTTAGGCGTTTTTCCGTCATTTTACGAGCCATGGGGCTACACGCCCTTAGAAACCGCCGGCTACGGCGTGCCCGCCTTAACGAGCGACCTTACCGGTTTTGGCAGGGCGTGCCAAAAACATATTGAAAACAAAAAATACCCGGGTATTTTTATCCTTAAAAGAACCAACAAAGAAAACGAAGAGGCGATAAAGTCATTAACTGATACTTTATTCACTTTCAGCCAATACCAAAGCAAAGAAAGGGTTGAAAATAAAATGCGCGCCAAAAACCTCTCGGTGCTTTTTGGCTGGAGAAAACTAATCAAGCATTACTTCAAGGCCCATCAATTAGCTATAGAAAACAAATGAAAATTATCCATTGTTTTAACGAAAATATTCGCTTGGCCAAGGTGGTAGAGGACGAAAAGTCATTTTTGCTCACCAATAAAGCGGGCGGTTATTTGTGGTGGGCTGGCGAAATAACTAGCCGTTATCAGGGTTGGTTTTTTGTTCCTAACGATTTAGCGGGGCAAAGGATGTTCCGCCTTGTGGAAGACATTAAAATTGAGAACGCTCCTCGGGTTGAAGAAATTAGAAATAATTTCTGGAATTGTGAGCAAAAAAGGGGCGGGTTTGTGGAAACTTTTTTCTTGCCGTCGTTTTCTAATACTTTCTCTTACGAAGTGAGCGAAAAAACCAACCTAATTATAACTTTAGACATCAAAGAATCATACAACAATCAAAATGATAACCGCTCTTACGAAATTTTTTATGAAAGCGGCTTAACTTTAGTCAAATACACCCAACAAGGATTGGAAGTTCCGGAAATCTGGCTGGCTGTAAAAAGCGACGCGCGAGAAACCGAACTTATCAAAAAATGGCAAATGAAACAATACGCTTTTGATAGAAAACGCAACTCGCCGCCCTTTGAGCGTTACGTCTTTTCAGCTATTAAATTAATCAGCGCCCAAAGAATAGTTTTTGCCGCCTCGCAAAATAAAGAGGAGGCCGTTTCCCAGGCCATTTACACCGCGAATAATCTAAAGATACTAAAAAAGAAAAAACAAAAAGAAATTAGAAAGCTATCTTCATTTTTCAAAGATCCCAGTATTAAAAACCCCGAATTAAAAATGGCTTATTTGTGCGCGAAAAATTCTTTAGACGGGCTAGTGGTTCTTGATAAAAACAAAAAAGCCAAAATGCTTTACGCGGGCTTACCTTGGTTTTTTCAATCGTGGCAAAGGGATACCGCTCTTTCCTTAAAAGCCCTTTCCTTTATTAATCAACCCGCCGCCCATGAAATTTTTGAAAAAATGCTCGTAACCATTATTAAAGGTAAAAAAAATGATTCAGCGGTTGATGGATGGGGCTGGCTGTTTAAACGCTCGGAAAATTTTTCTTTCCGAAGAAAATTTTTATTGGCAGCCATTGAAGAATTCTTTAAAAACGGCCGAGTCAGCTATTCCAAGGATTTTTTCTCGCATTATTCCAAGGCAACATGGATGGACACCATAAATCGCGCTCCCCGCGCCATAGAATTACAGGCCCTTTTATTAAACGCCTACCGTTTAGCTTCCAATAATCAGGAATTCTGGCGAAAAAAGTTTTTCTATGATAGCCAGGAAAAAGAAGGCCGGGAATACATAAAAGAAAAATTCTGGGATGGCAATATTTTGGCGGATGGCCTTTTTGAAAACCAAACGCCGGATAAAACTATTCGCCCCAACATATTCCTGGCGGCTCTGGCCTATCCTAAATTGCTGAACAAGGGCGAGTGGCAGAAATGTTTTGAAAATGTTTTGCCACGCCTTTGGTTGGAATGGGGAGGGGTGGCCACGCTGGATAAAACAAATAAAAATTTTCAGATAACGCATACCGGCGAATCAGCCGCCAGTTATCATCAGGGTGATAGTTGGTTTTTTATTAACAATTTAGCTGCCTTGATTTTAGCCCGAAACAATTACAAAAAATTTAAACCCTACATTGAAAAAATAACCAAAGCTAGCGCTTATGACATCCTCTGGCAGGGGACTATAGGGCACCACTCCGAATTAAGCTCGGCCATTGACCCGCGCGCCGAAGGTTGCCCGTGCCAGGCCTGGAGCGCCGCTTTCTTCATTGAACTACTTACAAAACTACCTTAGCTGTTGAAGTCCGACTTCAACAGCTGAACCTGTTGAACTTCCGCAAAACCTGTACTAAGATAATGTTTAAACTCGGGTTGTAAACATTTATGGCTAAAATACGAGAACCGCTTAACAGCGCCGCGCTTAAAAAAAGGTTCCCGGACGTCTACAGGGAATTTTTTTCTAAGTGCCAAATTATCGTGTCGTGCCCCCATTTCTTTACGTGGGCTGGGGAGTATGTTGGCTATTGGGGCGGCTTAATGCTGCTGCAAAAACTGCCGCTGCGGCTTTACGTCGGTTTGGAATTTCTGCCAAAAAACAGCGCCCCGGAAATTTGTCTTGAGCCAACCAGCCAGTCATATTCTCTTCGCAAACAAAACTTCCAGCCCGACCAATACGATCACTTGGCGCAAAACCGCTTAATGGAATACGTTAATAAAATATGGGGCCGCAAACTCCAAAAACAACCCTTTAAGATCCATTTGCTCTCGGAAATGCCTTTTGGCGGCAGCGGTTCTTCGGGGGCCTTGTGCTCGGCTCTGGCGTTGGCTTTTCATTTACAAACCAAAGAAATTTATCCGGAAAATCTTAATGACTGGGCCCGGCAAAATTCAACCGAACTCATCAAAAACAAAAAATACCGCTTTAATTTGATTTTCCGCTCCGCTTGGAAAATGTTAGCCGCCCACCGGGGGGCTGAAACCAGCGGCGCTACCATTTTTGCCACTCTTTTGCCTTCAATTTATCCGCTTCATTACTTAATTAAAAAATCAAAAAACTTAATTTTGCCTTTTAACATCGGGGGCAACTACACGCTCATTGACGAAGTAAATTTTGATGGCGGGCGAATAAACGAACTGTTTAACATCACTAAACGCGCTTCATGGCCGATTGATTTTGGGCTCCTTTATCTGGGCGAACCCAGGGGCAATACTCCTTTTTCCACCTCGCCGTTAGAAGAAACCACCAAAAACGTGTCCGATTTTTTCCGCCATAATTTTCCCCAATCAACTTTCGGGCAAAACAAAAAACTTTGGGACAACAGCTGTTTGGAAGTAATGAACTTTTTAAGCGGAGACGTATTATTAAAATTTGGAGCGCTCTTAAGCAACGGGCACAGAACAGACAGCCTTAGGGAATTCCTGCGAGCCGTTGACCGCCACCAAGCCCTGTTTCTATTGTTGGGGCTTTTATCAAACACCGCTAACGCAGTCAATTCTACCATTCATCATCAGGCCAGCAAGACCGACGATTTGGGAGCAGGGGTTAAAGCGGTTTCCACTACAAAGAAAGACATCATCCTTTTTGTTTTCCCAGCCGGGCAAAAACAAGAAATTTTATCTGATATTATGGCCGCCTTAAAAAAGGACTTTGGCCTAAAAACCCAGCTGGGCTACGGCTCTTGGATAGACGGCTTAGAAGAAAAAGGGGCGGTTGTTGAACAGTTTTTAAGCCAAAAAATCTATTCGGAGTTTGTTTCCAAAAGCACGGTGGTTGTTCAAGAATTGGCCAACGGCCAAACAACCAGCCAGCCCTTGTCGCCCGAACAATTTGCCGCCCAAAAGCATCAGGCCGATATTTTGATAATGGAAAAATCAGGACGCCTCTTGATAAGAGGGGAAAGCTTGACATCCGCCCAGCTGCATTCGCAAAAAACCGCCATAAAAATTTTAAAAATTCTTCTAACAAAAACAAATCAAGAGGTTTCCAACCGTGAATTGCCGCCGTCTTCTTACGCCAACGACCGCTATGAATTGCAAGGCAAAATTATCTCGCCGCTAATTAAAATCGTCGCCCAAAAAACCAAAAAGAAACTAAACCTGACAATCCGCGCCGTCTCAAGCGAGTTTTTTCTCAAGCTTAATCCTAATAATTTAATAATTTGGCTGGTAAAATAGCAGCCAGAA